>Ga0114906_1000415_pt1 | contig 24549 bp, 25 predicted proteins | sample MalvirDeepMed_M9_FD_89687 | JGI IMG/M metagenome (GOLD analysis project Ga0114906, IMG submission 89687) | Marine viral communities from the Global Malaspina Expedition - Malaspina viral metaG DeepMed_M9 | ecosystem: Environmental > Aquatic > Marine > Oceanic | place: Mediterranean Sea...
ATCGTTTCAACTCCTAATTTATTGATGGTGAATCTTGCACACAGTGGAACAACTTTTGCGAAATCGTAATTGCTTCGGGAAGTGTCTTAGCTTGTGCATAACACCCAGCGATTACCGCAGCACCATACATATCTTGACCATTAAACGATGGTGGACCTTCTCCACCTACGTCGGTGCGCTCGATAAGGATCATTACTTTGTAAGGTTTTGTTTCCATAATTTCGTTCGATTCCTCCCTCGATTAATATGTGCAATCTTCAACCGCTTTTTTTTCACTTTCGAACGGACCAAAGGCATCACCATCCGGAAGATATCCGGGAAAGCATGGCCACCAGTACCATCCCGGATCAACGATTGTATATTCGTCACCATGGTCGAGATTGGCTCGATTGTAGGCACACTCTAATTTAGTCACATGAAATACTTCGCAATCGGGTAAGGCGTATGGATCGGTTTCCCGCGCTGGATCACTGTAATAGTACATTTTATCTCCTTCGGTTGTTTCGTCTTTGGTTAATGTGCCGCTTTCATTTCTGCACACACACTTTCAAAAATTCGAATCGACATCGACACTTTTTATGGGTTACCGTAATCCCAATGGAACTTCTCAGGCCTCACCACCACCTGCCACGCCCTTTGCGGGGTGGGCTTTTTTTAGGTGTTGGGTGGTACGAGTCGATCAACTGAAGGGCACTCGCCGAGAAAAGCCGCTTCACGAGATCGCCATATCCACTTGCGGCTTCTACCTGCCCGATCACGCCCGTTACAGCCACCTTGCCTTCCCCCAATCTTGAGCAATGAAAGCTGAACAAGAAAAACTAGTCGTCTCAAAACAGCGAGTTGCTGATCACGGTGAGGTATTTACGCCATCATGGCTTGTTGAGGCGATGCTCGACCTTGTAAAGGACGAGACAGAACGGATTGACTCCCGTATTCTGGAACCAGCCTGCGGCAGTGGTAATTTTCTGGTTAAGATTTTACAGCGAAAACTGGTAATAGTAGAGCAAAAATATGGCAAGTCGGATTTTGAGAAACAGCATTTCGCATTACTCGGATTAATGTGTATTTACGGCATCGAACTATTGTCTGATAATATTGTTGAATGTCGTAATAATTTGTTGGAAATCTTCACCGAATTTCTAGGGATTGATGAAAAAAACGAGTTTTACAAAGCAGCCTTTTTTGTTCTCACCGAGAATCTTATCCACGGGGATGCAATTACCGTCAAAAAAAGTGAAGGTGCAAATATCACATTTGCAGAATGGGGCTACTTGGGTAAGGGCAAATTTCAGAGACGGGACTTCCGTTTGGATACCTTAACACTGTCATCGATGTTCAGTGCAGAAGACTCTCTTTTTGCTGACCTTATGCAGTTTGATGTAATTATTGGAAACCCTCCTTACCAAATGAAAGGTGGTGCTGGCGGGACAAGTGACTCTTCAATCTATCAGCTTTTTGTTGAACAGGCTCAAAAGCTGGAACCTAAGTTTCTTTCGATGGTTATTCCATCAAGGTGGCTAGCTGGGGGCCGGGGACTAGGAGAATTCCGAGGGCAGATGTTGAGTTCTCAGAACCTAGTTAAGCTAGTTGACTACCCTGTATCAAAAGAGGTTTTCCCAAATGTAGAGGTCAAAGGAGGTATATGTTATTTTCTTTGGTCGAAAGAGAACAATGCCCACTGCGATGTGACAGTGATACGAGGAAAGGAGGAGTCTTCCGCAAATCGGCAACTTGATGAATTTGATGTGTTCGTCAGAGACCCAAGATCAGCACAAATACTACGCAAAGTGATGGGTGCCAAAGAACCATCTATAACCGACATGCTAACAGCCGATACTCCATTTGGCATCGCAACTAATTTCGACGAATTTCAAAATAAGAAGTGCACGGGAAATGTGGCGCTTTACTATGTCAAGAAGGGTAAACGTGATATTGGTTACATGGCACGTGATCAAATTAGCAAAAATACCCATCTAATTGATAAATGGAAGGTAATAGTACCCAAAGCTGGTTCCGATGGTGGGCAAAAGATACCAGATTCAGTCCTCGGGAAACCTTGGATAGCAAAGTCCCCCTCTATAGTTACTCAGTCATTTCTCGCCTTCTGGGCAGACACAGAAAAAGAAGCGAAAAGCATTCAATCTTATTACTGCACAAAGTTTTTTAGACATCTTGTATCTTTACGAAAAATTACACAGGACGCATTACGTCCGATGTATAAATGGGTTCCCATGCAGAAATGGGATCGCGAGTGGACTGATGCTATGCTCTACGAAAAATATGGTCTGAGTGATGATGAAATCGAATATATCGAAAAAGTAATTCGCCCAATGGAACCAAGCAAACCATCCACGGATTAGGATTCCCACGGGATTTCACCACGGGATTTCACCACGGATTCTCTCGGGATTCACCACGGGATTCTAGCGGGCACACCTACGGGCACACCTACGGGCACACCTACGGGCATACGTGTAAGCGTGGGCATACGTGTAAGCGCAGCTCTGTGAACCACCACCACCCCTTGGTTTCCAATGGGGACTCCCCTTAGAGAGAAGATGGACGACATCACCCTTAAACAATTAAGGCTTGACACAAGTTTCCAACAGGTGTACCTGTAGTTAAACCTGTAGTTACACCGTGGTTAAACCTGTGGTTTTAAACCTCATTAATATTACCGGTGTAGTTGTTTGTACAGGTACACCACAGGTACACCGTAGTTTCCGTAGTTTCCGTAGTTTCCGTAGTACCCCTTGTTTTATGAGCGCGATAATTCTAGTTCGAAAGACCGACCACTCCGACGAATTCCACCAGGTATTTGCCTACGGACAGAAACCAGAAAGCATCGATGCCTATGGCGAGCTGGGTGAGATCCAGGGATTCCATCGGGTAAGATACCTCAACGGCCTGATATCTCTCCGTGAGACTAACCTGCTCAAAACCGTTGTAAGCGGTAAGATCCTGGTGCTAACGGACAACGAATTAGCCAGAATGGATTCGTTCCTGGACAATAAACCCGCAGAACAGGCTTACCACAGGTTTTTGATCCCGGTCTTTGTGAATGCTGGGGCGGAACCACGGGCGGGCGTGTGGGCATACCAGCAGGTTCGGGATGCCACGAATCAGACTAAATCTACTTCGGCTACGTTGGGTAGAGTAACCGTGGCAGAAATGAATGAAGCAATAGCTGCACTCTCCAGACCTGCCTATGGCGAAGAACAACAATAAACAGGACGAGCTGAATGCAGAAATGCTCTCCAAGGGGCGTCACCGTTACTGGAAGCGAGTGAACGATGCTGTAGATCGGGAAATTGAGACCTCGGCATCCCACGGACGTCAATTGATGAGCCACATCCTATTACCCTATGTAGAAGGCATCAAAGATTGGATCAAAACCGCAGAGAACCGGGGTAAGCCTGGGGTTTCACACAGTGCCCACAGGTTCATTGTACAGGTTGACCCGGAGTTGTTGGGATTCATCGCCTCAAAGGGTATCATGGATGGGATCTCCATCAAGAAGCCCTACGCCGCTATCTGTAATAAGATAGGAAACCTCGTTGAAGATGAAGTCCGCTTTCAGTTCCTCAAACTCAACGAGCCAAAACTGTGGAGAAAACTACGGGCCCAGGTTGATCAGTCGTCATCCTATGCCAGGAAGCGAACGGTTATAATCCTGAGTATGAACCGAACGGAGAAGCTGGCGGGTGGATACCACTCAGGAGCTGCCTCCTTTCACCGGTGGGCCCAAGCCGACAAGGTTAAAATTGGGATGGTGCTTATTGATATCTTTCAAAAAGTCACTGGCCTGGTTTCAACCATCTACCTGCACAACACCGGGGGGAAGAAAGCCACAAACCATCTCATGGCAGTCCCGGACGCTTTAAGCTGGATTGCCAACTTCCACCTCTGGGCCGAAATGATGGACCCCTTTTGGCTTCCAACGGTTGAACCACCGATCGAGTGGGTGACACCATATGGTGGGGGGTATGATCCAGAAGACTTCCAGGCGTTTGGTTTGGTCAAGCGGGACATACACATCACCGATGTTACGTTCGATCCCGAAGCCATGCCCGAGGTTTATCAGGCGGTGAACACGCTTCAGAGAACCGGGTGGAAGGTCGAGGGTAGGACTCTGGATGTTATGAAGTACTTTTGGGATATTGGACATGAATTCGCGGGCCTACCGCCCAAGGATAACCTGCCGCTTCCACCCACACCAGACAATATAAAAACTGACTACGATGTCCGAAGAGATTGGCGGCGTAAGGCGTCCAGGGTCTACGACCTCAATGTGTCGATCAGCAGTCAACGGATTCATGTTCTGAAAACCTTCTGGTTAGCCGATAGATTTCGTGATGAAAAGAAGTTTTACTTCCCCTACCAGTTGGACTTTCGGGGGCGAACCTATTGTGTACCTTACTTTCTTCAGCCTCAGGGACCGGACTTCTCTCGGGCACTGCTGAAGTTTTCCGACGCGAAACCCATCAGGCGCAAATCAGAAGCTGACTGGTTGGCAGTCTACGGGGCAAACCTGTGGGGCTATGACAAGGTAACCTTTGAGGAGCGGGTTAAGTGGGTACAAGACAACGAGAGTGATATATCGAAAGCAGCTAAAGATCCAATCAACACCTCATCATGGTGGTCCCAAGCTGACAGCCCCTGGCAGTTCTTGACCTGGTGCTTTGAGTGGGCTGACTTTCAACGGGAGGGGTTCGGGTTTCTAACCAGTCTACCTGTTTGTCTGGATGCCTCCAACAACGGATTGCAGATTCTATCCCTTCTGATGCGCGATGAAGTGTGCGGTCGTGCTACTAACTGTTCGGGAGGTCCAACACCCTCTGATGTGTATCAGGATGTTGCCGATGTTGTCATGACTAAACTTAAGGAGGAAGCCACCACGGGTTTCACCGATGATGATGGCGGGAAATCCATGGCTCAGTTCTGGCTCGACTTCGGGGTGAACCGGAAGGCGGTCAAAAGGCCAGTTATGGTACTTCCCTACGGCGGTACTTATTATAGTTGCATGGGATACATAGAGGAGTGGTTCAAAGACGAACTTCGAGCCAGATCCATGGACGAATTATTTGAGCAAGATGATGCTACAAAAGTAAGGTCGTTGGGGACGTTTCTGGCCCGCCGGGTGTGGGATGCAATCCATGTGGTGGTGGGGCGACCCAGGGAGGCCATGAGGTGGCTTCAGGAAGTTGCAAAGATCACCACGAAATCTGGGCTGCCCGTCAAGTGGACCACGCCGACCGGATTCCCGGTTTCCCAAAATTACAAATCGTGGACGCATCGAACTGTGAAGACGGCTCTTGGTGATCGAATCCAGAAGGTCAAACTCAGAGAGTGGTCACCAACCATCATGAATCGAACCCGACAGGTGAACGGTATCAGCCCCAATTTTGTCCACTCACTGGATGCGGCGGCTCTTCACAAAACCATATGTACAGCTGTCTTTGCTGGAGTCCATCAGTTTGCGATGATCCATGATAGCTATGGCGCGCTGGCACCCGATGTCGATGTGTTAATGGCCAGCGCACGACGTGTTTTTACCGATATTTTCACGGTGGATTTGTTGGCCCGATTTAAGACCGAGATCGAGAAGCAGTTGCCGATCAACACTTTACTGCCAGACATTCCGAGCTATGGCACCCTTGATGCCCGAAGCATCCTTGAAAGCGACTTCTTTTTTTCATGACCAGTTGACAACCTCGGCAAAAAATGTATGATTGGGGTTTTATTCACACCAAACCAGGGGGACAAAACGATGGTAACAGCGGCAGCAAGCAGCGCGGAGGGACACGACGGAAAATATGATGTCAGCCGCAACCCGGACAAAATGAACTATCCGACTCGTACCAAAAGCGGAACGAATGTGACCCTTCTCTACTACATGGGGGCGGGCCAGTACTTCGCGGAGGTGACCAACCGTCGGGAGTTCCTTGGAATTCAAGTGGCCGAGAACGATCTTGCCCATTCTCCCGAGCGGGAGGACGACGGCAACACCTGTTGGGTTAATTAGCCTTTTTATGGAGTGGCAGCATGAGAGAGCCGTGGTTCGCGCGAACTTCGACTTGGAATATGCGCTTCTTGGGCACCGCCGATTTTTACTCGTTTTGTCGGCGAAATAACAAGAAGAGATGTCGGTTCGATTCCGGCCCACTCCACCCCTAAAGTAATCCATGAAATATAAAAACGTAGAACTTGATGCCGATCTAGCGGTGGACATCGTAAATTCAGACGCCGACGAGTGGAACGAATCGAATATTATTGAGGCCTGGCAATACCTGTTCGACCACGGGATTGTTGAGCACTCCAGCGACTGGCACAAAGAGACTCTTCAAACACTTCTTAATAACGGACTGATTTATAACTATTTGAGTAAACCAACATCAACCAACATAAACCGAAGTAAAGATGGACAACGACAACAAACGACAGAAAAATAGAATAGTTTCGCCAGTCGGTGTGGCCCTCTGGCCGAGATTGGACGTACCTGACACACAGTTTGACGCCGCCGGTGTTTACACTGTCAAACTGCTGATTCCCGAGGAGGAAGCCAAACCGTTTCTCGATAAACTTGAGAAGATTTACGAGGCAAATTACAAAGCGCAGTGCCAGACCCATAAGAGGAAGAAGCTCAAGCTCGCGGACAAACCGTGGAGTGCCGAGGAGAACGACGAGGGTGAGCTTACGGGAAACATCCAGTTCAACTTCAAGCTTAAAGCCCACGTGAAAACTGAGACCGCAGAGTTTGAACAGCGGCCAGTGTGCTTCGACGCGCGTGGTTCCATCATCGATCCAACTAAAGTTCGGATCTCGGGCGGTTCCCTAATCAAAGTCTGTACAGAGACCTCCGGCTTCTATACGGGGTTAGTGGGTGCGGGCTTGTCGTTACGGTTGCGGGCCGTGCAGGTGATTAAGCTTGAGGAGTGGCAGGGTCCGGATGCCGGAGCTTTTGGGTTCGACGCCGAAGAGGGTTATGAATACGAGGAACCCGAAGGGAGTGCTGATGAAGGTGAAACGGACGACTCTGGTGATGGGTTTGAAAGCGAGACAGAGACCGAGACCGACGATTTGATTTTTGCCGGGGGTAAGTCCGATGGCGATTTCTGACGCGAGACGAAACTCCGGCAGCCGGAGGTCTCTTGCCAAGCCTTCTCGAGGAATTCGAACGGGTAAGTATCGTTCACGATGGGAATCCAGGGTGGCCCTCCAACTTCGGAGGGTCGCCCACGAGTTCGAGCCCCGGGACAAGACCATACCCTATAAGCTTGAGCATACTTATCTACCCGACTTCATTCTTGAGAGTGGTATTATACTGGAAGCGAAGGGTGTTTTCTCACCGCGAGATCGAGCCAAACATATTGCGATCAAAGTGCAGTATCCAGAGATGGACATCCGAATCGTTTTTCAGAATTCCGAGGTAAAAATCTCCAAAAAATCACGGACCACCTACGGTGAGTGGTGCACCAAGCACGACATCCAGTGGTGTCACCGATTGATTCCAGACGCATGGCTGCAACGACAAAAATAGTACCGGAACAATACTTGATGCAGCAGGAGCACCCGCTCACGAAGCAGCGCAAACACGCGATTGAGTCCCGACGGCAGCACGCTAACCGCTGGATCGGGGTGGATTTGGATGGCACATTGGCGCGATCGGAGGGGTGGCGAGGCTATGATCACATAGGTGAACCTATCGACCGCATGGTGCGGCGGGTACACGATTGGCTGGACGAGGGCATAACCGTAAAGGTGCTCACAGCACGAGTCGGCTCCCCGAACTCAGTGCAGCCAGCTATACAACGCCGTCTAATCCACCGCTGGCTACGCCTTCGGTGTAATCTACCGTCCCTCCAGATCGTCGCCAATAAAGATGAGGACATGATCGAGCTGTGGGACGATCGGGTGGTGCAGGTAGTCCCGAACACCGGCCTACGGGCCGATGGTGAAAAGTAGGACGGAAGCGCGTGCCATCCAACTTCCTACGGCATGAGCCGTGTCCTGACCCGGACTGCGGCTCCAGGGACGCACTGTCGGTATACGACGACGGTCACGCGCATTGTTTCTCCTGCAACCGAACCTTTAATCCCTTTCCCCCCCTCTCGACTTCTGCTATGCCTCAAAAAAACCAAAAGAGTAGTCCGTTAATTACCGGGGGTAAGCCCAAGGAACTCGGGAAGCGGCGCCTCAAGGAAGCCACCTGCCGAAAGTGGAAGTATTACGTCGTGCGCTTCCACCGGATCGGACATCCATTCGATGGTGCGTTAGTTCATGTAGCAAACTATTGCGACCCGGCGGGTAAACCTGTGGCGCAGAAAGTGCGATTCCCGGACAAGTCGTTTGCCTGGCTGGGAGAAAAAAACCCCGGCCTTTACGGGATGCACCTCTGGCGTGACGGCGGCACTATGATCGTCGTGACCGAGGGGGAACTCGACTGTTTGACCATGAGTCAGCTTAATGGCTTGAAATGGCCGGTCGTTTCTGTCCCCAACGGTGCCGCTGCTGCTCGCCGGGATGTTTGCCAAAATTTAGAGTGGCTTGAGAAATTTGATTCGGTCGTATTCATGTTTGATCAGGATGAGCCCGGTATGGACGCTGCAAGGGCCTGTGCGGCATTACTGTCCCCGGGTAAGGCCAAGATCGCCACATTGCCACTCAACGATCCATCGGAGATGGTGATGGCTGGCAAGGGAGCCGAGGCTATCGACTGCATGTGGGGTGCAAAGGAGTGGCGTCCAGATGAGATAGTCGACGGTAGGGATCTGTGGCCGCTTGTGTCCGAGGAGGACGATCCGGGCAACGTAGTGCCGTATCCCTGGGAAGGTCTAAATCGAGTGATCCGTGGTATCCGCAAGGGTGAGATAACAACCATCTGTGCTGGCACCGGCATCGGGAAGTCTGCGGTATGCCGAGAAATAGCCCACTGGCTTATTACTGAACAGAAGCAAACCATTGGTTACATCGCGCTTGAAGAATCTATCAGAAGGTCAGCACTTGGGTTGATGTCCATCGAACTAAACCAACCACTCCATTTAACTCGGGAAGGAATCGATGAAGAAACTCTTAGAAAAGCATATGAGGCTACTGTTGGCAGCGGCAGATTCTACAGCTACGATCACTTCGGCAGCCTGGCTGCCGACAACCTTCTTCATAGAATCCGATACCTTGTGGCGGGCTGCGGATGTGGCTGGCTCATCCTGGACCATATCTCGATCGTTATTAGCGGCATGGACGGCGGTGAGGAGCGGCGATTGATCGACAATCTTATGACTAAGCTCAGGTCGTTGGTGGAGAACCTTCAGTTCGGACTCATCCTGGTCAGTCACCTGAAGGAAGCTGTGGGTAAACCGTTGGAAGAGGGTGGCAAGACAAAACTTAATTTGCTCCGTGGATCGAGAAGCATAGGCCACTTGTCCGATCTAATTATTGGATTGGAACGCGACCAACAAGCCCGCTCGAATAAAAACAGGTTGCTTGTGCGCGGGCTCAAGGATCGATTCACTGGTGAGGGAACCGGGGTAATGACTTACCTTGACTACGACCCCACCACGGGTAGACTCACGGAAAAGCTTCAGGAATTTGAAACTTACTTTTCAGCCCACGACACAACAACAACGGAGACTCCGTTTTAATAATAACCACAACAACAAATTATGGAACCACGAGCCGTTTGGAAATACACGTTTGACTCTCTTAATCAGAGTTTAAGTATGCCCGAAAGATCAAACATTGTGCACATTGATTATCCCTCCATGTGGGCCGTCGTAACCCCCGCATTTATGGACCGTGGGCTTATGATGGTGCGCCACTTTCAGTGGTTTGAGACCGGGGAAATGAGCGGTCAGATACGTCGGCCTCTTTATCTGGCGACTGCGATGATTGAAGGAAGAATGTATCACCTTTTCGAAACAACTCGGCCTGTGAGGATGGGAAATTGAGTAGTAGTCGTTACTTCCGGTATCGTCGTCTCTTCTTTGATGTCGAGACCGATGGTCTTCTTGATAGCATAACCAAGCTCCATTGTGTGGTGATCTACGATCCCGTCGCGGAGAAGTATTATCGATTCAACAATCAAAGGGTCGACACAAAATCTGGATCGATATCCGACGGCTTGGAAATGCTCCAACGCGCCAAGGAGATAGTTGGCCACAACTCAATAGGGTTCGATTACTGGGCCATCAAAAAGATATATCCCGGATGGAACTTTCGCGGCGATATTCTCGACACCCTGACCATGGGGTCTGTGATTTTTACCGAGCTTTTTGACGCCGATTACAAAGTCTATCGTAACGCCAAAGACTTCCCGAAGAACCCCAATGGAGGCCCTAAATACGGCAGTCAAAGCGTGGAGTGCTGGGGGTATCGCTTGGGCATCGACAAGGTCGGAGCGGACATATCCATTTGGAGTCGGTGGACTTCTGAAATGGAGGACCGGTGTGTATCCGATGTGGCAATCGTGGTGCAGCTCATGCAGGTTTGCGAGGCTAAGAAGTACAGCCAGCCATGTCTTAAGCTGGAGCACGATTTTAAATTTCTTATGGCCAGGCAGGAGAATTACGGGTTCGCGTTTGATGTCAAAGCCGGTCAACAGTTTTACGGAAAACTTTCGAAGCGTCGGGCTGAAATCGAAGAGGAACTTCATCAGGTTTTTCCACCCCGAGTGGAGATCATGAAGAGTCCACAGTATTGGATTGCGGTCGATGACTCCGGGGAAGAGTGTCGGGCAAAGACCAAGGGTGATCTTGAAAAGGTATTAAGGGATCGGGGAGTCAAACTTCCGGGAAAGCGGTGTATCAAAGGGCCACTTAAGACCAAAGAACACCCCTTCAACCCCGCCAGTCATGATCAGATTGCCGAACGGTTGACTGAAAAGTACGGGTGGAAACCCGATATCTTTACTGATGGTGGTAAACCGCAATTGACGGAGACAATTCTCAAATCATTGCAGTATTCAGAGTCCACTAAACTGGCCGAGTATCTGATGGTTGGAAAACGAATCAGTATGCTGGCTGAGGGGGATACCGCCTGGTTGCAGCTCCAACGCAATGGTCGCATTTATGGATCGGTAAATTCCAACGGCACTGTGACTGGTCGATGCACACACAATAGACCTAACATTGCTCAGGTGCCAGCCGTGTATTCACCTTATGGCAAAGAGTGCCGCAGTCTATTTGGGCCGTCCAAAGGTAAGGTTCAGGTGGGTTGGGATGCGTCTGGATTAGAACTGAGGTGCCTGGCCCATTACCTCGCGCTTTACGATAATGGTGTTTATGCAAAGACTCTGCTGGAGGCCGACGTTCACCTTGTTACCTGCGATGCTCTTGGGTTGGGACCAAAGGAGAAGTATTCGTTTCCGTCCAACCACGGCACCGGCAGAGATTGTGCGAAAACTTGGAACTACGCGTTCCTTTATGGGGCTGGCGACGGTCACCTAGCCTACATCCTTGGACGAGGAAGGAATGCAAAGTTGGGCAAGGAGTTTCGTGAAAAGTTTTTGAAAAAAATTCCAGCTTTGTTCACCTTGAAGAAGGTCGTAGAACGGACCGCAGATAACCGTGGGTATCTCATTGGTATCGACGGGCGTAAACTGACCATACGGAGCCCCCACGCGGCCCTGAACACCCTTCTCCAATCAGCGGGTGCGATCATCATGAAAAGGGCTGCGGTGATTCAATACGATAGCCTTATCAAGGCCGGACTTGTGTGGGGCAAGGACTTTGCTTTTATCGCCAACATTCACGATGAGATTCAGCTTGAAGCCTCTCCGAAACTCGCCCACAAAGTCGGTGTAGCTGGGGTCGAAGCGATCAAATCTGCTGGTCGTGAGTTCAAATTCCGATGCCCGCTCGATGGAGAATATAAAGTTGGTTCTTCGTGGGCCGCTACCCATTAAAAAACTTTAGGGATTTATTAAAAATGATTGACCATCTTATATTTTATTCCGGGGGAATTTCATCCTGGGCTACCGCAAAACGAGTTGCAGAAAAGTACGGAACAAAGAATTTGAAAATGCTGTTCACGGACACGCTGATTGAAGATGTTGATCTGTATAGGTTCCTAGATGAGTCCGCTCTGAATGTTGGCGGTGAATTGATCAAGATCGCTGACGGTAGAACACCTTGGGAAGTGTTCAGGGATGAAAGATTACTTGGCAACAGTAGAATGGACCCGTGTTCAAGAATTCTGAAACGCCAAATGGCAACAAAGTGGGTACGTGAAAACTATCCAGATCCTGAATCTGTTGTGCTTTATATCGGAATGAACTGGGACGAGAAACACAGATACAAAAGGTCAAAGGAATTCTGGAAGCCCTACGAAGTCAAAGCGACATTGCTTGATCCACCTTATCTGATGAAGGATCGGATGATTGAACTGTTGAACGTGGAAGGTATCAAACAACCACGACTTTACGATTTAGGATTCCCGCACAATAATTGTGGAGGTGGTTGCATAAAAGCAGGACAAGCCCACTTCCGACACCTTTTGAAAGCTCTTCCAGAGGTATACGCAGAATGGGAGCGCGAGGAAGAAAAGATGAGGAAATTTTTGAATAAAGATGTGTCAATTTTGACCTACCAAAAAGACAATAAAAAGCATAAACTCACCCTCAAACAGTTGAGACAAAGAGAAGATTCGCAGATTGACTTCTTTGAATGGGGCGGATGTGGCTGTTTTTCGACCTTTGATGACGATGAAGAAATGGAACCAAAAGAAGCAACATAAACAGGCTTCTTGACGTTATATTTATGCGAACCATAGCTTTAATCGATGCGGATGTGGTGGTCTACCAGCAATCGCTGGCGGTCGAATCCGCTATCCACTGGGGTGATGACCTGTGGACGCTCCACTGTGACTTCCGGGAGGTGCAGCAACGAGTGGACATCTTCCTCGATGATATGCAGGAAGTCCTGAACGCCGATGGGGTAATCCTCGCACTGTCGTGTCATTCAAATTCGGTCTTTCGCAGACAGGTCGATTCAACCTATAAAGAGAACCGTATTGGTAGACGCAAGCCGGTGGTTTACGGGGCTATCCGTGATTATCTCATGAAGAACTACAATGCGGTTCTTCGAAACAATCTTGAAGCCGACGATATCCTGGGCATCTTGTCAACGGAGCCGTATACAAAGGATACATTCGATGAGGATCTGGATGAAGAACGGATTATACTGTCGATCGACAAAGACTTCTTTGGGGTTCCAGGGTTTGTCTTTAATTGGAACAAGGAAGAAGAAGGTGTCGTTGAGGTAACTGAACATGCAGCCGCCTGGTTTCATGCGTTTCAAACCCTGACGGGTGACTCTGCGGATGGCTACAAGGGATGTCCGGGGGTTGGTCCGGTGACAGCTAAGAAGCTGTTGAGCGGTAAAAACCCATCAGAGTTTTGGGAGATAATTGCAGAGGAGTACGACAATGCCGGGCTCACGGAAGCATATGCTTTACAACAGGCCCGGCTTGCTTACATTTTGCGCCATAAAAATTACAACAAAGAAACCGGTCAGATTAAGTTGTGGCAACCAAGTTCATGGAAGTAACTCCTGATCCGACTAATCCAAAGGATCTTGTTGCTCAATACAAAGTTCCTCTGGATCTATTTCCAGCAGCCGGTTTGATTCATGGTGCCAGGGCGATGAAGCATGGTGCCGATAAGTATGGACCTTTTAATTGGCGTGACCAGAAGGTTCAGTCTATGATTTATCTTGGCGCATCCATTCGACACATCTATGCTTTTATTGATGGCGAAGATTGCGCTGTGGATAGTGGGATTAACCATCTTGGACATGCTGTTGCTGGGCTGGCTATATTGCTTGACGCTTTTGAGACCGATAATGTGATTGATAATCGACCTGTTTCAGGTGCCGCTGCCCGGCTTTTGGAGCAATTTAAGGACAAGAAAGTTTAATAGGGACTCCTATTATGATGGACGCGCGTCAACTTCTCACATCTTGCCCGCCGATTTCGGAGGCTTTGTTGAAAGATTTGGAGGCAAGGTTCCCATCGAGGTGTCCAGATATCAATGATTTAGATCGAGAGATTTGGATTTATGCGGGAAAGGTGAGTTTGATCGCTTTTCTACGCAGCAAATTTGATGAACAAAACAACAATCAAGTCCTATAAATAACTATTAAACCTATAATTTCAGACAATGTGCTTTGCCCCAAGATCATCTTTTAGTCGACCCGCAGCAACACCCAGCTATCAACCAGCTCCTGCACCTCCACCTGCCGCAGCCCCGATTTCAACCGCTACGTTTCTCCTGGAACCTGCATCGGTTCGGAGACGTCGTGGGCTCAAAGGTAAAGGTAAACGTGGTCGGTCCAGTTTGCGAATCCGCAGAGACCGCAGTGCTACTAACGTAGCGAGCATCGGTTCTGGTGTGAATGCCCCCTAACGTATTTCGTACCCAATACATACATACATCAACCGGCGTCCAGTGTTAGGCTAAGTTCTTAACCCTGGACGCCTTTTTTTTCAAAAAACCCCGAACATGGAACCCAGCATAGTATACTTGCTTCGAAGCCACCCCTTGCTTGGATATGTCGGTTCGGCTGGATTTGGTGGGCTGTCTGGATTAAGTATGCTAAACGAGGTCACAATATTTGTTGGATTGATTGGTGTAGCCTTCGGGGCTTTGGGTGCGTTCTTCACGTTTCTTATTCAGTTGCATAATTGGAAAAACAGGATAAATAAATCTGACACGAACGACGGTTAGTATAATCATGCCCGAAGATCAAGGATACGACGCTACGGATCAACCATTGATGGCTCAGGGGCTGTATGAACAGCTTGCTACCCAGCGGCAGACGTTTCTGAATCGTGCCCGGGCTGCGGCTGAGTTAACTATTCCATTTCTGGTTCCGCCCGAGGGTGACATTGCAAATCAAAAGCTTAGAGATCCGTTTCAATCCATTGGGGCCCGAGGGGTAAACAACCTGGCGTCTAAGCTGCTTCTGAGTCTGTTCCCGCCGAACACACCGTTCTTTAAGCTGGTTCTTGACCGGTTCGAGGTGAAGAAGATTGAACAGCAGGGTACGGATTTGATAAACGAATTGAACTCCGCGTTGGGTGAAGTCGAGCGAGCTGTTGTTTCTGAGATTGAAACTTCAGATGTTCGGGTCAGCGTCTTCTCTGCCATTGAGCAGGAGATTGTGGCTGGTAACGCTCTTTTGTTCGTCCCTCGTGAAGGCGCAATAAGAATGTTCAGGCTGGATCGATACGTTATTAAGCGCGATCCGAATGACAATGTTCTCAAAATTATTGTTAAGGAATCAGTAAGCCCGTCCACGATTCCTGATCATATTCGTCAACAGTTTGGAGAGTCCGACGAGAAAAGCCTGGACCTCTATACCGTGATTCAACGGGGAACTCGGGGTAAATCCAAAAAAGTCTGGAATATCCACCAGGAGGTTAAGGATATACAACTCGAACACACCAGGGGATGGTATCCGATCGATGAATCACCGTGGATTCCCCTAAGGTTTTACAAGATCGATGGTGAGGATTATGGACGTGGCTTTGTCGAGCATTACATGGGGGATTTGATTTCACTTGAGGGGCTTATGCAAGCGATGGTGGAAGGTGCGGCGGCTGCGGCGAAACTAATTCATCTGGTGAATCCTAATTCGACCACCCGGCTCCAAGACCTCCAGAACGCCGCGAATGGTGACTTCATCGAAGGCAACGCGATCGATATAACTACGCTGCAACAACAAAAATTTGCCGACTTCCAGGTGGTCTTTCGGATGATTGCGGACATTAGAGATCGTTTGTCCTTCGCCTTTCTCCTGAATTCCTCGGTACAACGCCAGGCCGAACGCGTTACTGCGAGCGAAGTGAATTTCGTGTCGCGTGAATTGGAAGATACGCTCGCCGGGGCTTTCTCGCTGTTTAGCACCGACTTGCAGCTTCCCCTTGTCAACGCTCTGATGCACCGTATGGAGAAGTCTAAGAGGCTTCCCAAGCTTCCCAAGAAGATTGTAAAACCAACGGTGGTTACCGGAATTGATGCCCTCGGTAGAGGCCACGATTTAGCTCGTCTTGACGCCTTCATCCGGGGTGCCGGACAGGATCTATCACCTGAGGTAATGCTTAAATGGATGAACATTGGAAACTATCTACTCAGAAGGGCGACCGCCGCCGGGGTGGATACTGAGGGTCTGATCAAGACTGGTGAGGAAGTCGATGATGAGGATCAAAACTCTCAGATGGCACAAATGATCCAGAATGCCGGTCCACAGGCTACTGCGGCCATTGGCCGAATTCTTCAAGAGAGTGTAAAAAATCAACAACAGGGGCAAGGACCAGTCCAAGGCCAACCCCCACCAGAACCACAACCGTAATAAGTAATAATCATGGCTGAAGAAACCGATGTAGCGACAGTCCAAATTGATGAGGGTGTTACTTCAAACTCACCCGCTCCACCAACGGACTCCGACACAAAACCCACCCGACCTGAATTCATTCCAGAAAAGTTTTGGAACAGCGAAAAAGGTGAAGCCAACTACGAGGCTCTCGGGAAGTCCTACGGTGAATTAGAAACTAAACTGGCACAATCACCCGGCATTGAGGATCAGCCATCCGAAGAAAGCGGTGATCAACCTGCTGCCCAAGACACACCAGCATTGCAACCCTTCTTCGATGAGTTTGCGCGGGACGGCCAGTTGACCGAAGTCTCCTACAAAGCTCTGGAGGCTAACCACGGGTTACCACGGGAAGTAGTGGATCATTACATTGTCAACCAGCGCACCGCTTCAGAGGCGAACGACAGAACTTTATTGGCTTCGATCGGTGGACAGGAAAGCTTTGATGAGGTATCTGAATGGGCGAACACAAATCTCCCGGCTACTGAGGTAGACCAAATAAACAATGTGCTCGCTGCTGGAAATACCGAACAATCCGTTCTGGTTCTTCAAGGACTTAAAAATCGTTACCAAGAAGCTACGGGTTCTGATCCGCAGTTACTCCAGGGCAGCATTGCTGGAGCATCAGCACTGGCACCGTTTGAATCCAATGATCAAGTCGTTGAAGCTATCCGAGATCCGAAATACAAAACGGATTCAGCCTATAGAGATAGGATTCAAAAGCGGATCGCCGTGTCACCTAATATCCTTTAACATGCAACAACGTAATACTTTTATAGCTATCGGTTTAATCGTTTTGGGATTTACCGTTTGTTCGGTTATCGCCGCATTTGGAGCCGGTGAATCCGAAGAGGTGTCCAATCCAGATCAACCGAGGTTTGGATTGTTTCAAGGTAAAGGCGCAAACACCCGTCAAATCACAACTCGAGCGAAGGCTGGAGGTTCAGTTTATGTCGCCTCACGTTACGTTAACGACCCGGATTGTCTTCAGAAGCTGAAGCATGAGGGCGGCAACCCTAAAGCCTGTGAGCAGTTGTCTACCGTCATTGTGGAAATGCGGAAGGACACGAACATAGCCGGGTTCAGTGGACGAATCATTATCGACAACGAAAAAACCATGATTCTAATCGGTGCTGATGTAGCTTCCGGTTTAGGGTCCGATCAAATTCGTGAACAAGGACTTGCAGATGGAATCAGGGTAACCGCAATCGGCGATGCCGTTGGATCTGTCGCAAGTCGATTAATTGACTCTGCAACAAACCCTGCTTTACCCATTACCGATGTGGCCGAAGTAGCCATAGAAACTATTGTTAATCCTGAATAAACCCCATAAAAAATAATGAGCCTAGGAAAAGTTTTATCGGCCAGAGACGGCCAACATGAGATAACTTCTGTAGAATGTGTCGGCGATGTTGCGGCAATTTCTGAAGTATCGACTATCACCTGTGTAGACCAAGCCTATGCCGGTGTCAAAGAGGTGACCCGTATAACCTGTGTGGCTGATGTCGCCGGTTCGCTCAACGCCAAATACTTCCGAATAAATGATGATACCCAGTCCGCAGGTGTCTGGATTGACGTAGGAAATTCTGGCACGTCGGTGCCTTCTGGGGCGTCCTCCCTGGATCGAGCCATCGAAATCACGACTATCACCTCGGGCATGAGTGCCCATCTTGTGGCTGGAGCAATTGCGACCACACTTCATGCTGACTCTAAGTTTACCGCTTACAATATCGGGGCTGATTTATATGTTACGGATGCAAGTGTCGGCACCCGTGTGGACGCCATTGCTGGAGACTCCGGCTTCCTTATGACCGTGGTCACCCAGGGCACTGCTTCCTGGGATCTGAACGGCAAATACTTTCTGCTTCAGGATACCGCTGGATCAGTGGGAGTTTGGTTCGATGTTGATAACTCTGGAACCTCCATTCCATCTGGTGCTTCTTCGGCAACAAGGGCTATTGAGGTCACCACGGTAACCTCGGGTATGACAGCAAAGGATGTTGCCGGGGTACTTGCCACCAAACTTCACGCAGACTCTAAGTATGCGTCAACTTCAGCTCTTTCGATTGTGACTGTAACTGATGCTGATGCCGGTGCCCGCACAAATATTGCCGCTGGGGATACCGGGTTTACCGTGGCTGTGGCTACAGCAGGTGCCAATGCTGACTCGTTGAATGCCACCTACTTTAAGGTGAGTGATGATGCCGGGACCGTTGGCTTCTGGTTCGACGTAGACAACAGTGGCACCTCGGAGCCAGCCGGATCGGCGTCTCTGGATAGAGATGTAGAAATAACCACGATTGTCACCGGAGATTCCGCATCAACTGTGGCCACCAAACTAGCCGCTGTGGTCAATGCGGATTCTAAATTCGGTGCTACGGCTTCAGATTCAACGGTTACTATCACTGACGCATCGCAAGGTGTCCGAGTGGATGGTGCTGATGGAACCCAGGCTAGTGGCTTTACAGTCACCATTACTAAACAAGGTGCTCTTACCTTTGAGTCGGAATCCATTGAATCCAGTGGAGAAATATTTTCGGTTTTCGCATCAGGAACATTCGCCGCTACTCTCAAAATTCAGTTTTCACCCGACGGTGGAACTACGTGGTTTGATGATTCTGATTTAACTTTTACAGCTAAAGGCAAGGCGAACTTTCAAGTCGCGGCTACAGCTCTAATTAGATTCGAGATTACAAGTGCTACTGGCACCACGGCTATTGATGCCTGGCTGGGTGCGCTTGAAAACGCTTGATTCTAATACAATCTCTCTCTCTTTCTTTTTCAACTCTCGGTAATCACAAAGAGACCCCTATGATTACACCACTGACGATGTACCAACCTTTGCCCGGTGCGCCGGATAACAAGGCTAACCTTTGGTTCATACGAGCAGTCTATCGTGGTGGTTTGTTGTAATTGTGTTACCAAATGACAATATAAACCCTTAACCCCTATACACTACAATGGCTGTTACTAACAATGCTGCTCCTTCTAGAATTGGCCAGGTGAACGCCTCTGGCGATGCGAAGACGCTCTTCCTGAAAGTTTTTGCCGGGGAGGTTCTTGCAACATTTGCGGAAGTGAATGTTATGATGCCCCTCCACCGAGTACGGACTATCAAATCAGGTAAGTCGGCTTCGTTTCCCGCTGTCGGCACCGCTACTGCTGCGTACCATACTCCTGGCGAATCCCTTATTGAAGGTGACAACGGCTATTTGAACCAGGTCAAGCACAATGAGCGGCTCATCCATATCGATGATCTGCTTGTGGCTCCTGTCTTCGTATCGAACCTTGATGAGGCGATGAATCACTACGATGTCCGTGGTGAGTATTCCACTCAGATGGGTCGAGCCTTATCCAATACCGCTGATAAGAACCTTATTCAAAAGGTACTAATGGCTGCCCGCGAGGCGGCGACGATCACCGGTGGAAATGGTGGATCAAAGCTGAGTAAAGGCGCTACCGTGGCAACCACGGCGACCGTTTTGGCGGCTGCGATTTTCGAAGCTGCCCAGACCCTGGATGAAAAGGACGTGCCCGAAGAAGACCGCTACTGCGTGCTTCTCCCGAAGTATTACTACCTGCTCGCGCAGGAATCGACCAAGGTCATCAATCGTGATGTCTCTGGTGCCGGTTCGTATGCTGACGGTGAAGTTCTGCGGATTGCCGGTGTTAAACTGGTCAAGAGCAACCACGTTCCATCCACGGATCTAAGTGCTGCTGTGACTGGTGACAACAACGATTATACTGCTGACTTTAGCGACACTGTTGCTACGGTTTTTCAGAAATCTGCTGTTGGCACCACGAAGCTGCTTGATTTGGCTGTTGAATCTGCTTATCAGATTGAACGTCAAGGTTGGCTGTTTGTCGGAAAATACGCAATGGGCCATGGGACGCTCCGCCCGGAGAGTGCCGTGGAAATCAGCAAGGCTTCATAACAAGAAGTCAGCAACGCTGATTATTTATTGCGATTACTTCTACCCCGAGAGGCGGTAGGTTTCTTAACGACTCTATACTTTCTTCAATACACCCACGTGTGTGTTGTTGTTGTTGTTCCCGCGTTGTTTAGAGAGCCTACCGCCTCTCTTTTTTTCTTTTTGTTACAGAAAACCCCTAACTTTAAAAAAAATAACTTTATGGCCCTAGTATTAACTACAGTTCTTGACGCCGTTAATACCATGTTGAGTTCTATTGGGGAGTCTCCAATTTCAACTCTTGAGGAAAACACAACTGCTGATGCTGCTGTGGCACAGAACTTATTGGATGAGGAGACCCGCGAAGTTCAAGACATGGGATGGAATTTCAATACTGAAGACGATGTTCCGTTTGTCCGCGATGGGGATGGAGAAATTGAGGCACCATCCAATGTCCTTAGATTTACGGTTAACCAGATAAACTTCCAAGACATGCGTCCGGTCATTCGAGGAGCAAAGTTCTACGACGCTGAAAATCGAACTTATGCCTTCACAAAAGACCTCACGGCCAAAGTTGTTTATCTCCTAGATTTTACTGAATTGCCCCAGTCAGCCCGTTGGGCAATCACCCTGAGAGCAACACGGAAATTCTATCGTCGGTTTATGGATGCCGATGATACCGAAGTTTTCACTCGAGAAGACGAACAGGTCGCATGGTCAGCTCTTAAAAGACATGAAGCCGAGACCGGCCATTACAACATCTTTAACGAGTATGACGCTGCCCGACCCCTGCGTAGAGCCTCTCGTTTACGCTATAGCTGATGCCTGGAACACTAATCTCCACAACGGTTCCTAATCTCATTAACGGGGTTAGCCAACAGGCTGACGACCTTAGATTTCCCAGCCAATGTGATGAGCAAATCAACAAGGTTTCATCAGTTGTGGACGGACTGTCTAAACGACCCCCGCTAAACCATATCAAGAAGCTTTATAATTCCGGCATTATCGGAGAAGACAGTTGGTGGTATTCGATAAACAGGGATTTAAATGAGCAATACGCTGTAGTCATTAGAGACAGTCAAACCAAGGAAGACCTTGAGCTTGAAATTTTCGATCTCGACGGAACAGCCATAACCATAAAAAACGACGCTGGATCTGCACTGAGTGACGCTCAAAAGGAATATTTGGTCACATCAGATCCAAAGACGGACCTGAAGGCTGTTACGATCGCTGACCATACAATTATCGTCAATCGTGCCGTTACCCCAGTTATGGACACAACTGTGTCTACTGCGCGTGATCCAGAGGGTTTGGTATTTGTTAAACTCACCCAATACGGGGCGACATTCACGGTTAGACTATATAATGATGTGACAAGTTCGGTTGCTTCTTACACTGTAGTCAAAACCACGACGAGCACTACAACTAATTACCTGGAAAATCAGGGAGCCATAGCTACTCTAATATATACTGCATTAGTCGGTGGAGCAGTTGACGCGGATGATGATTATGATATTTCGGTCGATGGGCCTTTAATACACATCAAAAGAAAGGACTCCACTGATTTTCGTCTTGAGGTGGAATGCACCATTCCCGATGGGTTGTTTGGGTTTAAAGACGAAGTTCAGTCATTCTCTCAGCTCCCAAAAGACGCCTACGATGGTTTCACAATTAAAGTTGTTGGTAATCCTGAAGATGAGGGTGATGATTATTGGGTAAAATTTGTAACGAATACTCCTGGTATTACCAATCGATTTGTAGAGGGCACCTGGCAGGAGACCATTGAACCAGGAACAACGACTACCATTGATGAAGACAAGATGCCACATCTGCTCATCAGTAACGGCCCTGACTTTACTTTTAAACCAGCTACTTGGGTTAACAGGATTGTAGGAGACACTACTACTAACACTGACCCGTCTTTTATTGGATACCATGAAGTAACAAATATCACCACGGTTGCTGATGTGGGTGACTCCCTAAATACCAAATACTTTCTTCTGGAAGACACTGCCGGTAGCGTAGGTTTCTGGTTTGATACTGATGACTCTGGAAGCACTATTCCAGCGGGTGCCACTGCGGCTGATCGTGCGGTGGAGGTAACCACAATTGTAACTGGTGATTCTGCTGCCACAGTTGCGACAAAATTGGCCGTGGCTATTGGTGCTGACAGTCAATTTTCAGCGGCTGCCGCAGCATCTGTGGTAACTGTAACTGACGCCGCTTCGGGACCGCGCACCGACGCAACCGCAGGTGATTCTGGTTTTACGATGGCTACTGCCGTCCAGGGTACAAGCATTTCAATTCGTAATATATTATTCTATCGGAACCGACTGGGATTCCTTTCGGATGAGAATATAATTATGAGTGAGGCCGGGACATTCTTTAACTTCTTCCGAACCACTGTGTTGTCCCTGCTGGATGCGGACCCCATTGATGTGGGAACCAGCCACACTAAAGTATCTATTCTGAATTCCGCAGCGGCAGTGGCAGAAACCATGACGCTCTGGTCCGACCAGACTCAGTTTACACTTACAGGAGAGCCGCTGTTGACTCCTGCTTCCGTTCAGATCCCACAGACTACCGAGTATGTCAATCTGGGTGATGTCGCTCCTGTTACCGTTGGCGATGCCATATTCTTTGCGTTTAATCGCGGTGAATTCAGTGGGATTCGAGAGTATGTTCCGGTTAATCAAGTGACGCAGTTTGCCGGGATGGATCTTACCAGGCACGTCCCACGGTATATTAAGGGCAATGTCACCAAGATCGTTGGTTCAGACGCTGAATAGATGCTGTTTGTGCTCACGGACAACTTCCCCACGGGTTGCTACGTATACAAATGGCACAATATCGAGGGCGGTGATCGGATACAATCCTCGTGGTCTACTTTTGATTTTGGAACTTCAGCCACTCTTCGGGATGTTTTTATCATTGAAAGCACAGCCTATATGGTGATCACCCGAACTGATGGAACATTCCTTGAGAAGATGAACCTTGAAGACGGGCTCAAGGATGACGACAGCAATATCACAGTTAGACTAGATCGTAGGGTTACCGAGGCTGATTGCACCAGCATAGCCTACAGTGCTATTACTGGCAACACCACTATGGATCTCCCCTATACGCCTCTTGGGGGCGACCTGGTAGCTAACGGCGACTTTGCCCTTGGGAGTGGGGATGTATTTACCAATTGGGTGTTGTTTCCAGATGCACCTTCGACGATCAAACAAGATGCAACCGCCGGTGTCGGTGGAGGTCGATGTATCGAATTTGAATTCCTCACCGCTGCTAATCTGTCGTATGTCGTTCAGCGTAATATTCTGGAGATCGGGCGCACGTATGAATTGACCGTATCCACTAAACACGATGGAACCAAAACCGGTCAAATTCTGTTGTCGGTTGAAGGCGAATCTACCAATCCTCTTCAAACAGATGTCTTTGTGGGAACACCCTCAACGGTTTACCAGACGTTCACCGTGGAATTTGTGGCCGTCTCAACGAACTTGCTGATCAAGGCTAACACCCTGGACGGCGGGACCATGAGCGGGTTACACATTTATATCGATGATGTTGTCGTCAAACCTGCGGGCACAACCTCAGAAGTCGTGGTCCTCACCCGAACGACTGAAGATGTTTCCCGGAATATCGCCGTTGGAAAGGTCAGCTTCAGTGGCGACACAGTAACGATCCCTGGAGATTTATCCGGGACACCGCTGTGGTTGGGAATGACCTACACTTCCAAGCAGGTGCTCACAAGACCAACCCTACGGATACAATCGGCAACCAAGGGGAGCACTGTGGTGAACACCGGTCGATTTCAGGTCCGATATGGTAAAATTACCTACGATGATACCATGGTTTTCGACGTGAAAGTCCTCCCCCTTTATCGATCACCCTACACCTACACCTTCCAGAACAGCCATTTGAATGTGGGCAACGCCATTATCGACCAGGGGCTTACCCCGGCAGATGGTGTGTTTCGCTTTCCTGTCTTCTCTCGAAATGATCAGGTTGCGGTGGAGATAATCAATAACACACCCTTCCCGTCTAACCTCCTGAATATCCACTGGGAAGGGAAATACTTCAGAAAGAGTAGAGAGGTTTAGTAGAGCATTAACATGAAACCTGTAGTTTATCCCAGTGGAACCATTCGTAGTTCCGTGGTAACCGATGCCGCTCGATTGGAGCCAATTTTACGGATGGAGGATCGCCGGGAGTGTCTAACGATTCGTGGACCCTCGACTAACATCCAGAAGGTGCTTGAAAGA
>Ga0114906_1000421_pt1 | contig 24344 bp, 10 predicted proteins | sample MalvirDeepMed_M9_FD_89687 | JGI IMG/M metagenome (GOLD analysis project Ga0114906, IMG submission 89687) | Marine viral communities from the Global Malaspina Expedition - Malaspina viral metaG DeepMed_M9 | ecosystem: Environmental > Aquatic > Marine > Oceanic | place: Mediterranean Sea...
AAATCTTTGTCTTTCTTGCATAACATGGACTAATTCCTTTAGGAGTAATTTCTTCATCCTGCAATGGAACATCCCACGAAGAACCACCCAACGTACCCACTTCACCTGCTACATTGTTTGTGTGCCACCAACTGTCAGTGTCAGTTGTCATTTTATGAATACCAGCATATGGCGGACACCAATATGACGGACCATTGAAACTTCTACCGAATGTAAATCTATAACGATCTTTCACACCGCTTGTGTCGCCAGGCCAATTTGGATATGAGTCGCCTATTAAAGCATTTACTCCATTAGCCCCACTGGCCATTGCCCACCAATGTGCAATTTCCCAACCACCATAAATGGTGTTGTGAAGTGGCCCACTCCCCTGGCCCCATGATGGAGTCGTTGACGGGCCAGGATCATCATCTACTATACTCTTGGGGAACCAACCACCGATAGATAGAGAATTAGGATTCCAAACATAGTCATTTATTTGAAGATCTTCTATATGTTCATTCCATGCAGTTGTGTGTGTATTGGTATTCCAAATCTTTGGTGGCCAGTGAATCACACCGCTGTCCCCATCATCCCAAATGCTTGTAGAAGAATCAGGATAACCTTGATATCTTGGATTCGTGTTATTAATACCCCTCCAATCTTCTGGTGTTGATGACCAAGGATTGGTTGGTATCAATGCTGCCATTGGATAATTTATAATCCAATAATCATCTGTGTGGGGCCTCTCTGACCACGAACTAAAGGTTGAGTTTATTATAATTCTTTGGGAAGACCATAAATCTCTTCCTCTTCCAAAATCGTGCTTTACCCAGTCCCCCCAATCATTGCCGTATGAATTCGTCCCAACATCAAAAGTAATCCATCCGTCATTATCATTGGGTTGCTGACCTGCTATATCCCAGTCCCAATGGCAACAACCAGGCGAACATGCACCTATGGGTAAAGTATCATCATAAGCACAATCAAAAAGGGAGAATGATGGATGACATGGGCATCCATAATTTTCCCAACCTGTACCATCGTTTAGTTCTTCACCAGCATATGGGAAGATTGCATTCCGATCATAGGGATCAGTTCCTGTATCACACGGTGAACTAGTGCAAGGAACAATAAACCCAGTATTTTTAAAATTCCATTGATTTGGACCCGAAGTATCAATCATCGGTTCAACTTTGTTGATAGCGGTAGGGTCATTAACGAATTTTGTAACATCACATCCATCACAGGCATAAGAAGCAGAAGTAAAATCATATGCTTGTGTCTCCGACGGGTCGCTGGACCCCCACTTCACACCACTAACATATTGACCCCCACATCCAGCATATACACCCATAAGTGGTAATTCATCGGTTGGAACACCTACTACATCATCACCTTGATCAAAGTTACTTGCTCCCAAACAAGATCTTGGAACATATTCGCCTGCTTTATAAGTTCCACAACTATTAAGGCTCCCAGTTTCATCTACATTAATCTGCTTATCACACACACAGTTCAAGCACCAATAATCATTAACACCATCTTCATTATCATCACAGCAATTTGAATTATCACCTACTATTGGACCATCAGGATCATCAATATCACATTCTATATCTGCACACAACTCGTTACAGGTATGCACACCACCGATGCCCGTGCAATCTACATATGACCAGCCATCATGACATGCTTTACTAGTACAACAAGCACCCGCGCATTCACAACCAGCACTACAATCATCACCGAGAGTTTCACAAGGATTCCAAACACCACCTGCTGTCTCACAACCACATTTTGTGTGATGTGTAGTATAGGGGTCTTCATTTCCATATTCATAATAATTTGATAAGTCTGAATCACACCCATCCGTACAAGTACCATCGGTAAAACAACACTTACCAAGAATAATTCCACTTGAACGATCTTCCCCTTGCCAACTACCAGCACAAGGAGTTTCAGAAAGACTTGTTATATCATCAAGACATTGTGTTGTATCTGGACAAGATGCTGATAACTCATCTTTATCACAAACTCCAGTACATCCGATGCAATATTCTGAAATGGGACAACAATGAGTACCACAATTTTGGTGAATAATATATCCTCCATCACCATAATCTAAATCTCTAGAGTGTAAAATCATATCTAGATCATACGGAAGAGGATCTCCCTTCCAATATGTTTCTTTACCAATAGTAGTTGTCCAAGCATGAGGTGGTGCATCTGTTGCATCATCAAATCTTCCACACCAAATTGGCCAGCCTGCTGGATTGTCTGCTGGATTACTTCCTGTATAAATTAAACCAGATTCTGCTAAACATTCATATTGGTTGAACTCATCTTTACAACCATCACAAGTACAACAAGCACCCACTGGAAGAGGATCAGATACTACATTTCCAGAGGGTTCTTCGGCATCATAACCCCCTTCGTGTTGACCATGTAAAGCAAGTTGTGCCCCAACATACGCACCACCACCCTCTTCTCCCAATATTCCCCTAACCATTGTCTTGCCAGGACAGTATTTACCAAGATAAATCATATTCATACCGTCAGTCTGAAGTTGATATTTTTTACCAACCAACCAATGGTCATCACAATTGCCTTCTATATCACATGGATTTGGTTCCCAAGGAAAGAATCCTTTGGAATTTCCTCCCGAAGACATATCTAACCATCTAGCAAACAATAACTGGCTTTTCCATGTTTCATCGCCATTGCTCTGCTTGGAAGCAACCAAACTAACTTTATAATTCAAATTTGAACCAGCCTGAACATATGCATATAATGGATTGGTTTGATAATTAGTACCCATTCGGAAAGATGATGACCATGTTGGATTTATACCACTCGATCCAAAATCTCCATCAGGCTCGTCGTTAATAAATCCTTCCTGTATTCTTCTCATAAGAAATGACAGTTCATGAATTGATGGGACATACATTCTTAATCCACAACCACCTTCAGCACCACCACATTCATCTGGGGTATCACCACAATCACCGCCGCCCCAACAAGGTTGATTATTATCCAAACATCCTGAATCAGATAAATTTGCGGCCTGCCAGAAAATATCACTAGAACTAGATTCTGCAACCGATCCACAACCATAATTCTGACTTCCATACGCAACTTGGCAAAGACCCAAACCTAATCTATTGTTGTTCAGAAGTCTGCTTAAATCAGGTGCGTCATTGCCAGGACTCTTTATAGTGCATGATGCTCCTGGCCACATTCCAAACACATTATATGGACCATCATATGAATAATTCTCAATAGAAGTAATATAATTATTCCAATCACCCGCAGTTGGAAATTCTCCAACATTCCATACTATAGGAGAAACAAACGGAGGATTGGAATCGGGTATAGAACCTATTTCGGGATATCCTTGATGACTTCCACGACCCATTGCGTGTCCCTGACCAGCAGAAGAACATAACCACTTTGGGAACCCCCAACTGTTCCAATAACCATCACTTCCTCTTGTCAATATTATATCAAGAGCATCCCAGTCCTCGGTTGCATTTGTATCAATGGTTGCATTGCTGATTTGAGTATCCCAAACAAATATATGCCAACCACCTGGACCATCACAGATATCAATATCTTCATCTGGTTCCTGATAATAACAATCACCACATGCTTGGCCAGGACTCCAAGTACAATCACCACAAAGTCCTTCATCTATTCTCGCTTGACATTGTTCCCAAGTATAATACTGACACGCACATCCAGCGGTGCCATCTTCATCTCCGTCACAACAACACCTACCAGAAACTTCTCCCCCCTCATCAACACAACAATATACTGCATTCTCACCCTCACATTGTTGAAATATACCTTGGAAAATTCCGCCTGAGTCTTTACAACCTATAGGAGTTGCCTGAACACATGTCCCTTCTGAAAGACAACATGCACCTTTTATATGGTCACAACAATCAAATATGTTTCCATCTTCATCATGACCAGTGCTATTATCATCACATATTGAATATGCGTCCATCCATGTACCAGACATATTAGTACATTCAGACTCAGACATACCAATTCCATTTTCACCAGCATCACAAAAACCACCAATACAACAAGCACCAAGTGGTTCACAATCTACGCATTCTAGATCACCTCTTGCACCACCATTACCACGAGGCCCAGGCGTGCAGGTAGTGTCTGTACAATCACCATTTAGATCGGAATCCCACTCACCCCCAACCGCATCACACCAACCTAATGTATACCACGGAACCGTTACTCCATCTATACAACAACAACCTAGTTGTTTGGGAAGACAAGTATCTGTAGTCGCAGTAGGACAAGAGTTACATAATTGAGTCATACAATCTGGAGTATGCGGATTCCCATCATCGTTTACATCATGGGTAAAACACGGAAGCATACACTCTGGAAACTCCTGATTCACTCCACAATCCCACAACATAATTTGACGACAAAGTGTATCATCTGACACATCGTAATTTTCATCTATGTAATCTGCTACCTCTTGCAAACTGCCTCCTAATATACAACCCCGCGCACCATCCACATCTATCCAACAACCCATCCAATCGCCTTCAGTTTCTTCTTCATCACTACAACAGACAAAGTTTTCATAATAATGTCCAGCAACTTGATCACAAAAATGATTGGTAGTATTATAGCAACCCGTAGGATCACCCAAACATGGTTCTTCTAAACAACATGCCCAACCACTTCCGCACGGATATCCTAAAGACTCACATTCAGAGCAACTTGAATTTGCTCCATAGAATGTGGTTGTTATTCCATGGTCTGTCTCTATACAGTCACATTTTTCAGCAGATATCTGTAAGCAATCTATGCAATTTGTTGATGATTCCCCATTTGTCCATGATTCGATACAGCACGCACCAATAACCTCGTCTGGTTCGTCGCAAGGATAATCATTACAACTCCAACCATTTCCGCATATTGCGCCTGGAACAAAATATCCTTGGAAGTTTTCACAATCTTCTTCCAGACTTTGAATACATGTGTGCATTGTGCAGCAAGCACCCTCTAAGGATTGATTACAAGGAGTGAACAAACAATCTCTTAATTCATAAAAAGATTCAAAATCCTCATAACCTTCACAAACTTCTCTGGTAATATAATCTTCACATTCTCCACCATGACAACATGCGCCTGGTATATCTGGATATCCTGCAAAAGTAATACCATATCCACTACTTGGATTTAAAGGCAACCATTTTCTAGAACTACCATCTCCCCCTGAAATAGTTTCTGAATAAACAAAGTTGAAAATATCAATCTTATCACTAAACACAACTTCTTCACGATCTGTAAAATCAACATCTGAAGGGCCAGGATTTTTGAATATCTGCCATGGTTCCAAGGATCCATCACCCCAATGATCTGTTACGAGTCCATGAGATTCAGCATTATGTAAAATTAGTGTTAGGGTTTCTACAAAACCATGTGTGATGCCTTCACTGGTTGGGAAAGGATCCTCTGGAAGATGAATATAACCCATAGTTGGTCCACAATAAATTTTTTGTATGTGACCATCACCGAGATTTAAATTCACATCTGTTACTTCATTTAAAGCATGTCCAACTGCATATGCAGTTATCCCTGCATGAAGTCCATGTCTTTTTATAATTTCTCTATGATCAACAAGTCTCGTTGTTAATGATTCATGATAAGCAGATGCTCCTGCTGCGGGAGTAGGCCATGCACTTGCATTCCAAAAAGTTAATGTTGCTCCATCTGCAAAACCATCTTTGGTAATATAAAGCAACTGACCAGTTAATCCCATATCAATGGCATCGGCAGAGTCTGCACTAATTCCACCAACAAATACAGTTCCTAAAGTAGATCCTTGAGCAAAATGAACATCACTACCAGATGCATCGAGTTCTTTAAACACAACTTTAGGATATATGTAATTGTCTGGATCAGAAAAATCTCCTGGCTCAATACGAGAAACTATAGATTCTCCATCACCAAGAACAACAATACCAACTTGACCAACTTCAGCATTTTCTCCACTTGGTCCAGTAATACTTGCTACAACACCATCATCTACGGCGGGGTGTGGTCCTGGAATTAAAACTCTAGTTCCATTATCCAAGTATAAAACCAAAGAATTCATTACAGGATTGCCAGTTGTTCCAGTTATACCAACATAGCGATAGTAATGATAATCTCCTGTAATTCCCTCGTGTCCTTCAAATGTATATCCTTCAGGAGTTGTCGAAACTGGTCCACAGAATCCAAACTGAACACCAGTTCCACCACAACTTCCAAAGAACCCTGCTGGGCCAGTTGGGCCAGTAGGACCAGTTGGTCCAGTAGGACCAGTACCGCCTATAGATCCACTATAGTCAGCCCCTACTGCACCAGTGGGTCCTAAAACACCAACATGACTACTGTTTGACATGATTAATCAGTTTGCCTCCAAGGATTTCCATCTGATCTTACATACATTCCATACCATTCCGTTCTTTTGCTTTCGGTATCATAATAACCAAGTGTAATAAACTGTATAATATCTATATCATTAGTTGTACGAGGATTTAATGAATATGGAAATTTCCAATTTGATGGGAACATACTATTATATGGATAATTAACATAATCCGCTAAAGACTTTTTAATTATTAAAGTAAAACCAACAGAAGCAAATGGACCAAAATCTGATTCAAATCTATCATAATGATCCCATGATTGATCGTGAGTTTGAGACACATCAATAATTTTAACATCTGGTGTATCTGATGGTGATTGGTTAAACTCTTCTTTATAGTCTGAATATGGATCTATAATAAAGGTATTGCCCATCGAACGATTATTTTTTGCTCCCCATACACTCAAACTTTTATCTGGATCTATTTCATAAACATAAAGATTATGTTCCTCTGAATATAGAACAGGTCTTATTCTACCAGATACTTCACTGTGTCTATAATTAGTAACTTTTAATGCAGCAGTTGGTCCTGGGAAAAATTGTGTTAGAGTTGCCCCAGATAATCCTGTTTCCCCACCAGAATTTTGGCTCAAGAACGCAAGTTCTCCTGTATTTCCTCTTGCCACTGCTGCATTATGTGTTCTATATTTAATTCTGATTAATTCTTCGTTACTTTCAACAACAAGTCCACCACCACCAGTTATACTTTTAAGATACATCACACCATTAATTGTATCATGATAAAATGCACCACCAGTTATGTAACCCATATTTACACCATACAAGGGATAAAGAGCGGCCCCTGTTGGTCCACGATAATACCCACCATCACTGGTAGTACCATCATCATATTGAACTATTAAATGATATGCATTTGATCCAGTGGAGGAAAATGTTACACCAACCACATTATAGGTTGCACCCGTTCCACCAGTTGTTCCAGTTGGTCCAGTTGTCCCAATTGGTCCCATTGAACCAGTTACCGCCCAACCACTAGAACCATCGGCCATGGGATAACCATCAAGAGTTACCCCCTCAGCCCCTGTTGGTCCTATTCCTGAGATGGTGAATGGATGGGCACTACTAGACATTATTTACCCCCCAACTTATGTTTTAATTTTTAGATCAGCACCATCTCGCCAAACAGTCCATTGATCTGCTGGTTCTGCCGCAGCGAGGTTTGTAAGTAATAGATTTTTAACTGATAATGTGTCAAGTATTGCAGCATATGAAGTACTATTTTTTCTAATAATCCAATTCATAGTAACATATGGAGGCAAAGTCTCTTGTTTGTGGGCCCATCCAGTCATTTCCATACCTCCCTCATAATAACTCCGCACACCACTACCAAACGGAGTAATTGGTTCATCATATGATTCGTTTTCGAAAATCAAATCCATGCTTCCAGTTCCACCAACTCGATTCAACACAGAACTGGTGTTTGGGCTACCCAGTCCATACGGTAATGCAACACCTGATGGTTCTGCGCCCAAAACAAATCTATTTCTAAGATCTGGTGCTAAACAAGAATAAACTCCAGCATTATTGCTTTCGTCATTTACTAGTTGAACTCCATCTACAGGATCACCATTAAGATCAACAAGTTGAAATCCACTAATAGGATTACCTGCTTGTGCTAATGGAAATGTGCTAGGAGTACTTACCATATATTTTATATTTAAGTGTTTGTTTTCACCACTTCGTATTCTTTCAGCATCACCACCAGCATAGTTATCTGTGGTATCATCAAAATTTTGATTTCTTGCCTGGAAAACATCGTTTACTTCAACATCTTCATAGGAATTATACACTGATTGTTTTACAAAACAAAAATCACCAGAAACACCTACTACAACACCAGCAATGGTCCTACCTCCTACTGCACCATAAACATACCCATCAAGATCGCCCGATCCCCATGATCTATCTGTTTTTAATAATTCAACCCACCCATATTGTAATCCAACATTAGTATAATATTCAGAGTTTGTACTTACAGGAATGCCTGGAACTGTAGCAGTTGAATCAGCACCATCACCATCACATAAAGCCCAACCCGTTGGAGCATTCTTCCCAGCCCATGCTTGAACTGTGCCAGCGGGGATAAGCCCGTCTAGAGAAACAGCAACACTTCCTCCAAGATGACTTCCAACATAATTTGTTACCAAACCAAAAATATTACCCGATGCATCTTCTGCTAATCTAGTAATAACTGGTTTTGCAACCCACCCAGGCGTAGAAGGTCTGGTTGGAGTCATATATCCAGCAGTAAGACCGCTGAGAAAATAAACATCATCCTGCGTGATTCCCTCACCTCCTTCAATAACTCCTCCCACCTCAAACAATTCATTTATGGTAACAGTTCCTCCCATTGTTAATTCAAAACTATTAGTACTTAAAACATCTGAAACAATTCCAACAACTTCTGCATTATATGGAGTATCTGCCTGAGCAAGACGATATTCTGCGGCTGTTCCATCAACACCACTATTCCAACGAATTGCTGAACCAAGTTTAAAACCATGACTATCTTGAGTTATAGTAATTGCTAATCTTGAACCTACAGCATTTGCACCATGAACACAAACACTAGGATTCATAATTGAAGTACTTTGAGTATTGGGATCAGATAAATTTGCCATTATTTAATATTCTCCTATTGAACCTGTGTTGGTAAGGCGTTGTTTAATTCTGAATCTGCTTCATAGTGAACAACAACTGTATCCAATCTAGCAGAACCATATGGTACTTTAATAATCATACCATTTGGTGTACTTGCTCCGCAATTCACACTGAGAGCATTTGAATTCGTTTTTCTAACTTCCCCCAACGATCCTTTTGTTGAAGTTGTTGAACTTAAATCTCTTGCAACATCAACATTAAATCCTTCATTCTTTGTTCCTGTTGGTGACCAAAGAGTGCAAGATGGGTTAATTCTCATTCTTTCTGGTAATTCATAATTATATTGTGCTGTTCCAGGCACCATAAACCAAACACCACTAGTATCTGGTCTATTACTTAACATTGTATTGTAGCCAGGATATTTTCCAAACTCATAACTAGTCTGATAGAAATACCAGCACTTTCTTAATTCTTCATTATAGTTAATGGAGGAGAATGGTGTTACCATATCACCTCTCTCAAGTTTAACATTTGCAAGATGTAATTCATGATTAAAGTATATGTTCTTTATTCTGTCGTTTGGTGTACTTGTACATTGAGTATAGAATGCAAGACTTGCAAAGTGATTTGCAGTTATCCCTCCGTCTAGTGGGAAGTGATTTGCGCCCGAAGAACCTGCTACTCCAGAAAGTTCTGGAACAAAGAACGAGTATGCATAATTCGTCCAAGTTGTTGATAGCGCAAAGTCTGTAATTGGATGAATCAATTCGTTTGCTGTTAGACCTCGACCATCAGGTATTGTTGCCTCTCCCCGATGACCACTTGCACCAGCAACTGCTCCAGTTGTTCCTGTTAGGTTTTGAATCCATGCTAAGTGACAATCACCAATTCCACCACTTGATCTTGCCCAGAATGATGCGGTCATTACTTCACCAGCAAAGGAAGTTGCATCTGGTAATCTTTGTTCAACCCGATAGAACTCATTACTGTTTGTTCCACCATGATAAGTAATTTTACCTTTAATTGCGGCATAATAATTTGGATGGTTCGGTACTTGTGTCTCACTCTTCTGGAACTTCTTCCTCTGAAGAAGATAATCATAACTTCTATGAGTACCACCAGAAATTCCCTCATATGGATTGTTTGTGTTTGGCCCAGTTCCTGTTTGAGATATTCTTAACCAACGATCTGCAAAATAAGTATTGTTGGTCATCGTCCAACCATCATTACCATAACTATCTGTTGTTAAACCAACATTTCTTTGCCATATTGAGAAATCAGGATTATATAGTTCATTCTTGTTTACCCGTCGAACAGTATCAAAGGTTTCACCAGTTCCTGCACTATTACCAAGAATTGGTGATGCAATTCCTATCGCTGCACCCCTAACTCTACTACTTAGACTTCTCATGCCAGGATCAGAATAATTTGGTGCATCTATATTCATAACCAAAGTTGTTGAGTTAACCATGTCACCAAGTTTTACAGTCCACGCATTTCGAGGTAGGTCTGATGCCCAGCCTGGTGTTTCATCAAGATAAATTGGTCCAGGAGTAGTAACATTCTCTTGCCACGCAGGATCAGTGGCAAAGAATATTGTTCCTGATGTGGCAATTCTAACATACTTACTTGATGTATCTACATGAGTAACAACACCAATAACATGTGCTGCTGCTTCATCTGTAGAATATGCTTTTCTAAATACCGTTGTTGATCCTTTAGCATTCCAACTAAGCCAATCACCAACAGAATAATCATCATCACCTGCATATGGTAATTCGAATTGTGTTGCATCATCACCACTTGCACCATTAATACCACTAGCGGTTCCCCAAGTACAACCAGTAGGACTTAAATATTGTCCTCTATAATGAAGTATAAGTGCTGTTTGTTTTCTCTCGTTGTTATGATCTTGTTCTTCAAGAGCAAGCAAAACAGGTTTACTAACATAACCAGCAACATTTGGTTGCTGCTTTTGTATCAATCCTTCATTACCGCCTGCTGATGTTGATAAGAAGTAAACACTGCCAGGAACTAATCCATCACTAGCATCGTCAGTAATAATACTATTCCATTGTGCAGTTGTTCCTCGAACCTCACCACTAATAGTCATTTCAAATTCATCACCAGATACTATATTTGAAACAATTCCAACAACCTCTGCTGCATTTATAAAATCATCATTGGGTTCAAACTGACCCATTGCAGAAGCATATGTATATCCGTTTGTTATACCACTATATCTAACACATTCACCAAACATAAATCCATGATTATTTTTCTTGATTCTTTTCTTATTTACACCACGATAGATGTTTGTATAACCATCTGTATCAAAATCTAGAAGAGGGCCAGCAGTATTACCAATTACTAATGCATTAGCAATACCACCAGTGGGTGTTTCATTTGTGTTTATGTCATGCCATGCTGTTCCTGTAACACCTGCTCGTCCACCTCTTCCATCAATATCTAAGAAATTATAATTTGATAATGTTGGTCCAAAGAACAATCTTACAACACCACCAGATACCCCTGCTCCCTGTGCTTGATTTTTGAAGAAGATATTATCTGTATCAAGAGTACAACCAGTATATCCATATGGACCAAACGGGTAAGCATCAGAAGTCGAACCTACATGAGCATGGTTGCCTTCTCCACCAGTTCCACCAAAAACTTCTTGGTGAAGAAGTTTTCCTTCTAACCAAAGACCTTCTTTAGTTCTCCAAAGACCTTGTTTGTGTAACAGATATGGTCTGTCAAAAGCAAATGCGTTATCAATATCACCACCAGGCGAATCTCGCAAAGCAGTAACTTCAGTTCCATCAATATAATATGGTCCAGTAACAGAACCACCGATAATCAATCCTGCATGACGACATCCAACAACTGGATCCTCGTCTGTGTTTAGAATTATCAAACTTTCATTGAAGTTTTTACCATAAGTTACTGAATTGGTAGGAGCAGAAACATTAATACTAGTACCAGCAACAGTTAATTCACCACCAATATTTAAATCATTACAGAATGTAACATTTTGCCTTGTTACATTTCCTGAGAATGCTATTGTTAAAGTACCACCTGTGGTATTTGCGATCATGATGCCATCACCAAAAGTGGCACCATAAACTTTTAATTTGTTCAGTTTTCCAATAATATCAGAATTAGTTTTTGCTCTCCATGTTTCAAATGTATCAGATAATGCAACACTATTAATTTGGTAATCTCTATAATCAACAGTTAAAGTATATCCTTCGTTCCCACTATTAGAATCCCAACTATGTTCACCATATTCGCCTGGATAAATACTTCCAGTACCGCCTGGTAATTGCCATGAAGGTCGCCAAGAACCTGCCCCACCAATTGGTGTAAATTCTTGACCATATTGACCCGACCAAGCCCATGTATATCCTGTACATCCGCTTGAGGGGAAAAAACCACCATTGTAATTCGAAGTAGGCATTATTTGTTACTCATCCTTTATGTAGGTATAACATCACCAGTATCATAATATTTAGGTATACCGTCCTCTATATAAAAAACAATTGCAGCATTTGCTGGTAAATTTATAGTACCATCATCTAGATACCATCCCGCACCTATAATATTAATTTGATATCGTGAAGCGCCTGGAGCCATCCAATTTGAATATCCTTGAGCATTATCTTTAAGTGTTTCATCTACCTTAACTGTTGCATATCCTCCACCACCTAAATGTTCTTCTCCGTCTGGGTTTACCTGAACCTCTTCCCACTGAATATAACCATATACTGTTCCGTCGGCGGGAGCATTTATATTTGGAATAGTTAGGGCTGATGAATTATAAACAAAATAACCAACATCTTTTAAATATGGTTCAACATAATAATACCCACTTGTTAAGGTTGCACTCCAGTCTTCCCCACTCCCCTGTACAATAACTTGATTAACGGGGTCTGTGGCGCTACCATTCTTTAAAAACCTTCTTGCAAATGCAGTAAGTTGGGCCTGCATTATCGTTTGCATTTGGGTTAACTCTCTTGCTTGAATTGCAAAACCAGGCCTAAATCCCATTTGAACATAATTGTTCAACTTGTTATAATCATCTAAACCAGAATCCTGAAATCTATAAAATACGGTCATTTAATTACTTCCTTTAACTACGAGTTAGAGTTTCATCTGTTAATCTAAATTTAAGAAGAATACCCTGTGCTGCGTTTAATGTTTGGGTTCCCAAACTAATTGTTCCTAAATTTTGTGTTTTTTGTCCTATTCCCACTTCTGAATTTACAACATCTGATACAGTATATGTAGTAGCACTTTCAAAAGCAGCCTTTCCATCTACTGCGCTGCCGGGACCAATAGCATGTTTTGCTGGAGTAAATTCTGTTGAATCATATAACTCTTGTCCTATTTTCCAATTTTTATCTGAATTTACCAATCGATATGTTGTACTAGATCCAACGGTACTACTTGAACTTACTTGACCTGCTCCTCTTAGAGCCGATCCAGAAGCAGGTGTAGATTTTACAGACTTTCCATCATCTAAAGCGGTGGCAGAAGAAACAGTAACTTTGGTTGACATATCATAAAGTCTGGCAGTTCCACCCCTCGCTGCTTCGAATCTATCAGATTTAGAAATTTCTTTACCACCAACATATGGTGTAGAAACCAAAGTAGCAGCACCAATATTACTAATATCTGTTCCTATTGTTCTTTTAAGATCATCTGCTGTGATTAATGCATTTACTCCTAAAATATTTGCACCAAGAAGATCTCGTACATTTGACATTCCTCTTTTATAAGGAGAAATAACCAATTTGATAATTCTATCACTTTGATCTGAAAATCGACTTGATCCAAAAATGTAATCTGATGTCCATTCGCCACTAAATTCATTTTGATTTGGTTCATAATTAAAATATAACGAATATGCTGATGTTGGATGATATCTAGCACCACCATCTGTAACTTTAAATCCTGTAATTTTCCAACCCTCTACTTCAGAATTATTTGGGTCGGTAATATAGGTCGCTTGTGTTTCTATTATCGCTTCTCTACCACCATCTTCTGGACTAGAAATAAATCTTAATATTGGTTTTCTGTCTAATGGCCATCTTAACTTAGATAATACATCATTATTCGTTACTCGAACGGCAAGAATTTCTCCCCAATTGGTAAGTTCTCGTTCTTCAATATCTTTCTTTATTAAAACAGGATCTGTAGATGCATATTTTTTATAATTATCATCAACACTTAACATTTCTTTAATCGGTATATGTTTTTGATCTACAAACTGAATATCTTTACCCACAACAAGATCAATAGTTTTCCATCTATACCCATCTTCTGTATCAAACCCCCCATAATTTATTTGATCAGGTGGTTTTACAGAAGCAACTCCTAAAGATCCATTGCCAGGAGAATTAATACAAACTTGAATTGCCCATGCCCCAGCATATCTACCACTAGTAATTTTATGATCAACATAAAATGGTTTTTCAAACATATCCTTTGTATGATCCCAAGGAGTGTAAATTTTTCCGCTTGTCCATTTATTTCTTTTTACTAATATTGTTCCCATCCACTCTGGTAAAATTGCAAGAGCAAAACCACTATCTGCACTAGTATCTGATTCTAATTGCGACCCTGCTTCACCAGAAATTTCAACATTAGGGGCTTGTGAAAAAACTACACCATAAACCTTATCCGTTACATCTGCTGCAAATGTACTAATAAGGGCTTCAGCGGCCTTACCAAACAACGGTGAATTTTTATTAGATGTTGCCATTATTTCTCCCTTTTAATATCCACAACTATTATCCTCCGTAGGATCATTAGGAGATCCTGCACTACTATCTATAGCGGTTAAGAAAACAAAATCTCCAAGGTGTACTCCACCAAATGTCATCCCAGAAGGAACCTGTTGCGTCCATGAATTTGGATGATGGAAAATTCTAAAGTAATCTACCCCCATATTTAGCGCCGCTGTTCCTCCAGTAATAGAACCATCAGAAGATGTTAAACCAAGAGGAGCAGAAATACCTGCTGGTGTTAATGGAGCATGTGCGGTTGTCCCAGCAGGATCTTTAATCCATATACCACCACTATCTTCGAGATGAGTACTTTCTCCCGTAACACCACTCATATAAGGATTCCATCCACATGGATATAAATCAACCGCAGATGCATTGTTTCTAAAATTAACAGTATCAGAAAATCTATAAGCACCATAAAATGCAATAATTGGTGTTTCTACAGGATAGACATCTCCAGTATAACCTGGCATTTCAAACTCATCCCATATCGTAAAATTACCAGCAGCAAAAAGTCCCGCAGGGTGAATAATATTTTTCACATAAGGCCAATAACTATCCCAAGGAACCTCGCTATTGATCAGATATGAATAATCTTGGAAAATCTTACTATCTTGTATTACACTTCTACCGCTTAATGTTCCTAGTTCGTCCCAATAATATACTCCACAAGGAGATCCAGGCGCACATCCTTCTGGACATGCAGGATAATCTCCTGACATAGCATAAGTACTGCCTGGGCTATAACATGTTACTCCATGCAATCTGGCAGAGAAGGGGATTTCTCCGATGCCTTCTGCCCAATACCAACACGGACCAGTTGGGCTTCCATCAGGACCTGTTTGTCCCCAATAAGTACAAGGCGCTCCAGTTGTTCCAGCAGATGCTCCTCTATATGGAGCATCTGAAAGTCTCATCACTCTAATTTTTGGATATCCTATCTCAACATCTTTTGCAAAAAATGATCTAAAGAAAAATTCATATACTTCTTGCAAACTTTTTAATTGATAAAAATCCTTAACAAAATGAAGAAAATTCCTCACATCAAGTGTACTATTATCTGGATCTAAAAAGTCTACAAGAACTACAGGATCTAATGGTACTTGATCACCTATACCAGAGTTCTCCGCCCAGTTTTCTCTGCTTATTACTATACGATCAGGAAAATCACCAGCATAAGTATTTTTTATTAACTTAATAAAAGAATCTTCTGTTAAGTCTAAATCTTGTAATATGTCAAGTCTTCCAAAATCATTTTCACAATTTAACCATTTGTAAAATAGTCTTAAAAATTCAACAAATTTTGGATTCTCTTCAGTAACCCATGTGGGTAAACGATCTGCTAAGAAGAATTGAAATGTACTAAAACATTCAGATTCTGAAACGCCAGCCTCGGCAAACCGAGCAGCGGCATCATAATGACCGCCAGGAGTCGGTCCCGTTACCGCAGCATGTACTAAAGTAATAGTCATTTATTATTTCCTAATTAACTAGTACAATACCATCATTAACAAGATTTAATAAAATGTTACCCTTTGCAAACACATTATTTGTTCTTGGTCGTAATCTTATTCTAAAATCACCAACAATATGTAATCCATCTAATTGTACTCTACCTTTTTTATAAAATACAGAACCAACACTAGTTTCAAACAAAGCATTATTGTCTGAATAATATGCTCTAATTACTGAATTTCCATCATCTACCACATACACATTTTGAAGTTGTCCATCCTTCATAACATTTATATCAAATCCTTCTAAAACCGTTCCCTCTAATCCGCCTGGATCTGCTAATTCTGTATTAACGGAATATGATATAGAAGTTATAGGATCTGCCGCTGATGCACTAAAACTCTTTGAAATATATGGAATAATATTATCACCAACAAAACCAGAATCTTTTTCTAGCAAACCAACAGCAAATTCAGAATAATTAAACGCGCTTTCAAAGTCATTTAACTTATTAGATTCATATTCTCTAATGTATTGATTTATTATGTTTAATAAATCACCTTGAGTTGATGTAGTTGCATATGGATCATAATACACATAACCTTCTAATAAAATATCTAACATATTTGGATCAACAAAAACAGGAAGAATAGAAACAACACACTTCTTTGTGACAAGTTCTTTTATCTGTTCCTTTGTTTCATTAGAAATTTCATTCATAGCATCTCCATATGCGGTAATAAAAACTTTCCCATATTGTGGTGGGTCTTGATCCTCACCCCCCCATGCATTTCCAATTAAACCAAGGTTTGATTGTATTATCGTAGTTTTTAAATCGTTTGCGGTAACTGCTCTCCCTTGTGTTTGGAAAAATAGAGGCGCTCTTTGTTTTGTAGTTTCTATATCTTCTGGATTGCTTCCTCCAGCACCCCCCAATACTGTTGAAACAACATTAAGGTCTACTATATTATCAGTAAAGGAAGCAACACCATTTCCACGTTCTCCTAAAGTCCTTAAAAAATGAAATGTTACTGTTGAATTATTATTAGGCCTGGCCCCTAAAATATTATCTCCAAAATAAACTTCATATCCCCCATCTACAGAACTCGAAAGAAAATATACTTTTTGTCCTGCGGTAACTCCAACAATCCCACCTTCAATATCATTAACATCATTCCACTCAGTGCCGACACCACCATCCCCTGTCTCATTAACATAAACTTTAAGGGTAGAAGTATCTAAACCTTCTGTTGAATTTATTTTAAATCTTTGATGGGGTTGAGAATTTTCAACAAAGTCTCCGTGGTTGTCTATAGTCCAAGTCCCTTGCATAATATCAATTTCTCTCTCACCATTTACAACATAATCTCTAACAGGAGTCCATACCATACCATTACCAGAGAAAGCATCACCAGGACCGATGTTTACTTCTTGAGTTGAAGTAACTTTGATTGTTGCCCTTGCCCCCCTAGCAGAAGCAGGAAGATAACTTAAAGGTTTTACCAAAGACCCCACAGAATTTTTTTTGGTTGCAGTGTCTAAAAACGATTCGTTTGCAATCATGTTTGCATAATAAGAATAAAAAACACTGTTGTATGTTAACAAGTCTAATAATGTTGATAGCGCCGACCCTTCGAAATCATACCCCGAAAAAGAATCAGACTCTGTTAAATAGTTTTTTAAAGAATCTCTGATTTCATAAAAATCTAAGTTGCCCAACATTACTATTGGATCTGAACTTGTACTTCCTTGAACATATGCCATTTATCGAATCCTCTTTACTGCTATCTTTACTATAACCGTCCTTGGGTTTGAGAGTTTAGTAATTGTTTTTAACTTATAAGATATTGAAATATTTAATGTGTCTTGATATTTGTCTGATGTAGCAATAGAAACATTTTCTACTGTTATTCTTGGTTCATATAATCCTAATTGATTTTTTATTTTTTCCTGTATTTGAAATGTCTCAAAAAAATCAAACTCTATATCTTCAAATAATAAATTACGAATATTACATCCCATAGTTGGTTTCCACGGTCTTTCATATGTATTTGTTAATACAATATTTTTAACAGATTGTTTTATAGCATCTCCATCAAATTTTTTTGCAACATCACCAGACAAACCAGCCTCTTGATATGCTAGGGTTGGTTTGAAGATAAAATCTAAATCAGAATAAACATAATCATGTAAAGAATCAAAGGATAGAGATTCTTCTTCACGTGTTTGTCTATCACCTGTATACCCTCTACCATGAACTGCCATTTATTAATTTCCTTTTATGAACATTATAATATGTAGGAATTTTATTCGGGTTTACTGTCTCTAACTATAGTTAATTTTGTTCTATGTACATTTGCTTCAGTCATTGTATGTTTTGCAGACAAAATCATATACTTACCACTTAGTACACTTAAACCTTCAATATTCTCTCCTTCAACACCCATAGCAGCCTTTGGTAATTTAATTCGTATAATTGATCCTACTTTTATTGATAAATCTCCAGGCACAATAATATCTAATACTTGTGTGAATAATAATTTTTTTTGTGCTACTCTTAACAGAGGAGTTATCTTAGGAGTATTCCAAAATCTAGCATCAACACTACGAACATATTCTAGATACTCTGGATACTTTTCACCATATTCTGGAAAATTACATGAAGAAATATATTTTGGAAAAACACCATCTGTGTTGTCTAAGCAACCACAAACATCTCCAGTAAATCCACCAAACGCTCCATAAAAAGGAAACTTAGGATCGCTTTCTGTGAAGTCATCTTCTTCTTTTACATCAATACATTCATACACACCAATTGATGATTGATATGGTGGAAAGTGTCTTTGACGAACAAGAGCGTTTCCCATTGAAGCAGAAAAAGTAGATCCAGCAACTGGTGCATCTGGGTCTAAATCATATACATCATTATCTAAATATTCTGTTGGAAGCCAACCATACCACCAATATTTATTCATATCAGAACCAGAATATGTTGCACCAAGATCTTCCGTTTCATTAATAAGATCACATTCAAGAGGAATATCGTTTATTGCATCTTTTACTTGCTGACAGGTGACCTCTTCTTCAACAGGCGGTGTTATATTATTTTCTGGAAATTCTCTTTGTATTGCTTTGTATGTACTCCACTTTTTAAAAATGTCTTCTAGTTTTTTTGCTTCTATTACTTTTTCTACTATTGGCTTTCTTACATTATTTTTAATTGATTTCATTATTTCTAAATCAAGATCAGTATTGCTATACCAAGAATGCAAAGGATTACCAACACCAAGTTTTGAAGAATAATCAAAACCATAAGAAGGATATTTTTGATGAAGTTTTGTTGCACCTTCACCTGCAATAATAGTTCCAGCATGTTCTAGTGGTATAATTGGTTCTGCTTCAATATGATTCCATTTTTCCCAATCTTCTGGATAAGAATATGTAATTCCCTCTCGAACAAATAGGGGTTCTGGATTTGGATTATTAGCGGGAGAAAAATATTGTTGTGTTTTTAAATCAAAATGACATTCAGGACGAACGCATTCATATCTTTTATCATATGGATCTGCTCGCCAATCAGGACTATTAAAGATTGGAGTTGTGTTTCCTTCGTCATATGGCATTTATAATATCTCCCTTAGTATATATCTTCTTATGTACAATTACATGGCCAATTTCCTGGACCACCCTCACAAGGACAAGTACACCAAGGATTATAATACCAAGTTTCGCTTTCGGGATCGTATGAGTGATAACTCCCGTCTACGCAACTAGGAGGATCACCATAACAATGATGTTCAACACAAGGAGGTTCGCATGAAGTGCAGTCGATATCGGGACAACAACCGCAGTCCTCGTGTTCATACTCGCCGCAGTCCCAAGTATTGCAGTTCGTAGTGGCACAGGTTGGATCATTATCCCAACCACACGGGTACAAATTCCCTACCGAGGATGAGCCATCGGCCGTCCAGTATGAAAAGTAATCCCTGTGCGACTGCCCTGTACAGGGCTGCGTGATATCACCATCACATCGACTGGCGCCAGTATGTTCGCCGTCATAAAAAACTATATGGTTTGGTATAATAGATAACATGCTGTTGGTGCTGCATGGCCATGTTGCAGGAACAGGTCCCTGTTCGTCTGTATCCCAATCAGTTCTCCAATTAATTCTATCTCTCCACCATTCACGCACTGGCGCGCCCGAGCAGGGCAAGTACTCATTGACCCATGTATTATATGAATCCTGAACAAACCACCCGTCTAGAGAACCCCAAGGAACACCACCATCCCAACCCTGAAGAGTATAGAGCAGATTGGGGTCAAATGGATCGAGCCACGGCAGTACCACAGCGTTTGGACAAGGTGCCCACGGCCGCGTATATTCGGCCCGCTCACCAAATCCACCACATTCATTTATTTTTTCCAAACTACAAAAACTATTCCCACTGGTTTGCGTCCAGTACATCTCCGCAACCATTATTAGGTTTGACAACCAATCGCCGCGATGATGTTCAACTTCGTCGATGCCTCCCCACCCGCCGCCTGGGAAACACTTGTAATCTCGTCCACAACTGCCATGGCCCCCGTGGCTACCAGGACCCCAGTACGAAGCGCCACGGTTGATAATTTGCTGGTTCCCGCCCTCGCGAGGCATCGAGATTGCTAAATGCCAAGGTTGTAAAAACTGCTGGCATTGATATAACCACGGAATACCGTTAATCATCTGACAAGGAGGGTCCCACGGATCGGAGTAGTCATCGCATGTCGAGTACCACTCCCGCGCCGGCGGGGCCCAAAAACAATTTATATTCAACAATTCGTGTAAGTTTTCTTCACCGCACACTGACCCATCCAAGGCCTCGGTAAAATAAGTATGCCCATACCCATAACCCGCATAGAAAAACTGTCTAGTAGGTTCTGTGTGATCTACAAGACCACCATATTCATAAGAATTTTGATAACCAGCATAAGCACCACCCTCTAAAGGATGATTGCTACAATTACAACATATTGCGCCTTCTGGAGGAAGGCCTTCCCCAGTTAACCCGTCGTAGCAGTGCCTTCCATGTCCTATTCCTATTCCTTCGCCACCACAAGGGGGATAAGCACACGGGCAATAAACATCTTGATCACCATCGTCATCCTGATCCCAGTCGTGCGGACCACATATGGTGCCCTCACCATGAAAACAGGCACGCACTCCTGCCGGAACTCCAATTTCAGGAACGCCATTTTCAAATATAAAAAGAGGATTACAGTTTTCTCTTGTTGTGTGAATACATGTGGACAACTGACCCTCTTCGTTTACTTCACAAGGGGGGTCCCCCCACTCAGGCGCATAACAATCAATGTCAGGAGGTGGAGGATCGTCATCAGGAACGGGTACGACACACATACAACATGCACCCATATCAGTTGGTGGATTGTGACAGAACTGGGAACAATCCAAATCCTGTTCTACACATCCCTCTCCCCAATGTGTAGAATCTAAAATTCTGCTTTGCCATCCATAACAAGCAGAAGTGGCCCAGTGAAAATGGTGCGCATGTGCATGGTGATCAAAATCTGTCTGTTTCAATGTGTATGACCACGCTTGCGCATGCTCTCGTTCGACAAGCAGGCCTGGCCTCTCGGGGTCACATTGATCCGAACCACTATGATAGTAGTGCCACCATGAAGAATAACCCCACTGTTCATCGGGACATTTACATGAACTGCCAACACTTAGTTCATTAATAATTGTTTTTTCTTGATCAATATGACTACAGGGCAGGAATTTTTTTAGTGCCACCTCTTCCCCCCATTCAGAAACAAAAATTTCCCACACCGCTGCTACGATCTTTTGCCATCCTTCCTGAAGAGTTACGCTCTCCGAATAGCCCCAGTTGAAGTATTTGCCGAGAACATTATCCCCAATATTAAATAACACTTGATGTGGAAGTGGGTTCATTTTACCACTTGAAAGTATTTGTGGTCCAAATCTTTCAACAATCAAATCAACAATTTCTTGTGCTGTTTGCCTATATTCTGGCAACAAAAAATGCACAGGAGACGAAGATCCACAAGGATGCTCACAATCGCCGAGATGCTGCCCACCAGGCCGCCTCCACTCAGTGGGCCATGGGTCTTCGCCCTGATTGTTGATTTGTCCACCCTGCCACCATTCACACCCTTCTTTTGCATAAGGAGTTTCGATAACTTCTATTGGTAGTTCATGACAATCTGGTGGACCAAAATCCTGGCAATTACCTAAAAGTTCATCACCCTCAAGTGGTATTGTGTAATCATGGCCAGGTTCATCAGGATCTTCATTGAAGGGAGAACATCCATAATAGTACCCACACATAAGCCTATATTCACACAGTCCAGTTGGTTTTACTCTTACTTCAAGTCCTGCACGAACCCTTCCATCACCATCTACAAATTCGTTATTGATTTCATGAGCGGCCGCATTAACTTTTGGATGTATAATATCTTCGTCTATTAAGCACCAAGGAGAGCAAGGATTTTCATACCACTCTTTACAAACATTATATCCCAAATATGGTTTTAAACAATTATCTGGTCTATGAGGAAAACAATCACAGTGACTATCAGCAGGATACTCCCCATCGTCGTTGGGCTCCCCTGGTCCACAATACTTATAGGAACCACACAGAGATCCATACCCTTGCGATTCAAGTTGCTCACACCAACTCTCTACGGTTGGATATGGGGGAAATATACCATGAAAAAACTCATTGTTAAAGTTTGCTTCGCACCGTTCTTGATAAGAACAACCCCAATCCTGGCTATAACCAAGCATTATGATTGCAGCAGGTCCTTGATTACAACAACAACACGATTTAATAATACTCATAATCTATACCAACTTAATAATCTTCTGGAGTATCTTTACAATCTGATTCTCCCGTAGAAGAACATTCACCATCCACACCATTTGCAGCATTAAAGAAATAGTGGGCTTCGTTATCTTGATCCCAATAAATCTTCATATTAACAACTGGATAAATTTCATCAACAGCAACATCATCGTCAATAGTTCCAGAAAGACCTATTGCTTCTATAACATTGTTTGATTCTTCGTTTGGTCCAATCAAATGATCGAAATTATATCCACCATCAGAACCACTTCCCATAGAACCTCGTATTGGTTGAATTTTAAAACAACTCTTTTCCCATGTTGCAGTATCTAATCGTATACCAGGCGATTCCCACCCAAGAGATTTTATGTGTGTATAATCATATAACCCATCATTTCCAGATTCCATAGTATTGAAACCTGCTCTTGCAAACATATCATATCCATGTTGTCCTCCGTTTATCCAATGAGGACCATCTTCTTTATACGCAACCCAAGAACGAATTCCTCCTCGATCAATTGGTTTTATTCTGAAGGAAGGTATGTTGTTTACATAATCAAAATCAAGATACACTTCAGCAAAAGCATATCTCCATTTAGCCTTATGTTCTTCTATTTGTTGAAATCCTACTAATGCAGCAGGGAACGAATCTTTTAAAACACAATTAACACGATAATGAAAAGTTTTAATATTCGATGATAACCAATCGGTGTATGCTTCCGTGTTTATTCTTGGAATACTATAAGTCATAGTACTAAACAACGCACCAGAATCCAAAAGATTTAATTCATTTAAAACATTAGATCCTGAGAGTGAAATAATTGCACTATAAGGGTCCCCTCCACATTCTTCATCCAATCCTATACTACCAGCAGATGCATAACAATAAACGCTACTTTCTTCTTCTTTAGATAATTGTTCTACAGATTTAAAATTCCAATTCTCCATTCCTTGCCAGTAAAAAAAGTTTACGGCGTTTGGATTTTCCTTATCGGTTGACATCTCTGTTGCTTGTTGTATTAATTCGCCAATTGATCTATGACTATCTTTTCTTATACTTTCATATGATCTGTCATTATATGATGGCCTATACCAAACATAATTAGAAGTTTCATCTAATTTGAGTCTATATCCTGCCTGTGACATATTATTTTGTTCTGTTTGGTGTGAATAATGTAA
>Ga0114906_1000433_pt1 | contig 23861 bp, 20 predicted proteins | sample MalvirDeepMed_M9_FD_89687 | JGI IMG/M metagenome (GOLD analysis project Ga0114906, IMG submission 89687) | Marine viral communities from the Global Malaspina Expedition - Malaspina viral metaG DeepMed_M9 | ecosystem: Environmental > Aquatic > Marine > Oceanic | place: Mediterranean Sea...
CCTATTTCCTGATCCAAATCCTCTTACTGCTCCTATATCAATAAATAGCCTCTTTCGACCCGGATCAGACTGGATAAAGGCAAGGCTTGGACCAGCCGCTTTTAAACCATATGAAGGAGCCGTTCCACAAAGAAGCAATAGGGAATCTTGGGGGCCATGGGGTGGAGGAATTAGCTTCGGAAAAGTGCTGGTTAAGAGGGATGACAATTTATCTCCAGAAAACGCCGGAAGTATTACCGCTTTAAACCAACAGGCTAAATCCCAAGCTAGATCGAGTTTAGTGTCTCAGCAGATAGCAGAAACCGGGAGTGTGGAATTAACAGGCCCACCGGAATTTTTCCTCGGTAGACCAATAGTTGTTGTTGGCAATAATATAGGGCCGTATATTACAGGCATCACTGTTGACGTGAACGCTTCCGCTGGGATTAGTACAACTTATTCAATGAGAAATTGGGTTCCCGAGCTACCGGGAGGACACGCTCGCGCTATGGTGGGAGGCGGTATGGGCGACGGTGGTGCTGGCCAGCAGTTGATTGAAGACAGAGATGCCCACTCTAATTCTATTCACGATATTAATTATCGTCTCCTGACCCCGCCTGACCCCTTTACCTTTAACAACTAGGAGTGACAAATGGCAAATGAATGGAAAGAAGGAAAGGCTAACGATATCTTTACTGGATTTCTAGTGCCCCATCCAGAAGAAGGCGTAGTAGACTGGGTTGGTAATGGCATGCGTGGCCGAGATGTTACCGGAAGATGTCAAGATGTTAATGGGGATATTATAACAACGGTTCGGAGTTTTCAAGAATGTTTGCATTTTAAAGACTCTAATGGGAAATCAGGACAATGGATGTCTTATCCAGACTCCAAATACAATCAAGTTATTTCTCAAAGCGCAGAAAATGCATTGCCTCAAGTTAATCCTGAACATTGGCCAGCAATGTCTATGGCAGCCATGGATGGCTTATTCGTTCCTTTTACAACAAATTTTTATGGCTACTGTCTAAATCCAGCCGATAATACAAAACTACAGCAGTACAAAGACGAAAAAGCTTGCGTGAATGGTACTCCAATAGCGGGAAAATGGTTTGGGGCTGATCATCAGCAAGGCGTCACAACTTTTGAAGTCCCAGAACCGGGTGTTGATTTTGGCATGGCTGGTTCTGGAGTTATAACTTCTGTTACATTAAACCCGTTTGCGTCTGGACATTATCTTTCCGTTTGGAGTAAAAATCTAAAACCGCCAGAATTAGGTTTAACCAGCAATCAGAGTGGCTATTCAGAGGCCGCTCAAACTCTAACTAGAATACACAAGGGAGTCGGTGATCTGGGTGACAGGCCCATAGGATTGAGGGGGCCGATGGTTCTGTCCGGGTGGGGATATGACACTGATGATAAGCCTGTACCTAATGCATATTACGATGCGGACCAAGTTGATGAAGATGGAAAACCAGTTAAACTACCCGGTCATTGTGTAGATCCCGCAACAAACGATATATCAACAGGAGAAACCACTCAAGAAGCTTGTGAAAATGCAGGTAAGAGATGGGACGGGGTTCCCACTCGTAAAGTACCAGCAGATAATTTTTTCTTCAACCATCTGAAAAGACCAGACAAATGGAAGACTGGCCCAGTAGATTTAAGATGGGACAGAGAAAGAAAGGTTTGGGTTGGAGGGGGTGGTGGACTGGAAGCATATCTTTCTAAAGCTACGAGATGTATACTTCCACAAGCTGGTCTGGATGGTAAAAACTCTTTCAACTTTGGCATCATGGACAGTGCAACCTCTCCGGGTAGAATGTACAGAAATCCTTGCCCAAATGAGAATTGTGAATATGGTAGTTATTTTCCTGAAAGTAAGTCATATCCAGATATTGAGATATATGACCCAGAAGATGTAGAATGGTGTGGAAACTGCGAGGTAAAATACGATAGCAGCAAAAAGGCGTATTTTGTAAATTGCCAAAGTTTTACAACGGCTTGTGTCCCATTTTACGACGCAATTATACTCAGAAAGTTTAGCCACATTGTAAAAGCCCCTAACCAGAGAGTTAATTGCGGAGATAAATTAAACAAAGTTCAGCGGGGTGATCCTCAAGCAAGAAGAATGGGAGATCCCTGCCATGAATTTGGAAAAACTATAACAGGACCACCCGGAGAAGATCACCCCTTGTCCGACAACAAGCATTTTAGCAGTGCTGCTAAATCAATGCTGTATCAAAGGGTCTTGATTGAAAACCCCCTTAATCAGGGGCTAATGATGGGCGATAGTTTTATAAGTGCAGACACGGGAAGAAAAGTTGAGATAAAGTACACAAGGAAGAAGAAGGGAACGGGGACAAACAGGTGTAGTGGAGAAAATGCTACGGTAGAGACTGTGTCAGAAGCCTTGCCAATACATATAATATTACAGGCAGAGTTTTTTGGACAAGAAGTCATAACTATGATGGGTTGTGAACAGGGCGAAACTACAGCCTGTAGTAAGAAAGTATTTATTCAAGGACTTACCACTCTTGAAGATTGTGGACCAAACGACGATTATCCGACTACTGCTATAACGTATTAAGATTTAAGGAAGGTTACTATGTCGGCAGGCGACAATTTTGATACCACTCAACCCGGCCTCGAAGGCTATAAAACAAAAAGGCATGCCGGGCATGGTCCTATTGCGCAGACGTACATGTCGGGGAAGGAATATAATCCACAAGGAGGTCAATCAGATAATAACCTTGGACATCCTTGCAATGCTGGATGTGGCTGTAAGGAAATATGTGATCCCAACTTGACAGCAATGGGTGAAACCGGATGCCTACTTCCACCAGAACTTACCATTAGGGTAGCCCAAGCTGGCTCAAGACAGGGAGCAAGGGGTGAATTTGCTAAGGTCGATGGAAAAGACTTTAAAACCTACCATCTAAAATACGAGAATGGAACTTGGCGTGGAAGAAGATGCTGCAAAACGGGAAAAGATTCTGCCGGAAAGCTGATAGATTATTGCGATCCGTGTTCAATAACAACGCACGCCGATGGCACCAAGTCTGATTGCATCTATAGCGGTAGAGAGGGGTCTACTAGAGAAGCTCCTATGGGCACCCCTAAAGGCAACATTGCTGATCGCAGCAGGGGTATGGCTAGCCGAACTAATGAAACCTTTATGGGCGAGATGGACGGAAACCCTAACCAGCCAACTTCAGCACCACACGCACCCGACCCAACTGCTGGAGCAAAGGATTGGATTCCACAACCGAGAATTGGTGGGGGCACTGATTGTCTAGAGGATGGCAGTATAGTACCGTATACTTCGCCATACTGCCATGTGGAGTGGGGCGGTAGTGGGTTCTTCTATGAAGAAGATGACGGAATTGGAGAAACTGAATGCAACAATGGTGGAGCATTGATGAAATCTGTATCTGGTGATGCATTTACCCCCGACACATCTGATGCAGCACATATAGGAAGGTGTTACTGTATTGCCAATTGTGAAGCGGCTACAGATGTTGGTAAGTCTATGGACGAAGTTCTAGATTTAGATACCAAGGGTCGTTGTGAGCATCCAAAAGATGCTAAATATGGAACCCCTATTGATGACCACATAGAGAAGTACGGAAAGACAAAATGGTTTCCTGCCCAATGCGTACAGTACATAGCGGGGGAGAAAGACGGATGGAGGCATGCCAAGAACTGCGAGGGGGTCGTTCCTCCCCATTGCCAAGATAGCAACGGTGCTTATCTTAAAAAGGAGAACGGAAAGCCAAAGTATCCTGATGAGAGGTCATGTTTAAAACAGAATAGCACATGGATTACGACGGCTCCAGAACATTGTGAAGACGGGGATGGCCAAACGACTAACGCCGCCACGGTAGGTGAATGCGAAAAAGACAATAATAAATGGGAGGATTCTGAGCGCGTATTTGATGAAATAATTATTGACAAGTTTGGTTGTATATCTCAGGGGTATTGTTTGACTTCAGGTGGTAGTGAAGTAGACGTTGGAGACAAGCAGGCTTGTACAGAAGCGGGTGCTACTAATACGTGGGCGTACAACACATGGACTTCAAACTGGATACGTAGTGAGCCGTTCAATAACTGTTGTGGAGGACAATTTGTTGGGCAAAATAGCTCTTCGCACCAGCCGAATTTGTCCAGAGGGGGAAGGATGGGTGGTGTTTCCACAAGACCCGGTGGACAAACAGATAATATCTGTATAACACCATACGATGAAGCTATTTTAATTGATCCCGGCAGAACTGCGGCGCAGATAAACCTTCCATGTATAGCGTCTCAAGGTGTTGGACCCCCCTCTTCGACGGGAGCGGGAAGGGGAGAAGGAAGTTTTATTCTCATCTTGAAGGGGTGTGATTTCAACAATGATTGCACAACCTTGTCTGATCCAGATAGAGGTGGCAGGCTAACAATTTTATACATTCCCCTAGACCAGATATTGAATTGTTCAAATCTGGATCTTAATACCTCGGAAATAAAAGCCGACTACAATGATAACGTTGCCATAAAAGCTTCCTATTCGTTTGAATTCGCCAACCCCATGTTGGAACATTATCCCCTAGATGCAACGGCGGTGTCTCCGTATCTTGAACCGGGATTTGAAAGATTTACGACAGACGAAGGCCCGATATATATTTACCATGAAAGCGGCCAAGATCACCATATTCGACCACCGAAAGATCATGACCTTACCAAGTTAAATATGCAATATGGGCCATTTAAGGCCACTGAAGATAAGCAAAATTATCATAAAACATACTCTCAGGCGGCGGGTGATGCCCTTGGATATACAATATGTGCTTGTGTGGGTGGATGCTTTGAGGTTAATGAAATAGCTGCATCAGATCCAAATGGAACAATTACTCCCGTAGATTTTTGGACGAAGGCAGAATGTGAGGCGGCAGGAGCAAGCGCAAACAAACAGTATGAATGGCACACTGGATGCCCGCAACAGTTCGATGCCAAGAATCCTGTTTTTGAAAGTTGCCCTGTTGAAAGCGCTGCTAAATGGTTTGATAGGGATATTGTTGATCCGGGGACTAGTAAGCCTGTTGACTGGTACAATGTTAGTCAGAAAATGCTGAAAATTTGTAAAAAGAGACGGGCAAAAGTAGATAAGGAATTAAGATCCAGAATAAAGAACTGTCCCACGTACCCGGAGACGAAGGGTTGCGGCGATTACATCGGCAGAATTCTTTACAAACACAAGTGTGGGTATACCACAAGCTATTGTCAGTATCATGGAGGAGTAGATTCTAACATTTTAAAAGAGCCACAGATTGTTCGCTCTCCCTCTGTTTGGGGGAGTAATAATCTAGACTACTGGGCCAATACCGGACTGTATCCACAGACTAAAACGTCTGGGGATGTAGGTACAGCTACCATATTCCAACCTAGCCACGTAGCAGAAACATGTTTCGGTAATGAGTATTCTGGAAATATTGAGTATGCTAGCAATACTAGGCCAATTGTTATTAAGACAACAAATCACGGCTTAGAAAACGACGATGCAGTTACCATTGGTGGTGTACTAGGGAATTTTGCAGCAAATACATTAACACAGGCACAGCTTGATGAAATACATTGGGACTTTAAAAAGTCTAAGAAATGTAAGGGCGAGCATTGCCATAAGACTGTTAACCCCCCCGCAAAATGTGTTACCGGCACTTTTGACACAACCCATCATGATGACGGCCCCAAAGCTCTACAAATGTGGATTATACATGTTATTGATAAGGATCATTTTGCGCTATTTGATTGCAACGGTGATCCTTCGGATGGCAGGGTCCAGTATGGCCCCAGCGTGTGGAACAAGAAGAAGAAGAAGTTTGAAGCAAAGGAAGGGTTTGGAAGGGAAGAACCATGCCCACCTGTATGTGCAGACGCTCTGCCCACCCAGCCAGAGTTAACTAAAGACCAAAATGTTCCTAACTGGGAAGTTTGTCCATATACTGGTTTCTGGGAATCTCCTTCTGCTTCTGATCCGTCTCAATTGTTTGGCAAGACCTTGGGATGGAGGCCCGGTGGTTTTGGATTCTTTAAAATTGATGAAAAGACAGCAGTAGCTCAGGATTGGTATGTGGATATTGCCCAAACCGAAGTCTGTCCAGTTTGCTGTGATCATTATATGCCACTTGAGTTAGTCGCTACCGTAAAAGATCCCGGCACTCTCTTACTAGATGCACAATGCGGATTTGATTGTGAGGGGGACTTGCACCCGGAAGTTATGACTGGGCAGATTGGGCCTGATGGATGGCCCGGAAAAATTGGCGGGGGAAATTGTTGTAATTGCCAATACGGTTGTCAAGCGAAGAGTTCAACACCACAATGTCAGCCGAATGAAAATGGAGCGAGTCGGGCTACCTGTGCTGCTCTGGATACCCAACCCTCATGTCAAGATAACAAAGAGGGCGTCGATAATGGTCCGGGGTGTCATTGGACTAACAGCGATGGGGCTGAAATGGTGTGTGGATGCTGGAAGTGTTCTGACAGAACCAGATCTGGAGATAAGCCAGTATGCAGGTCTGGGTATAATGACGGGTTTAAAAAAGCTAGAAAAGGTCTGAAATGTGGAGATGACCCGAATGACGTTTGTTGTAGTTGTGATTGTTGCCCCGGTGATGCGAGGACTGAGGGAGCGTGTAACAAAACATATCCTACTCTTAGTGACTGGGCTGCTTGTGGGAAGAAATGCGGCGAGCCGGGATATCCCACATCTCTTGGAAAACTAGAGTGCGAAAAAAAGCCGGTCTATGGGTGTGTGCCTAATCCAATGAATCCCGGTGGAGATCCTTCAGTCTGCTTGGGCCAAGGGACAGAGCCGTTGTGTAATGGTGTATCTGGTGGAGCTTGCATGTGGCAAATCAGCCGATACCAAGACATGTTTGACCCCTGTTTGGGATTTCCCAACAACCGACCACACTCGTGTGAAGGCTCATTCATGTGTGTAGATGCCGCTCCGAACTCGGAGGGTCAAAGCTGCACCGCAATACCGCCTTCTGAGGGAGGTGCGTACTTTAATAACGATGCCGAATGCTGGGGTATAGATATGGATGGCGGTCAGGGAAAGCAATGTGACGATTGTGACAAGGCCATTGTAACCGGATGTGATAAATTTGAATACAAGGAAAGGCCCAAGTCATGCCCCGGTTTTCCCGATGCAGGTCTAGATATTCCCTTGAAATGGGATGGGATAAAATGGCTTTCAGAATGGATACCCATGGGAAAAGTTGGCACGAAACAGTGTCACACATTTGCGGACACTCCTCCATTAGGAAAGGGCAGAACAGGTCCACCATTTGCAATAGGGCCGTCGAATTTCTGTGGTGACTGTAACGGAAGACACTTTGAACATTTCCGCGATGCCGATGGGAATCCACCGGCAGGAATTGGATCGCCTCCAGAAGATAAGTTTTGGATGCAATTGGTCATGGGATGTGGGAACGCTATCGAAATGGGTGGGCAGGGGTTACCCACGGTTGATAGTTATAATGAAACCATTTTGAACATGCGGATGAATATTTTCGCCTGTAAACTACCAGAGACAACTGGTCGCGCCCCCTGTCCCTCCCCATTGGGCGGTTGTGATATCCCCGGATACAATTGTGGGCCAGCACCACCATGTTTAGGCTGTTGTTCTTTTACCGGGGATTGTGAAGTGGCTAATATGTATGGAATGGATCCTGCTGCTTGTTTGAATTTGCAAGGGGGACAGATAAAAGGAAATATAGAAGGAACGGAAGTGAATGGGCAACCATGGTCAGTCAGGACATTTAGAAAAGAGCCAGAAGTATTTGAAATTTATTACGTTGACATGGATAACGACGCTGGAAGTAGGGGATACGATCTTTTGGTGGGCAGACAAATCGGTGGGAGAGCGTGTGGGTGGTATGCAGAAAGACAGGTTCAGCGGGGGGGTAAGACTGTAACCCTACCGGCTGATAGGGTAAGTATTGGTTTGGCAGATAGGATTCCCGCCGAGACTGGTGGCAAATACTTTGGCAGCAATCTTGGAGGTTTTAGCGTGGCAGACGCTGATAATACTGGAACCGGCAGTATACTTCCTAGTTCAACTGATAGGTTGTCCGCTAGCAGCGCCTATCCAGAAAGCACATATCTTGTAGAAGATGTAGTGAAACCAGAGTGGATTCCAGTTGATTGGGGCTACCAAAAAGACTGGAGTGGCTCAGCCGTCTTCTGCCACAAGGTTCCAGATATAACCAGCGAAGGAAATGCATATGTCGAGGTTTGTAGTACTCAACCATACGCAGAGCCTTCTAGGCGGATAGAATCAATTCAACCAAAAGATGTCCTCGATAATGTAGATCCTAAGACGGGATACGGAAAAATTAAGAAAGATGGAACCGCTAATTATCCTCAGTGGGTAGAAATAAAAGTAAAAGATGCAACGAAACTAACTTCTCACAACAGGGCGCTTGACAGGCATCTTTATAGGGGAACGTCAAGACAGGAGCCTTGGCCCTATGGAGATGCCCCTTGGCCAGTACCCCATCAATCTGAATTTAATGTTCCACAAGATTCAGTGTATCAAATAGGGGCAAATTTTGAGGGGCCATTAAATAACTTATTCAGGGTAGGTATAAAACCCTCAAAAGCTATACAGTCGTTTGAAGGCTACTTTATAGCTGATGAACCCTTACTGATGCCAGTTGCAACAGAGGATGGGTCGGAGTTGTTTGAATTGATTGACCCATTTGATGGCGTGGGTGGGGCAAGTTCCGGCCAGTCAAGACTGCATATGAATGATATCGAAAAGGTTGAAGAGGTTGATGCAACTTATAACGGCGAAACCGTAAAACACATTAGGGTTACAACGCAACACGATCATGATTTGACGCCGGGAGAAAAAATTTGGCTTGATGAAGTTGAGGCTAATCAGGGGGCGTGTAAGATCCATCCTCCCGCATGCATCAAGGATGGTAATGATATAACAAGTTCGTATCCGACCAAGGCTAAATGTCATACATGTCTTCTTCCTAACGGTGACGATGTGACAGAGGAATTTCCGTCTAAAGCACAATGCGAAAATATGCATACTACACTGGGAACGAAGTGGACTGGGGTGTGGACCAGTGGTATGATACAGAGGCGTAAACTGCAACCAGATCTGACTATAAAGGTTACTGAAGACTATTGTGAACATAAAGATTTTGGGATATGCAGAACTAAGATTGGGGCTTTGGGTCTAGAAATCAGATCAAACCCGGATGAACCCGATAAGAAGATTGGGGTTATAAGTGATTCAAAGGGCGACGAAACTAATGCTATCACAGACAAGGCTGTTTGTCTAGCTATTACAAAAGACGAAGACGACAATAATCTATCTCCTGTGTGGACTGGTCCGGGGGAATGGGTTGACAGCGGGATTTCTGTTAAGGGTTGTGTCTCCGAAGAGGGGGGCGAGGAGCAAGAGGATTTTGAAGACCTCGCTGGACGAGATCCATGTGAACTCTGTTATGTCAGATGTAGATATAATAATATGTTTTGGAATGGTGAGGGGTCATGCGAACCGAGGAACTGTTGTGGGAGAGAAGATTACTGCCCAAGCGCAGCGGCAAATGGCACATGGGTAGTTGACAACGTAACTAGTAACAGTTTTACTATACATGATGAATCTTATATAGATCCTGAATCTAACGATGCTATTGGGGCGTTGGATGAATACGATCCTAGCGCTTCAGTCGATCCTTTTACGACTAAAAACAATGCCACTAAATGGAACAAAGAAGTTCCGGGGCATTCTATGGGACACGAGGTAGGAATTGGTCCTCCTGCTGGTCCGTTTGGCGAATTCTATAAGGAAAAGGATCCTGACGTAGACCTTGGTTTAGGAGTATGGACTAGGCATGGAGGGTTATTCAGGATAGCGGTGGGAAGTCATGAAGGGACTCCGTGGGATGGTATGGATTGTAGACAGGCAAATACCGCAGGTCCGACTGACTTGGATTTTCAGTTTGTAACAATCCCAGAAGTATGCTGTAATATTCATGATCCCGTAGGGGATGACGCTTGCTCAGGGAAAGGGTGGCCGGGTTATGGTCCAACCTCCCAACTGTCGACAAACTTGGACGGTGTAGCATTTGTTGTAAATGTAACCGAGGGGACTTAGAATAAGGAGAAAACATGAGTTGTGGAAGTTGTGGAAAAAATAAGACTGTATTCAGGGCTAAAGAAGAACCTGTGGAGGATGTCCATGGAGAAACTGGATGCGAATGTGTCTTTCAAAAGGGGGACACGGAAATTTTTTGCCCTAGACATAATATAACAAAGACTCCTCATCAATACAACCTATGTAAAAAACGCAAGGACTATTTTCAAAAATGGGAGGAGGGCAGAGGACCGTTTCAAACACCCATTTCAAATGCTCAGGTTAAAGCTGGCGTAGTAAAAACTCCTGAAGAAAGACAAAAGGAAAAAGAAGAAAAAGAAGAAAGGATAGCAAAAATAGAGCAGATACAGGAGGCATCACAAGAATCTAGAGGGTTGGGAGATACGATAGAAAAAATAACGAAAGCTACCGGAATTAGGGCTGTGGTGGACGTATTTACGAAAGCAACCGGAAAAGACTGTGGTTGTGAGGGAAGGAGGGAATGGCTGAACGCGAGGGTTCCTTATAAGCGTAAAACAAAAGGCTTTTTCAAGTAATGGTGTATAATACAATAGATTAGACAATCTAAGGAGGTAACTATGGCATCCATAGATTTTTATGCTGGCAATACGGCCATAAATAATCTTTCAGGTTCTGGCTTGGGCTTTTTTGGCGGCTCTTTCGGGCAGTCGGTAGAGCTTAACCAGTGGCAGGGCACGACTTTTATTACAGATGGTAATGGTACTACGGATGGTGGGGCCGCTAAAAATATCAAGTATTCTACAGATACTTTAGCTTTCACTCCTAGTGTAGTTCCGGCAACTGGCCTAAAATTCATTCCCAATTCAGACGCCACGCTGAACGTAAGATTCACTAACGCCACTGATGTAAGAACACAGAACGTCAAATTTAGAATCTTTGACAGGGTGAATAAAGATTTTCCGGCAAGTGGAGTATCAACAAGAGTAGCAGAATTTCTCCATCCCCAAGTTTCTTATAGCGTTGAGGGTTCTGGAGATTCCATCTGGTGGGGTTCTGCAACACACGACGGTTCAGATGCTCAAGGGGCACAGAACGGCTCTCCAAATGCAAGTGACAGACTTGATTCTGGAACAAACACTGTTGGCGGTAGCGGAATTATTGTCCCACTGGCAAAGTCCCCCGGACCTAGTGGATTCTATGCTGGCGATGGCTCAACAAATACAGGCCAATATAAGCAGCATGACTGGTATTTAGGCATTACAGCTTCTCCCGATAGCATTGGGAGCAAGACTCAGTATGGACTATACGTCAGCCTAGAATATCTCTAGGAAAATCGCAACAAATTTAATTGCCGTTGTCTTGGGTGACAATAAAAAAAGAAGCCCGGTAAAAACCGGGCTTCTTTCTTTTCCACACGCAAGAATGGCGTTACTCTTCCTGCTGGGTTTCCTTATTCCACTTAACCCACCCACGATCTGGTAGCCAGTTTCCTTCCTTGTCCTTGCGTCTTGGGAATAACCTGCCCCCAACCTTCATAGTTCCGAAGGCAAGCTTAGCGCCACAATCCTTGCACCTAAGCTCGTAAAACAGGTTGTCGTCTACGCTTCTTACCTGAAATCTCAGGTTCTCACTCCCACACTTCCCACATTGTTCCTCACCAAAAATTTCTTGGAAGTAGGCAAGCTGCTCAAATAGGTCTGTTTGGCTGTCCGCATTAAATTCCGCAGACATTCTCCCACTGTTTGTAGTAAATGTAACTTTCATTATTCTCTCCAATTCTTGTTATAGCCTAATACTTCTTCTGGAATTTCTACAATACCATTTTGGTAATCATTAAGAACTTTAATCATCTGCTTTGCTTTGTCTCTCTTTACATCATTAATGCTCCGATAATTTCCTGAACCAATGTTAATAAAATCACTTAGGCTGACATTAAGCTGGCTACACTTTTTGTCAATGAATGTAATCTGTTGAGGACTAATTCTGTCGTCTAGATTATATTCTCCATCCGTAGGAGAGGATGCAGACACCGCCTCCTTAACTATACTTACGATGTCTTTCTTAGCCAACTCCTCTGCTGCGATGGCCCTAATCTTCAAAGCCTTTCTTAAAGCCCTGCCCTCTGCTCTAGTTGAGGCAGTAGCCACTGGATGCGCACAGAACAAATCATCTGTGTTCCCGTGCCACACATCGGCCACCTCGCTAAAACTTCTTAAGAAGCCGGTGTTATTCCAGTCGATAACAACTTTGTAGACAACAGTAGCTCTACCGGGACCGTTGTTATCAGAAGATGGGAACACTTGAGTAGGTCCAGCTTCTACAATATCCCCCAAAAGCAATTCTGCCACACGCCTTAATCCAGCAGCAATGGGATGATTATCAATAAGCTCATCGCTTCTAAAATGAGACATAACATATTCATTCCATTCTGGGGATGCAAAATCTGGAACATCAGATTCCACGATTTCATCTTCTCTCTCTCCCCCGCTAACACCATCCTCTCCTAAGTCGTGATCAAATAAAGCATCTTCATCAACCGGCTCCACTACATTAGCAGTATTTTCCTTCATGTAAGCCTCCAATAGTTGTATTAGTTCCTTTTTCTTTATGCCTTGTTCTAAACGGATTTGATTATCCTTAGCGATTTTTCTCAATTCAGAGATGGTTCTATCTTCAAGATTCATGTTTCTATTTCTACCAACCTCTTAGCCAGTGGCGGAAACTTTTCCTCTATCTTTGTCAATTCTGTCAGCAGCTTATCAAAAGCGTTTCTCATATTTTTTCCCGAGAGATTTTTTATCAGATTCTTTATCCTGATAATAACGTATCCTCTATTGATTAACAGTCCAGCTTTGACCGCATCAGCCCTGATATGTCGGTTAAGGTTTGCTTCACCCCAGATTGGTAGAAAATGTGCTGGGCCATCAATTTCAATTGCTGTTTTCAACTCAGGAAGAAATATATCGACCTCCAGCTTATCGCTGGCGATCAAACCCTTCTTATGAAATATAGCCCGGTAACCCTCTTTGGTCAAGCTTTCATAGAGAAATTTTTCAATTTTCGACCCCTCTTTACTGGCTCGTCTGACAGCTTCCGCCGCCATTTGTCTAAGATTTTCCCGCTCTTCGTCTGACATATTAGCCCATTGTTGCTTAGACAATTCAGATCTTCTACCTCTCTCGTCGTCGTCCATATCCTCCCAAAACGAAAACATGCCATCGCTTATGGCGATTTTTTCTGATTCGGTACGTTTCTTTCCCTTGGTGGGATGTTCATGCCTACCGCTTGCAATGGCCACTGTTTGGGCAGAGCTTTTGTCTCTCAACTCTATACCGAGAGATTTAAGTGCTCTTCTGACTTTATTGGGATAAGTATTAAGCTCTTGAGCAATCTCGTAAGTACTTTTCTTTTCATTGACATATTGACTTATAAGAAACTCTTTGTGTTTTTGAGAAAATCTATTCATAGTATTACTTCCATTAATTGGTCCATGTTAAAGTCGGGAACTATTCCGCACACGTCTCTGTTGCAATAATTTTTTATTGCCTTAGCATGATCATCGCTTCTAGCAATTAAGTTTACCTCTTTATTGGAGTAGGCTTTTATCATATAGTTGAATCCTTTTCCGTGTGGCCTTGCCCATTCCAAATCCCACACATAGAAAAATTTCTTTTTTGGGGCGATGGCGTTGATAGATAACAATGTATTTGTTGCTGTAGTAGAAATTAATACTCCGTCAAAATTCCATATTTCACTGCTATTCATAATAGCAAACGCTGGTTGTATTACACTTGGGGTAGCATTTTCAAAAAATACCACAAAATCTTCGTCTTTATCATTATTTGTTGCAAAGTTTAGATTTCTTATGACGTAATACGAAAGCTGATTTGCGCTGGTATCTTCCAGCATGACGCCTAGTTTCATAGTTATTTCCTAGAATCTGCCCAGTCTTTATTGCGAACATACCACTCCACCGTTTTTTTGATACCACCCTCAATGCTGATGGGGTTGATATCAATAATTTTGTTCATCCTTTCTGTGCTCAACAACTTCTTAAGTTGTCCGTCAGGTTTATCGCTATTCCATTCTATGTCTCCATCATATCCTAGTGCTGTTACTATGTAATTTACCAATTCTTTTATGGTAATGTCATTTCCGGTTCCGATATTTAATGGCTGCGCATGGTCGTTATACTTTTCCAAGGCTTGTACGATGGCTTCTGCTGCGTCTGAAACGTACATAAACTCCCTTCTGGGAGACCCTGTCCCCCAGCACTCTACAACAGGCCTGTCAACATCTTCAGCAGCAACCTCAGATCTCTTAGCTATATCCAAGTCTTCCATATATTCAAAATAGGCTTCAGTAAATTTACGAATCAAAGCCCCAACTACTTTTGTTCTGACTAAGTCAAAGGTATCATAAGGTCCATACAAATTAGTAACACAAACAGTTACAGAGTTGAAATCGTATTGTTTTTTATAAGCTTCTGTAGCAGCTTGCAGTATACGCTTTGCCGTTCCATGTGCCCTGATTGTTTCGTTTGGCTTTCCGTTCCAAAAATTCTGCTCCTCTAAAATCTTCATTCCAGTATCTGGATACGCGCAGGAGGTCATAATGGAAACCAGTTTTTTAATTCTAGAGTATTCGCAAGCATGATATAAATTCAGAGCCATGATTGTATTGGCATACAATATATCTGCTGGATATATCCTGTTGAATTCAATTCCGCCGTTATAACCAGCACAGTGAATGCAATAATCAGGTGACTCAGTAACAAAAAACTTAATTGTTGAATCAAGATCTAGTAGATTAACTTCATCGTGAACTAGACTTACTGGTATCCCGCCTCTTCCAGAAACCACAGTGCTAACCGCCCTACCGAGGAAGCCTTCTCCACCGGTAATGACTACCTTCTTTTTAGATAGATCTATCATTGATATTGATGCCTTATTTGGAGCAACGGGATCGTCTTTATTAACTCATCTATTCCTTTCTCCATGCTAACTTTACATTTGAACCCTTCGTCGTTTAACCTGCTGTAATCTACGGAGTAATCCCTTTGGTCCAAATCCTCTCCCACCTCTGCGTAGTTGATAAAGGCGCCAGTTTTCCCCCCAATATATTCAGCAAGTTCTCTTTTGGTCCAGTTTAGACTGTTATCACCAACGTTATAGACCTTGTGATTCATGGTGTCTATATTCTCTAGACCAAAAATAAAAGCTCTGGACATATCTCTGACGTGTACGAAGGTGCGTCTGAAATCCGCCTGAAAAACATTCAAGCATTTCTGTGAGTGGGCATTAAGAACAAAATCGTTAACTAGTAGATTAACCCTCATGCATGGGCTTACCCCAAAGCCTGTGGCAAACCTGAAAGATACGGTGTTTGGATTCTTAGATACCTCCCTTTCAGCAACCTTTTTTGATTCCCCGTATAAGGAGACTGCGTTCAAGGGGGAGTCTTCCGTGCAAATGCCATCCACTTTTCCGTATACGCTGCCGGTGGAAGCAAACACAAAGGGGATGTCAGGGTCTCGCTGCTCCAGCAAATTTTGTGTTCCGTCTATGTTGACAGAAGTAGCTAATGCTGGCTGTTTTAGGCATGCGGGAAACCCTACTATTGCAGCTAAGTGGATTACTCCGTCAACTCCTTTCAGCATTTTTTCTACATGTTTTACATTTGTGACATCTCCGTACATAAATTCAAATGGCGAATGTATCATTAGGCCCATAAGAGCGTCACACTGCCCCTTATGAAAATTATCTACACATCGCACCTGAAATCCCTGAGCTAGAAGATCCCTGCAAAGGATATTTCCCACATATCCGCCGCCACCAGTAACTAATATTTTCATTGCTTCTCCCATGTGAATGTGGATCTTTGATTGGGGGTACGGGATTTATTTTCATAGCTCATCCATATCCTCAATAGAATTTTCCCCGTGTATACTTTCCAAAAATATTTGATAGTCTTTATGCCCTATTCCCTTGATGTTGCATAAAAACTCCCCCACTTCCGAAAGGGGGAGCATCTGCACATGTTCTTTCATAATGGCTATGCTATTGTCACAGTCTATTTCTACACCCTTATTCAACAAAAATGAAAAACAGAGGAAGGATTCTGGAGAAACTTTACCATCATTATAAATGTTTCTGTAATTAGATATTCCTATTTGGTCTGCGGATATTGGCTCGGTTCCTGTAAACTTTTTACATAAGTCGAATGCTGTTTCGTACATCCCCAGAATATTTTCTGTATATCCACCAGCTACGTGGTCTGAGGGATGAAATTGTTCGATTGAATCGGGATTGAATAAAAAATTGCTCGTTGTTAATTTTTCAGGAGATGATTTTATTAAGTCCACAAGCTTAGATAGATCGGTATAATACTCATCACATCTAATCTTAATCGCATATTTTGTATTCACCTTCTTCAGCCCATTGAGAGAGCTAACTACTTGATAACATATATTTGAATTGTTGTAATAATCATCGTACTTATTGATGTCATCAGTAACCAAAGTCAAGTTTCCTCGACTAATAGCTTGTTCTAATTTTTTTGGCTCAAATCTATCCAGAGAATCGTCCCAGCTTGATATTATAACTGCATTAACCAATTCAAGATATTCATCGATATGTGCTAAGCCTTCAGCCATGGCATTCCAGTAATTCACCAGAGGCCCCTGCATAACTATGGTTACGTCTTCGTGTTTCATTTAAACATCTCTACATAATCAGAGCATATTGCATAAGCAATCCCGTGCAAGCTAGTATAGGATTGTAACTCTGGTTTCATACATATTGTTCGTGGGGTAACAGCATAGCCCGGATAGCTTACGATATAGCCCTTGCTAGTTATGGTGTAGTGATCTTCTTGGTGCCAAAAACAATGTATGTTATCTATCTTTAACAGGTATTCAAGAGCTTCTAAGTTTTTTGCATGGCATAATAATCTTTCATTTTTCAAAAACTTAAGATCGACTTGATACTGAGGATTATCATGTCCTAGGAACCATTTCTCTCCCATCTTCCACACATCAATCTCTACCTCGTAACCTACCCCCCAAGCCTCTGCGATGTAATCAGGCCGATTTTCTTCTTCGGGATTAGAACCGTTCATGTTGCCTCGGTGAGATATAAATTTCATCCTAGCATCCTTTCGGAAAGATCTGAGTAGTCTCCACGCGGGCTGGTGATATGGTCTCGTGCTCTCTTGTCGAGAATAGCATCCTCTACTCTGGTCTGATGTATGTTATACATATCCATTAGCTTTTTTGTGTCATCCCACTTGTGATAATCCGTAGACATTCCTACGGTGTATATTTTTTTAATTCCTTTAAGCCATAGCCAATTTAAAGCGAAGTGGGTGCTGTTGCAATCGTTTCTAAGCTTGCCATCCCTTTGCATGAATTGATGATATGCCTCCACTTTGTCAGTGTTAAGTTTCCATATATCATCCCTAGTAAATTTAGTGATATTGTTATACTTGGAGAAGTCTACAATTTCATCCACGTCTTCGTATTTCAAAGATCCAGCTATGAGGTAAGACCCATCATGATTACCAACAGTAAATTTAGGAACGCTTCTGAAGTCTAGAAAATGATGTGTCATTTTATTGTGTTCTGGACTCAACGGATATCTGTATCTACTATCATCTGTAAAAGGTTTGCTGGTCCCGTCATGATGATTAAATTCTATTTTCCAACTTCCCGTCTCAAAGATTCCAGAAGATTTGGAGTCCCAGAAATGGTGCGTTATAAGGTGGGGGACAAGGTAGTGCCCCCATCTATCAGGAAAATTAGACAGGTTGTGTACAACTCTTACTAGGTCAATAGAGAAGAGTAAATCTGTATAATTAGTCGCATACAAAGCCTTACCTATAGTTACAGTAAAGAAGTTTTTATAGGTATTTGGATTCAAATACTGCTTCAGATTTGGGGCTGCGCCAATAAGTAAAACAGGCTTATCTATACTGATACTATCTAAGACCACCGGTATCTTTCCTAACTATGTCGTTGGGATCAAGGCCATCTATCCAATAGACCTCTAAAGCTTTTGTGTCTTCCATCGCTTCAAACTTGTGATCAACTCCGGGTGGAACATCAGAAAACATTCCGCCAGTCAGAATTGTCTCATCTTGACTATCCTGCTTATATATAATAACCTTTAACTCGCCCTCCAGCACAATAAATCTGTTCCATTTATTTCGGTGGCAATGACGGGAGCAAAACCCACCCTTAACAGCCTCGATGTAATGCACTTCGCTGGTGCAGTTTTCAAAAAAACACTGGGTAGTTCCCCAAAATTTTCCCTGAACAGCACCCGTTAATGTTTTATGTCCCATGATAAGAGTTCCTTTCTGAAAATTTGTGAAGTTAATACGTCATCTGATTATTATAGATAGGTGGATGAAAAATTACAAGAGGGTTCAAAGATGAAAGTACAAAAAGCAAACAGATACCGCAATATTACAAGGACCATTAGCAAATTTAAACCTCAAACAATTTTAGAAGTCGGCACTCATAAAGGCTCTAGAGCCGTAGAGATGATAAACTGCGCAAAACAATATAACAATGATATCAAGTATTATGGTTTCGATCTGTTTGAAGGCATGACCCCGAATGTTAAAGAGCGTGAATTTCATGGTAAATGTGACGTGACTCGTGAAGAAGCTGAAAATAAGATTTCTAAAATTGGCAGTGAATATGAACTTATAGTTGGTAATACCATCGACACGATGTCTGATTTTAATCCAGATAGACCAATTGATTTTGTGTTTATTGATGGCGGCCACTCTGTCGCCACAATAGCTAGTGACTGGTCAAATATTGAACGCATAATGAGTGACCATACCGTTGTGTTGTTTGATGACTACTATGAAAATCGTGATGATGTTGGTTGTAAAAGTCTGATCGATTCCCTCAGAGAACAAAATGTATTTGCAGTAGAGCTATTAGATCCTTTGGATAAACTCACTGTCAAGAATCTGAATAGCCCCCCTCTAGTCGAATGGAAGAAGGACGCTTTGAATATTCGTTTGGTTATGGTCTCACGAATTTAACTCCCTCCAAGCTTGCCCGGTTCTCATTTCTTCCAAGGTCCACTGTTGATAAGCAAGACCATAAAGAAACTCCCTGTTCATTGGCGGGTTTTCTATTTCTGCTATGCTACCTATTTTTCTTTCAGGGCTTAACGAAATTATCGGAATCCCCTTAATAACCGCATCGGTCATGCAATTAGAATTGTAGGCAACCAAAACCCAAGCGTTTTCGATTACCTTTCGATATGGATTTTCCGATGGTATCTTTTTTATACCCTTGATCATATTATCCTCAAAGCCACTGCCAAACTTGGTGGAAACAAGAATCTTTCTGTCTGTGTATTTTTTTATTTCTTCAAGTGTGTTTTTAAGCCAAGATGATGGCCTTGGCCCATGTATACCGAGAAATTTTTGAAAAATAGTAGACGGTGGTATAAGAACTATATGATCGCCTGTCTTTCTCCAGTCTCTCATTTCTTCTTTTACCAGCTTGTTGAATCTATCTTTTGGATAATCACCATCACCGTTGTGCATGGTGCCGTTGTGTGTTATTCTGTAGTAGCCCTTAAAAGAATGTCTTCCCTGTATAGAAGTTTTTGAATGATTGGAAGACATGAAGTATCCATTGTCTATGTGCCAGTATTCTTCAGCCCTATGGATAGCTTCTCCCGATCCTCTTTTTATTCCATACGTAGCTATCCTCGGCCCGCATTCATCTGGGGATACTAATACTCCATCACAACCCTCAACGAAGGACTGACACACTCTACGACTTATAGAATGTTCCGTAACCACTACTTCTAAACGGCCTGAATGTAGTTCCGCAGGTGATCCCATGGTAACCCCCTTCTCATCTCGTGTACTGACCATTGAGTGTATGCTAAATCATATAGCCACTGTGTTCTATCTTTCAGCGAAGGATTTTCTATATTTTCTAAACTGTGTTCCGATACATCGTAAGCGACAGATAAGCTGTCAGAAGTTATTACTGGTATCCCATTGACCAATGCATCTACGGCTGCGCCACTTGCGGCAGTTACCATACACCAGCAATTTTTTAGATGCTCACTGATTGGAATATTATTAGATAGCTCTCCTATTTCACAGTTATCAACTTCAACTTCTGGTAAAAATCTTTGATGTCTATGCGGCCTGTATATTATCTTCCTATCGGTATGCAATCTTACGGTATTTATTTGAAGCTCGGACCACTCTTTAAATGTCATTCCCATCTTAGTAATATTTGTTGCCCCCACCCCCTCTTCATTTTGTCCTATTATTAATATGTGTTCTCCAGATGCGCGCCAAGGATGCATGTCTACACCAAGCTTGTTAAGCTCTTTCCATCTATCTGGGGGGCTGTTCTCGTTATAAAACACCGCATGGGTTTTTATTCCGTCAAAGCCAATAACATAATATCTATCATCCCCAAGTTCTTTATCGTAATGAAGTAAACCAGCATCTATAATTATTCTTCTTTTGTTTAGTCTGCTTTGAATTTCTTTTATGCCTCTTCTAAAATTATACACGGTTCTATTCTCGGGGTCATAAGGAATCCATACAAGCTGGTTTTTAACTAGGGTGGGGTGAGCGTCGGCAACTTGAACACTGACATCTGTTGAAGTCAAGAATTCCTCAATCATTTGCTGATAAGAAGGGGCCATCCATATAGCTTCGTCGCCTCTGTATATTATACCGTCGCTAAAAGCACGTAGGCAATTAACAGCGTCTCCCTTCTGTTTTACACAACACACAGCAGCCTTCATGAGTCTCCTCCTCGATGCCTATTACCGTAATTGGGTCCACTGCCATGACATCCCTTTTTATGTTCCAGAAACTCTCCGAGGTGGCCAAGATGAACTACGTGGCCACCACTGCGTCTGACATTAACTAGATCTCTTGTGTTTATATTGGGGTTCTCTTCGATGACCATTGTAAAAACCCATGCATCATCCCATCTTTTATAGTTCCTGAATTCGCCGCTAGTAAATTTGTCGAAAACCTTTTCCAAAAATACGTCTCCTTCGTTCTTCATGTGGAAGCCTATTATTCCTGACTCCACGCCCCTGCCATGACTTTTACGCCATTCTCCCATGTGGTAGAATACCGCAACCCCTCTAGGTATCCCGGCGAATATTCCCAGCATGTCATGTTCCGTTATTCTTTTGCGAAATACAACATCGCAGTCTAAAAAAACCAAAGCGTCATAGCTATCTTTGTAATCCATAGCCATTTTTAAAGCAGCTATTTTTCTAAACCAGTCAGCAAACCTTTTATGAAATTTGCTTTCAAACTTCAATGCCAGTCCGAAGTCAATCTTTCCCGATTCCAGCACCTCTTCACATCTACCCCCACGAGATGCTGGTATTATATCTTCATTCTTTTTAAGCCAGTCATTCAGGAAAGGATAGCCATCCATTTTTCGAACAATAAAGCGATCTGAATCTGGAATTTGTTCTCCTATATTGTCTTCGTAGGCAATAAAAAAATCCCCCTCGGTTCCACTTTCTTGGAATCCTCTGAGAATATTTCGGCCAGTTGTCGTGTATAAACGTTTATTGAACGTTGTTACATACAAAATTCTAGACATTACACATCATGCTCTCTCCAGTGAACGCCCTTGTGATGATCAAAATAATCATCGAACACGCTTTCATCCATAACATTCGCCCCTTTACGCCCATGAGTAACTAAGTCTCTGGAAGGAATATCAACTTCATCAAAAACTTTTTCGAAAATATGTCCATCGGATCGTCCCTCATAGTCACGAAAGCTGCCATCCTCAAATTTACCGATTGCAGCTTCTATGAATTTATAGCCACCACTAGCTTTGGAAAAACCCATGAACCCTGACTCTACACCGCTCTTCACTTTCCTCCTGTGGGGACCAAGAAAATAAAAAGCCCCGTGATCCCCTAGAACCTCCAGCAGAAAGTCATTTGTTAGTCTATCTTTAAAGATGATGTCGCAATCACACCATACAAACATGTCATAATCATCTTTGTGCCTATCCAAGGCAGCTTTAAGGGCTACTATTTTTCTGAACCAATGAGAGACCCTTGAATGATACCCTCCGTTTAGACAGCCGGGTCGATGCCCACCCCAATTGTCGTTTGGCTGTCTACATCTTTTATCACACGGGGGAGCTTTGCCGCCATATTTCTGGGGGATTATGTCTGCATTCTCTTCTAACCATCTTAACAGGAAGGGATCATCGTCTATCTTATGGAAGATTAGGTTGGTTATCAGTTGATTATTTTTATCAAACTTTGGACATTTTATATCGTCCTCGTAAGTAATAAACAGGTCGCCTTCCACGTTTCTTTCATGGAAACTCTTAACTAATTTGGACCCACTCGCCTCGAATAGTTTACCATTAAAAGAGGTTATGTAGAGAGTGTTACTCATTTGAGACCTCCGCTCAGCTTCCATTCCAATATAGATTTGTCCCACAAGTCTGCATAGTCAACATCCCGACACTCTTTAAACCATGGCCCACCATTGGTGTAATGGATTACTGCTGGTGGTTTCTCAGGTTTATCATACTCTCCCTCAAGCCAATTCCACTCCAAGGGAATCTCCCCTATCTCTTTGTCGTCTAGCCACTGAAATCTATGTAAGAAAGCTCCCGATTCATTATTTACTACTTCTGGAGTCAACGTCTGGTTTGATTCGTGACCACAATTCCACAGAATGCAACTTGACCAGTTTTTGCGGGGATAGGCCACCTGTTTCTGCCCATCCATTTTTACGGAGTCCTTCGGAATGTAATCATGCTTGACACACATTAGGGCGAACTCATCATCACGCATGTTGTATAACTCAGCAACATCTTTTGTGAAGAGAAAATCACAATCAATGAAAAGTGACCATCCTGAATAGTTAGAAAGATGAGGAGTTAAGAATCTAGTGAAAGCGAATTCTGTAGACACGGCCCCTTCGTCTCTTTTGTAGAGGCCGGAATCACGCAAGGAGATCTGTTTTAATGGGATAATTTCAAGAGGCATTGAAGAATGTTTGAGCAAGGTGTGAACACAGACTTTGTAAGCATCATCTTCTCTAGAATCCCATCCGATAAAAATTTTCATAGCGTTGCTCCGAAAGTTTTTGCCCACATTTTAAAGTGTACCATATTTATGGTCTGCTTTAAGTGGTTCGACCAGTTTTTTGTAACTTCATTTATTGGCGGATAATACTTATCATCTATAATTGGGTTTACAAACTCGTTACGAAATCTTGATGATTTAAACCAATCGCTATGGGGCACTGTCCACCCGGTCTTCCTTTTATGTATCACGTATTTTGGTAAAATACCTCCATAGGCCAATTTAGAGGGTGTCTTGATTTGTTTTTTATGCGGGTTGATTTTAGAGTCTGAAAAAAGGTTGAGGGCATAATGCCTGAAGCTGTCTACCAGTAGTGGAAATCTTGCCTCCATGGAAAAATTCATTCCCAGTTGATCATTTCGTATAAGGTAGTCTTCTGGTAAATGGTTGATCCCCTCCAAGAAAAGACAATTGTTTACGTGGTCATCTGAAAACACGTCTGGAGTCCAGTCCTCCATGTAGTCCAATACATTTTTCTGACACGGGTGGTTTGAAGCCAGTCTAGTAACCCAGCACCACTCCCCAATAATGTCTCTTTTGGAAACATGGGGGTAGTTCCTTCTTAAGCTACTGTTGGCAAATTTATTATGTCTGCCATATCCTGTAAATAGTTCATCTCCACC
>Ga0114906_1000438_pt1 | contig 23713 bp, 22 predicted proteins | sample MalvirDeepMed_M9_FD_89687 | JGI IMG/M metagenome (GOLD analysis project Ga0114906, IMG submission 89687) | Marine viral communities from the Global Malaspina Expedition - Malaspina viral metaG DeepMed_M9 | ecosystem: Environmental > Aquatic > Marine > Oceanic | place: Mediterranean Sea...
TTCTAGAAGTAAGCATAATATCTGTATAATCTAAGGTTTCAGTATCGGGTCGAAGTTTAATACCATCTGGAGTAATAATAATTCTTTTATTCTTAAAGCTCGCCACTAAATCTATTGCTGAATAAAGGTCTATTCCTCTAAAGTCAGGCGAAACAAAATAGGGAAAGGAATTAGTAGTAGTAGTATAATCTATATCTTCTGTTTCTAATAAGTCATTTATGATTTGTTCTGCCTCTTGACAAATAGTTACTGATGAGGCTATGTTAGCAACCTTTGGATTTTTAATCTTAGGAGTTAGCGGGGTCTTAATAGTAAATATTTCCCCAATAGAAACAACACCAACCATTTTATCAAAAGAATCACTAAAGGTTAATTTACAACTTCTAACAGATGAAGCCGCCGTTTCAACAAACATGGTTCTTCGGGTTTGGGCATTACCATCATTAAGCAATATATCATAGGATTTTGGGTCTTCAAATTTCTTATCAACACCAAAAACATCGGAATAATTTCTAGGAACAATATAATTCATAGAACCATCTCCACCATCCATTTCCACAATAACATACATTGATTGAATGGCTTCATTATATCCATATTTATCCTTTAAGGCATACACATTATCCTTTTCCCATAACGATATATGGGCAACATCATTATACATTTCATCCGAATCTGGTCTTTTTGTGTATTTAGAAGTCATCTTGTATAAATCAATCGAAGTAGGTGTTTTAGGCCAAAAACAGGTTTCAGCAGGTTGCATAACTCTATAAAATTGTGAGGGTTTAAATGACCCACCACCAAAAATTAAAGAGTCACAATTATCCACAGTTAGATAATGTTTTTGCCCCGTTCCACTAGTCGAAACCGTATGAGAAATAATATAGTGCATTTTATTTGGGTGGGTGTTTTCCATTGAAACTGCTGCTGCTTTTCCAATATCAACGGTATTACTATAACTCCCATGTGATTGTGAATCAAACCATGTTCCTTCAAAACCACCCGCATCTGCACTATTTAAATCATTAGTTCCATAAATGAACGCTTCCGTTCCAACTAAATAACAACCGGTTAAATTAGGGCAAAACCGTAACCAATAGTTATCCGAATTATTTGTAGCATTATCACTTAAGTCAAATTCCCATGTTTGAATATTACGGCCATGTTCATTATTATGATTATATCTAGTTCCTCCTGTAATTGTTCCTGTTCCATCACCCATATGTAATATTGGTTTTAGGATAAAATGCTGCCCATCAGCAATTGTATCAGGCGAAGTGGTAGTAATAACTGTTCCATGAATATCTGTTTCCATAAAATTAGCATCCATAGCAGAATAATTATGAACAACAGACCCATTATGTTTTTTTTGTTCTGTTTCTGTATGGAAAAATGTCCATTCGTCTGTTCCTCCGGGATTATCTTTAACAACAGAATCACTAATGTCCACAATTGCACCTAATCCTGCTTGCCATTCCCCTTTATTCTCAATATCGAAACGACCAATATTTACCGCCTTACACCCACGATAAACTTCCGGGGCAGAAAATCCTTCATGTAGTAGTAAATTAATAAATGCTGAAGGGTGTAATTTGTAATGAGAAGTATCTTGTGCAGTAGTAGTATAAATCGCATTTTGTGTATTTGCTAGTGGGCTGCGAAAATCAACATCACTTCCTGTTGAAAAGACAGGAGGCATAATAACAGCATCAAGCCCGCTTAAATCAGCCGCAGAACCCCAATTATTATCCCAATTTGTTGAAGTGCCGCCATTAGGATAATCTCCGTTAAGAATTGCTCCTTGCGTCATAGATAGTTTCTTTGGACTACTTACATTTAAATCACATAAAGAAGATTGCCCCTCCCTTCCATGTAATTTAGTTGAACGCCATGAAGGATTTGCTGAACCTGATTTATCTGTATATGATAGTTTATATACTAATCCCGTATATAATTCACCATCTATCATCTTTACCTTAGAAGTTAATGTAATTGCACTTGTTGTCGCAGAAGAAACTGTGCCTAAAAATCTCCCATTAATCGTATAAAGTCTATCATCGGTATCAAATACATTTCCACCTACTCCATCATCATTATCCGTAGTAATTACATCCTTATTAGAATTATATTCTGAAGTATCAGCAATAGTTACATCATTCGCATAAGCCGTATAAAAGGAAGTATTCTTTACAGGCATAAATACCGTATAATCAAAAGCATCCACCCCATCATTTACCGGGTCAGGTGGGAGTTCAGGGTCAATAGCATTAAAATGCCAATCAAAGGTTAATTCTCTTAATCGCATTAATCCTGTTCGCTTAATTTGGTTTCCTGTAATAGAAGATTCTTTTATGTTAATTACCTCAAATGAATTATCAGTAATAATTTCTCTAGAAAATTCACCCAAATAATTTTGGTGTGAAATTCCTGTTGATTCTTTAGTAGTTTCTCCTTGAATAATAATACTATAATCGGTTAAATCCCTAGCAGAAAATCCTAAATGGTGTTGTCTTTGCATACTATCTGGCCACATATCACCGGGAGCAAAAATAAACCATCTAGCCATCTTTGGGTCAATAACTTCTAATTTATCTTTGGCTCTAATAATGGCATTTTCTTTGTAACCCTCTATTCTATCTGTTCCGGTCGTTGAAGCCCAATCCGAACCATCTCCACCATCCGAAGCATCATGGTAATGAGCCATTTTATTTAATGCGGGAGTAATTGCTGCATCATTGTAAATTTCAAAATCTTCAAAGGCAGAACCGTGAGCAGGGGAATTTCCTCGCTGTTCGTGAGAATGTTGATTAGTGCGTATTCTATTAGTAATACTTGTTCCATAAGGTGCAACCCAACTTGGTAAAAATTCATTTTGATTAATACGACTACGCTTTCTTCCCCAAACGGATTTAAATGCAGTAGCGTAACCATTAACATTACCCTTTTCATCAGAATAAGATTTATTAGCCCCACTTCCTAAACCCTTAATATTAAAATAAATGCTTCCCAAATTACCCTTATGTAAATCATAGTATCTAAAAACAGGATTACCAAATTGCCCCACATTGGACATAATACCCCCAACCCCGCCATCAATTGTCGCACTAACTGTTGCATGGTGTTCAAAAGAATATGAAATTGGTTTAGTAGCACTAGAATACTCCGAATTAACCATATGAAGTATTCCACCTAAACCTAACCCTTGAGTATTTAGGAAATATATTTGGTGGTTGCGGTCGCCTTGAGTATTAGTGCTACTAATATACAAATCATCATTATCGGCTAAAGCAACAGGTAATGCTCTATCAAATAATATTTCCCATTCTGTAATTGTAGCAGTAGCAGCAGTATAATCCGAAACCTCTATTCTTTCGACTGTCCCAATATATGTTCCGTCGGATTTAAATACCGGCTTTCCTCTCCCTAAATGTAAATAAATTGTTGCAGGAAGATTAACATTTGTGCCATCAATTAATACTCTTCCTGTGCTTCCTTTAGAAACTGCGCCTTTAACATTCATTGTGGTATCAGTAAGTGTTCCCTTAAATCTAGTATCTAACGGGTTAGAATCTACTCTAGCCAAAATTGCTGGACAATTAGGAGCCAATTCTATAACTGTATCAACCTCTTGCCCATCAATCGAAACAATATTAAAATTAGTCATAGAACTAACAGTATGAACCTCCGAATGAGTTATTGGTGAAGATAATTCATCGGATAACTTGGACATAAATGGTAATGTTGTATCAAAGATTGCTATTGGGGAATTTATGTAATAACCCCTTGCATTCACATCACTATGGGCAGAAGTTTCAATTAATTTTGCTCCGTCTGTTTCTGGAATACCACTATTCTTAGTAAGTTTCAATCCAGAATTAAAGTAAAGACCCTTATTTGCTGCGCCCCTTAAAGTAGTTACAGTTTCACTTGCTGATGGGCTGGCTTGAATTGATTTACCAAAAGCGACATAATCATGAGTTGTTTGTTTATTAATTGTGTCACTAGCCGCTAATGTTACTAATGCTCCTTCTTCTAATGTAACTGTTGTTCCAGAAACAGAAGATGCTCTTCCAATAAAAGAATAAAATTCACTTACTCCTAATGGCCCAAATAATAAATCACCGGCAGAAATTACATCTGAATGCGCTGTGGTAAACGAAGTATCACCTACATTAATTATTCCCGTAGTGGTTGTTGTGCTGCTAGAAATAATCAAGGGTATTATACTTGAATAAATCCAATCCTTAGAATACAAGAAATTTTTATTAATAATTGGCCCAAGTAATTTACTAATATCGTTTCGGCCATGAATAGTATAAGTAAATGCTCCCTGTTCAATGCTTTCTTCAATATTTTCAATAGTGCCACTAAATATTATTTTATCTACAGTAAATGAGCCACTAAAATAATCTAAAATATTTGGATAATCTAAAGATTCTTTTTGATATAATGTTTCTCTTGGGGTGGTAATTTTTACATATCCATTTACTGAATCACCATATTTTACAGTAAAGCGATGACCAGAATATTCTCCACCCATAAGTGTTAATTCTAAATTATTAATTCTAGATTCCGAAAAGGCGGTTAACGCCACCCCATTGTAATTTACTGCGGTAGCCGCAACAGTAACAGAACTTTTTGTTATGTGGTTTACTTCAGTATCAATGGGAAAATCAACCAAAAGAGTGTTTGTTATCTTACTCCATCTTTGTCTTTTAGCAGTTCCATCTACAATATTTTCTTGTAAATTACCCACAGCGAAAGCCACATCAGTATTTTTTCTATATTGGTTTATTGTAACTACTTGCTCAATTGATGCGGTTCCCATTCCATATGCCGGAGCAGCAATAGCAGAAATACGATAATGATAGTCATTAATTTTAATTGTGTCATAAGTTGTTCCATTGTATAAAATAATGCGTAAGTCTTGGTCTTGACTAAGTTTAGAAAAGGTTAAAGTTGCAGTTCCAGATGTTCCATTAACCGTTCCAAATAAATTAGCATCATTCTTAGCGGTAATGCTTCCCTCAGCAATAGTATTTCTAACTTTAAGTTTATCAAATCGTTGAATTTTACTACCCATAATTCTATGAGGGTCTAAAAGTTTTCCTTCAAAATAAGTGCCAGTTTTAGTTATTGATTGAAAAACACTAGCATCCATAACTCTAGGAATGAAATTATTTTTTGTGGCAGAAGTTCCATAATGAATATATCTAGTTGGGCCGGTAAAAGAACCACTAGTAGTAGAAGCAATTTTATTATCAGTAGTCCTTTGAATGTTTTTAAAACAGGAGTTCCAAGCAGTATAAGTGTTTGTGTAATTAATAGCAGAAGATGAACCATATCTTTCAGTTGCTCCATCAGTTATTGATGGGGTATCATTTACTCTATTTGTGTCCACTAAAGTAGCAGAAGTAGTATAAGGACTATAATCCTTTACTTCAAGACCATAATCCTGCTCTGTAACAAAATGAGTTATAGCATGAGTTTCTGTTGTGCCATCCCATCTCGAATAATATAGGGCATACTTCGTATTGTGATTTAGTTGATTATTTTTATCCAGACGAGTGTTATAGAAGTAAAATAGCGGCCTAGAACAGTTAGTGTAAATGTCATGGCGAGAATCCGAGCCGTCACCGCTTCCCTGCCCCCCATACATGAGGGCAACCACGCTAGTATCACTCAATAGGGGGCCTTCAAAGATGGTAAATTTGGTATCTTTTGGTAATTCATCCCCATAGGCAGGTTCAAATTCAAATGAATCCCCTAAAGCATCATCAGTAGTAATTTCTTTAATGCGAGCAAAATGATGCTTTTTGTAATCATCGGCAAATATCATTACAAAAAAATCTTGAGTTGTGAGAGATAGAGCAGAAAGGTCTGTTCCTATAGCAGTAACAGTATCATAACATTTTATTCTATAACCCGGAGTATTCTCTAAATTATCTAAATAAGATGCTACTGTTGCATCGGATGGGTAAATTCTATTTAAAGTAGAATAAGTGGCACTTTCGGTTACACCATTACCTGCTTGATTATTTAAGGCTGAATTATCATCATGAATTTCATAACACACAACAGAAGCAGCAGCAGTTAAATCATTCTTAAATATTGGATTAGTTGGACAATCCCAATTAATATTTTGACTAGCCGCCAAAGGTGCAGTTGAAAATGTGCTGCCAACAGTAAGAGCATATTGCGTCAAATATCCACTTCCTCAAATCTATAATAGAGTAGTGTCCTGTCAAATTTAGGAGCAAGAGTAAAAATTGAATCATATTGGGTCTTAAATCCATCTATGACAGCAAATTCATGAATTTCACCAAAAAATTGCGTAGTATGCCCCCCTGATACATTTTGCCCAATATACATATCTTCTTCCGGCATTTGAAAATTAAACGGTAATGAAGCAGCAGAAGTGTGTGTTTTACTACTTATTAATTGACCATTGTAATAAATGTGCATAGCACCAGAATCAGGATTAAATGCTGCGGCAATATGATGAGAAGTTAATAAATAAGGTGCTTCTCTATATGCAGAAGTATAAAGTGTGGCTCCTGTTATTGATGGGGTAATTGCTTGACTCATGGTGATTGTTGATGAAACTATAGTTTGAATTGTTCCTATTGAAGTAAATGTTTGCCCACTACGGGTATAAAGGTCTTGACCCACCCAAAAATTTTCATTCCCTGTGCCTGTTATTGTAAAATCCGATAACCCATCAGTATGTGCTAAAACTGTTGTTAATGCCTCTTGATACTTATTACTATTATTCCCTGTATGATAAACATTATCAGTTGCTCCACCCGCTCCGGGTTTAGTGTAATCTAAAGTTCCTGTTGATTCTGTCCTTGAAGTAAATATAGTGTCTGAAGTTAATGTATCAAAACCGTTAGCATTTACACCAAAACTAATTGTGTATTCCGCAGGTTGATTATGAGAAGTGCTTGTAGAATTTATTAACGATAGGTCAACATCACCATTAGAAAATATAGTCATTGTATTGTTTGTTCTATCACTATCATAATTAAAATCTTGAAATTGTGTTTCGGTGGTATTGTAACTTTGAACATTTGGAAAAGTTTTCACCGAAGTTATTACTCCAGATTCACCTGCGGGATTATCCCCGGTCGTGCTTCCTTCTAATTTCCACCCATTACCATTAATGTCATAAGGGGTAATTATCGCCTCAATAGTAAACGAGTCACTATGGCCAAAAATACCTATTGGTTGGCCCGCTACTTGATTACTATAATCAATTCGTAAATAACCTTCACACAAGGCTGGAAAAACCAATGCCCGTTTTGCCCCAATATACAATGATTTCATATTAAAGACCTATTGTGATTGCTACTTCAAAATCCATAGTAAATGTAACGAAAGGGCTACCACCATCAAAACTCGTATTAAAATTTCTAATAAACCCTTTAACACCTTCTATATTTTCTGTATTAGTAGTAATCGGTACAGGAAAGGCTGACCCACCAATAGAACCCCTAGCGTCTAAACCGGCAATAGTTCCTGCATCTCTAACTCCCCAATTAAAAGGAAGCATTTTTGCATCTTCAAGAACAGATGTTGCACTTAACCCGGTATGATATTCCCAATGTTTATTAATATATGATGGGTAAAGAATTACCATTTCATTTAAATTTTGTTGTTTTTGCATAAATGAAGAATCAACATAAGAATGTAATAATTGTGCAATCTCTTGTGCTGTCATATTACGAGTTGCTCCCCCATCTACCCCAACATCTTCTGTAGCAATTTCCCCATCTTTAAATTTCTTTTTAACCTCATGTTCAGTAATAATACCAGTAAGATTAATCGTTTTAGATGCCATACCTAAATCTATTGCTAATGAAGTAGATTCACCAGTGACCATACCAGAAAAAGGAACAGGAAAGGCTGCTACGGTTTTTCCTGTTGTAATACTAACTGATTCACATTGTAACCAAATTCTATTATAGTTACCATCATCTCCGGGGTTATTAGCCACTTTAATAAATACCCACGCATTATCAACACCGGTTGTCGGGCCTATTGTCATAATCTAACCCCCGATGCCGTTGTTCTGTTAATTTCTCTACTAATCATGGAACCAACCTTTTGTGCAATTTGTCTTAATTCGGTATCGGAAGCACCCAACCGACCATTTACATGAACATTAATTGTGTTACCCATAGCATGATTTGGAGTAACATTAGCACCACCGGGTAAATTAACTAATTCCGGGCCTTGTTCTCCTACTAAATATTGCCCACTACGCCCAACAAAACCACCCCTTGCTAATCGGCCTTGCGCTTGCATAGCAGCATATTGAGGGGCAATAGTACCAAAAACAGTATATTTTTTAGGCACTCTAACTCCCTTTTCGTTAACATATCCCCAATACACTTTTTCTCCAGTAACGGGGTCAATTTGAAACATGGTTGATTGATTACCTAATGTTGCTACTTGTTTAACTGTTTTCCCCGTTTCTTCTATATTTGATATAACCTCGGGGTCTATCCGGTCTTGATTAGCCCATTTTTTTGCTTGTTCAACAGGGCTTTTGTTTTTCCACCAAGCAATAAACATATGATATAGTTTTTCTAAACCATTCCATAACATTATGGGGCCTTCATTAAGAATCCAATCAAATACTACTCCAATAACTGTAAGTGCTAATGTGAATAATAAGGGGATAGATGCTAAAAGTGTGCCTATTACTGCCCATGCTAATGACCCTATTAATTTCATTACTGCAACAATTGTGTCCCAAAATGATGCTTTGGGGTCTTTGAGTAATGCCCATACTGATTGAATATTTTCCCAAACAGAAACCCATAGTGGTTGAATAAAATTCCAAAAATTAGTGAACATAGATGATACTGTATTTTTCATTTTCTTGGCGGATTCCCAAAAAGATTTAATAAAGGGCTTAAGAATAATTATCGCTAAGAAAATTGCGGCACCCCACAATAAAAATTGTCCAATAATTATTAATGCCCCTTTAAAATAAGCCTTAATCATTTTTCCTAAACCACTCGCTAATTCGCCCACTTGAGTAGCAAGTTTACCAATTTTTGCCCAGCGTATTTTAAAGAATTTTTCTACTCCTGTATATTCTGTAAAATTATGTATTATATTACCCTCATAATCTGTAGTTTGGGTTAATTCACCTACACCCCTATCAGCAAGTAATTGCGCTCTTTGTATTGCTTCTGGTTCATAATCAGACATAAATGCGGGAATGGATTTTAATAAGTCCTCAGTAGGGGCATTATCTTTGATATCTTTCATTTTTTTTGCTTGAACATCATATGCTTCATTTATTTGTCTAGCCATTTCTATTCGTGCATATTCTTGACCATACATGGCTTCTAATCCTCTATAGATTTCATTATTAATATTAAGTTCAGATTCTTTCTGTTTATTAATATCTTCATAAACTTTAACTTCTTTTGCTAAATTTGCTATTTGCTCCATTCTTTGTTTTCTTTGTTCTATACCTGATTCATTCCATGAAGTTATGGTAATACCAATTGCTTTAATATAATTTAATTGTTTCCAAAGGCCTGTTCCTGAAGCAAAACGCATAATAACTTCCATTAGTGGGCCACCTTTGGCCGCTTCACCAAAAGAAGTAACTAAATTCTTAGCAGGTTCATTTGCATCATGTAATAACTGAACAATGTGACTCATTGTTTTTTCAGTCTCTTTTAACTCAGAAACCATTATTTCATCTTCCTATTCATTTCTTCTGCTTTATATTTCTCTACTTCAGTATGCAACATTAATAAATCTAAAACTAAAGTGGCTGGCATATTGTAAATTTCCATTGGGCTAATAGAGAAGGCTGTCGCTAGACTATAAACCACAAATAGCGACGATATATCAGGGCTAACGGCCCCGCCTCTAATCGCCCGCCTTATTGTTCGTTTTTTTCTTCATCCCCCTGCGAAAAACCAGCAAGGGGGTTAGGGAGAATTTCTTTTAATTGGCTCCCAACATAAGGATTAAGTTTAAGAATTTCAACGGCGGATAAACTAGGCTCAGTTTTCTCAATGAAATTATCCACAATAAAACGATACATAGCGTTTAAATCTATGTCCATTTCTTGCGTTTTAGAATTTAACTTCATTACTGAAGTCATCGCCTGTTCAACTTGAAGCCATGTGGGTTCTTTAACCCATATTTTCAAGTATTCTTCTTTATCTGGGTGAACTCGAACATATTGAGGTTCGGTTTCAGTTTTAATAAACAAGTCACTTTTGTTTGTTACTACTTTTTTTCCGTTTAACATTTTTCGCACCTACTAACTTACTTGTCTTGGTGGACTTTATTTTCTTTATTGGTTTTTCCTTATTACGCTTAAGTGCTAATTTTTCCCACTTATCCATAATATCACCCCTGTAATACCCAATGGGTTTTAACGGTGCAAGTATTAAGATTTCTAGGCATAACGGTGGCATCAACAGTAATTGGTCCTTTATCCTCTGGTATTGTCCAATTACTTGCCGTTAAGTGATAATCTTGGAATTTCATTATTATTTGCTCACCATTAGGCTTATCAAATTGTAAATCAATAGTGCTAGTGCCAGAAGCAACCTCCGTTTCTGTAAATAACTCTTGAAATAGTGCATCATCGGTTACTATAGCCGTAAATGTTAATTCATAATTTCTTTGTCCCGGTAATGCGGATTTAATATCCTTTGACCCAACCCCAACAAATCTCTTATCCATTAAATTATTATTAATAGTTAAACTTAAGGTTGAAATTTTAAGGAATTGCTGACCAAATATATTAAAGGTTCCACTTGAAAAGAAGAAAGGTTCAAGTAATTCTGCATCCCCCGATGGGGCATAATTAAATAAATCAGTATTAGTGGTTGTTCCTGCTCTTGCTTCATATTTAGTTGTGCCTATTACTTGGTTAATATCAGTAACTCCCCTTGTATTCAAATCAAGAGTCATTTTAACCTCTTCATTTTCATTTGCTGTCATTGTTAATGTATTAACTCTATTTCCTCTAGCAACCCTAACAAAAGTATTAGATTCAGCCTTTGGGCTGAACATTAAAGTTTGGCTTGATAATGAACCACCAGTTGTTGCGTCTGATAATTCAAATTCAGTAACACTAGTAACAGAAGCAACAGTAGCACCTACTGGAATACCTGTTCCCGATACTGTATCACCAACACTAATTACTGTGCCTGTTCCCGCTGTTGAAGTATGAGTAATAGTTGGGTCATTATTATATGCTCCACCACCGATAGTATGTTGGTCTGTTAATAATGAAGATGGATTTTTTGCAATTGATTGTTCAAGGGCAAATGAGGGTAAATCTTCTCCTTCTAATTCAATAAATCTATATGTAATTGCATTAGTTATATCAATAGCAGTGGAAGTTGTTCTAGTTAATAATTCTAAATCCGTATATGTATCTGAAGTTTTTAGAACAGGGGGAACTAAAGTAGTAGAATCTTTTGCTGTCCTATAAAAGATTGGCCCAGTATTAACATGGTCCTCAACAGCATCATCAGTTCCACCACCCACATTCGCTGTATCAATATACACATCATTATTATTAGCAGCATCATATTCCGATGTAGGGGCAGTAGTAGCAAATGTGCAAGTAACTTGGTCACAAGAGCCTAACGCATAATAAAGCCATGCAGCATGATTAGCCACCAAAGCAATATTACCACCAGAAGCAGTTTTAATTCCCTTATACTGATGAGTAAAATTTCTTGAACCACCAAGAGCCAAATTTAATTGTTTCATTTCTACATCAACATTAGGAAATGTTCCTGTTTCTACTAATCCTAACCAATTATCTGCATTAAGCCGAGCAATTGCGCTATTTTTTTCTCCGGGGCAAGGAGTTCCATAACTTCTAATTACTGCAAAACTACTAGCATCAGCAATAGTAATTGAATGAGCAGGAGAAATAGTAAAGGCTGTGGCAGTATTACCTGTAATAGTATGGGTTGAATCAGGAACAGTAGCAGATGGTGATTCATATAGGTCAAGAGTAGAACCTATGTATAAATCAGGAACCAATGCAAAATTACTATTAAATAACGCATCAGTTTCTAAAGTTGTAGAGTCACTAGAAATATCTAATAACACAAACAAATCCACTTCAGGAACAAGGGTTAAACTTGCTCCGCTTCCTAAAAATATATCGGTGTTTACTGCCATTTTATTCACACTCCCGTTTAATTACAAACGGACTAGGGTAGGGAGGTTGCGAATCTTTTTAATTCTATCGTAACTTTATATCCAAATATTCTTTTATTTCTATCATTAGATTCTGTTCTTGAACCTACAAAAATTTGATTGAACTTAGCCGAATTACCACTTACTGTTATAGTGGCTCCCCGCCTGTTCGCTTCAAGCCTATGACGGGCTATCTTATAGAGGCTTTCCAATCTATCCCTCGCAAAGTTTGCATCGGAGGCTCCCCTATCATCTTGAATACATCTAATGTGCATTGTAAGGCTATAAGTTTCATCTCTAATTACCCAATCAATTGTAGGATAATTAATTGATTGTGAATCTTCAAAAACCACAATTAAGTCTGATGTTTGACTTGCAGTTGGATTAGAAAGGTCATAGCGCAATGCTTTATTTTTATTCATATTGCGAATATCTACAATTGTCGGTGTAACTTGATGACCCGATAAACCTGCTGCTGTTGCGGAACCTGCCCAAGTATTAGTGCCAGAATAATCAGATTGAGTAATATTAGTTCCGTTGAGTAATTCAACGAGATAAGTTACTTCATCCAAATATATCACCTTCTCATTAAGTTAGTTATCATTTCATTTAATGCGTTATTAAATATATTAGCATATAAATCATTTCCTTGAGCATGATATGTTGAATTAATTAAAGTATCTCCACCTAAATCTCTCCACATTAATTCAACGGCTATCCTATAATCATTATTTGCTTCTGGTAATCTTGCGGTAATTTCGTTAAATAATAATCTAAATGCTTTTCTTCTAATTAAATTAGTTAAATCATCAATATCTATAGTTCCATCTTCATTTCTTTGGACTTTTGTATTAGAATCTATTTCCCCAACTTTAGATTGTGCAGCGTGAATTGCCTCATGACTTATGCTATCTCCTATTCTTTCAAGTGCCTCTTCTTCTGTAAGGTCATAATCCCCTTCTCCTACATCATTTAATAATTGTGTCATACTAGATAAATTCATTATTATTTTATCTTCATTAATAACATATCTTCCATATTTCGTTGGTCTATCTGGATTATGTTCAAAGTCAATATCCGTTTTAAGTATGGAAAACCAATCAGCCAAGTTTCTCACCTAACTCTTTTTTAAATGATTCTGCTATTTGTTGTGAAACTTTTACTTCAACTTCCCTCATAATGTCCTTATCGGAGCGCATTATAGCCATATCAGGAAAAACATCTGCAATTATCTGTTCTCTTTCCTTTTCCAAGGCTACTAAACGCTTAATTTCCTTACGAATATTTTTCGCAATATTAATAGTATTTTCCATGTAATCACTCAATAAGGAATATAGTTTCTGTTAACATACCTAATAGTTTATCCGATTCTGCTTTAAGTAAATCATATTTACTTTTAATGTCAATTTGCGCCCCACTTTCAGCAATTAAAACCGTCGAATCATCATGCCTTAGCACTTCACACGCCACTAATTTAGTAGTAGCATCCGAAATAATACCCGGAACTCGGCCCTTTCCAGCAATATATGTTGCCCTAATTGATTGTCTTTCTTGGTAAGGAAAATTTCTCCTAAAGAATATTTTTCCATCGGATTCTATTGCCCAATAATCACCTAGACGACGCATTTCTTCATTATCAGTAAAATCACCTTTAGATAATCCTGTTCCTGTAACTGCAATTGTGCTATTTGAGCCATCTTCACCCGGTAAAAGGGAAGAAATAATAACTTTAACATCATTATCTTCGTAATCAGTTGTCGCATAAAAATAATTTGAAATATTAACTGAAGCGGCTCCATCTTGTAGGGATTTAGCGGCAGTTGCACCTGTAACATCAGCAGTTCTTGAAGGATAAACTTCGTTAATTAATGCTACAATTTCTTCTGCCGCAGTTTTATTACCATAAGTGTCATTAAAAGTAGTAGCGGTTGAACCAGTGGATAATGTAAATACCCTAGAAGTCCCACTAAAACCCGGAGCCTTTAATACAATAGAAGTTAGATTGGTATAATCTGAAATAGTTACTGTTGCAGTAGCCGACGCTAAATCTTTCCAAGAATTACCTTGCCATACTTCTAACCTAATTATTTTTCTAATGTTTGGGCTTCGTAATTGGGTATAGCCTACAAAATCTGTCCAATAAGCCGGTAAATTTCTATGCACACCCGAAAAAGAAAAATTATGATATTCTTGAGTATAAGTAATTGGTCGCCATGAAGTATCAGTTAGTTCATCAATATAATCTTCTGTCCTTTTAATAAACTCCCCAATTTGAGCATATGTTGGCGAACTACTTGCAGTAAAGGCAGGAATTTGTAATAAGTCGGCTACTAAACCAGAATTAGTATAATATCCTTGCCCCGTAGCATAATCGGGAGCAATAGCCGTATAATCAGATGGTGATGAGTATTTCATGATAATCCCCGAATGGCTTGTTCTAATCTTTTAATTCGACCTTTAATTTCTTGAATGAGTTCTGTTCTTGCTTCCGAGCGTTCATGTAATTGAAATCTACTTAATTCTCCTTTCTTTTTCTTTTTGGCTGGTTTTATTGCAGAAGTGGTCTGTGGAGTTAAAAGTTCTGAAGGCATTTCGTGAGTAGTTTCTATTTTACCACTATAACTTAGTTTATTGTCAGATGTTTTAAGTGGAACATTAATCATGATGCCAAAATATTTACCTTTAATAGACATTGTTGTTACATATCTTGGGTTTAATATGACATTTTTGTATTCTCGGCTCTTTCTTTCTTTCTTAATATTATCATAAATTTCTTTCATAATAAATTCTTTAAGATTATCTTGATTATTTAATAATAGTATTCTCGCCGCATCTACTTCTAATGAATCCTCCATATTAGAAGTAGAACCCTTTGGTTCAAACTTAGGACTATCTAATCCTAATTCCGTTAATTTTTCTGTATTATCATCAACAGTTTCATTATATTCTAATGTAAAATCAAAACTTACATTATTTTCCGAACGGGTTTTAGGTTTAAACTCATCTACTGAGTGTTGAAAATTAATAATATCTAATTGATAATCTACGGATAAAAACTCTTCTAAAGATTCTTCATATCTATTACTTAGAATTTGCATAGTATCATCAGTAGATTCAAACTCAATCATTTTAAATTCACTTAATTTATTACCAGATTGACCCAAAGTAATATCTTCAAACTTGCCTAGAATTGACATTCCTACTTCACCATATTCCATCGCTATAAGAGAATCGTATAACGAGGCTTTTTTAATTTTTTCTAACCCAACAAGAAAAATCTGTTTCGCTTTATCAGCATTATGAGAATAATTTTCACTTTCGGCTATTTCTGGTAATTCCAATTCGATAATATAATCTAAGTTAATAACATCGCCTAAAGGTCTATTCTTAACTTGGGTTGCCTTTCCACCAAAGGCTCCACCAACAACATAACGCAACATATCATAATAAATGATTTCTTGCATCGGTAAAGAGGATAAATTTTTAGCCTCTTCTTCGGGGGGAAACCAAGGATAAAGCGTTACGCCAGCCATTTAGCCCAAGCCGCCCCCTTAGCAATCATTGAACCTAAGTGTATTCCACTAGTAGGGGGAGTATAGGTCATTTGACCAGAATTAGGGTCAACCCAATAAGGATTATTCATTTGGTCGTAACCAACCGGAGGAACGGGATAACCGGAATCATTCGCCATACCGCCCATAGGTTGCCCCGTAGGGCCGCCATACGCAGGGCTAGTCGGCTGCATGGGCATTTGTGCTGCCGGGGCTGCTGCCGGTGATTGAGGGGCAAATCCTTGCGACTCAAGGTATTGCTGTTTAGCCAATTTACGCTGCATAACCACTTCATCGTTTAATGTTGAGGCTAAAAGTTGTTGCAGGTCTAAAGTAATGTTTTCTTGAGTAATTCGTTCATATTCTCTTAATGAATTCTCCTGTAATTTAATATGGCCAGAGGTAGTTTCATGCACAAATTCTAATTTGGATAACATTTGTGATACTACTCTTTCAATAACATCTTCCATTAATTTTTCCAATGCAATAAAAAAGCCTTCTCCATGATATTGAAAAAATTCTTCTACATGATTTTCCTGTAAAGTTAACAGGTTATTCACTGTCTTAAAATTCTGTTGATTTGTGTCTTGCACCGCTCTCATTATTTTTCTATTCGTCATCATTATTAATCACTCCTACTAAATTTTGTATTTGTTGTAATTTATTTCCAATTTCAGCCATAAGCCTAATATACTGTTCTTTTGGATTTTCTTTAGTTCCTTTTGGTGGAGAAATTAACCAACCTGCTGAAATTAAAGAAGTCATATCGGAATCAGTTAAATCTGTTAATGGGCCTCTATTAATTATTGGTAACCTAGCCTTTGGTAAAAATGCTTTAAATTCTAAACCATGTTCTTCTGCTAACATTTGTTGCTCAAGCATTTCCATTTGTTTAAAAATACCTGCGTGTTTTGGGCAATAAGTTCCCTTTAATGGGCGGCCTTTATTAACTTCACTTAAAGGTATTCCCGGCCTCATTGGGTCGGAAACTTCCCATTGATGTTGTGAGCCACAAATAACACAACGATGAACTAAATTAAATTTGTAACCATAACGAATAATAAATCGTTTCTTTTCTGGAAGTAATACTTTACGAATTTCTTTTAATTGTTTCTTAGGTTTAATTTCTCTAAAATCATAAGGAATAACAGGGCCGGGACTTCTAGCCACTAAACGACTAGAACCGAGTGATTGTGTTTGACCTGTGCCAATAATATTTGGATTAAAACCTAACATCACCATCCCTCCAATCCACACTTATGACAATTACCTTCTAATGTTGTTTGTTTGCATCTAGGACATTTCACTAGTAATCATCCACCATGCCTAATTTAATTTTTGTAATACTGCTTGTAATTCTTCCTTAATATGAGTTAAATTTAATTTCACATGATTAGGATTTATTGGGTTTTCGGGCATAGTAGATATGTTATTTTCTATTTCCCCTATTAAACCTTCAATCAATTCTTTAATAGTTCCTAATTCACGCCTAGACTCATCAATTTGCTGTAAGTTATCCCCAATATTTTTTTGTATAATTGTTTCCCATTCCATTAATAATCATCCACCATTGTTAATACTCCACGATAAACCATTTCCGGGTCAGACTTTGCACTTATTATGTATCTAAAGGTTGGGATTCCCCGTTCTTGGAGTTTTTGCATACCATAACGGAACGGTTCAAAAATAGGGTGTTTGTCGGGTGGCCCGTCGTATTCGATATTTTTCCAGAGGTCATATTTATTCGCCCATAATCCTATTGCTAGTGGATAATCATGATGTTTTTTCTTTTTAAGTTTATGATTATCCCGCCAATAATCATCACAAATTAAATCTACTAAATAATGCCATGCTAATTGATTTTGCATATTTGCTGTATTAGTTAAATGTCTATCATCAATCATAAAAATAATATATTTAACATGACGCTTTCTCATATCCTTTTTCCAAAGATTCCAATATTGTGATTCACCGCCAACATCTGATGTTTTAACTGTATGAGCATTACCATCCATTTTAACAAATTTTCGTAATGGTTTATGTAAGCCTACTGTTCTCTTTGTTATTTCCGGCACTTCACCCCTAGTTCGTAATTGTTCATGTAAAGTTGTTTTTCCTACTTGGCTTGCTCCATATATTCCAAAATTAATTGCGTGAAATTTCTTGTAAAGTGATGCTATTCCTTCCACACATATTACTGCGAACCCTGCGAGAACCGACACATAAAATCACCAAATTAATTCTTTAACTACCGTAGACAAAAATCCAAAAATATTTAATCCTATTGCTCCTGTAATGTTACCAAGACAAAAAAGAGCAACAGCGGAGGTAATCCCCCAAAACCATGCTCTTGCTTTTATGAACCAAACATCGGCTGAATGCGCCCTTTGTAGGTCATAAGCCATAGCAGTTTCATCAAAACCGAATACCATCTAATTGCCCTCATTGTTCAATCGCCGCCAAAAACTCATTTGAGATTTCCGACTCTTGATAAGGCTGAATAAAATTGCCTCTTTGTGTTTGAGTCATAGACTGTCGAATTTTTTCCATTTGTTGTTGTTCTCTTTGTTTCTTTTCCCAATAAACAGATATTTTTCTATCAAGTAACCATAATTCCATTCTATCGTTCATAGCAAGGTCAAAGATGGCTTTAATACCCATAATCCCACCAACCGTTATTAAGCCAAATAAAACTGCATGACTTAATGGCGACCAAGGCAATTCTGCACCATAATTAGCATAAAAATAAACATTGGCCCCACTAACGGTTCCAACGAATAAAATTGTCATAACTAATCTAGTATCTTTGTCTAATGAGGCCATATTATGCAAACTCCACCGTTACTGATGCTGTTCCACCAGAAATATCTGCATAAAGTCCTGTATCGCATATAACTCCATGCATATCGTATTCTCTACAATCAGTTGCAGGAATAATTAATTTAGCGACAATGGTTCCAGAACCCGCTGTATTATCATAAATATTAATTGTAGATGCTGTGCTTCCATGAGAATTAGCAACATGAACGCTAATTAAGCGCACTCTCCCGCTAAATACCAATGCACTACTAGTCAATGCGCCACTTGTTCGACTAGAAAATGTCACTTTATCCCCGCCTTGATTGGGCTACTATGGCTCCACTCTATAATAGTGACGGTGTTATTTTTCCACTTGTGGTTTTTGTGCTACTTTAGGCGTTGATTTCTTTTTAGGAATACTTGCCTTTAATCGCCGCTTAGGTATTAAATGTTTTTTTAATTCTGCAACACTTAATTCATTTTCCAAATCCAATACTCGATTAAGACTTAGTAATCTTAAATCAGATAATTCATCTAATGAATCATCAGAAGTAAATTCAACTTTTAGATTTGGGTGACCCAAATAGCAAGTCGCATGAACAGCCGTCACTTCTAACGACTCTTTAGGCATTAAACGGAAGCCATTTGCGCCCCTTGAAGAGAAGCGCACTTCGCTAATGTTAGTGACCTTAGCCACTTAATCACCTTAAATTAAGCCCCAAACACGAACCCTAATCATACCAACATCAGTAGTATTTGTGGCTTGTGCGTTTGTTCCATCTAAATTTGTTAAAAAGACCGTAAATGATGATGCAGAAGCATATTCACCTGCGGTGCTGATATTCAAAGCATAAATGAATCCGGTATTACCAATATTTTGTTCGGCACCACAAAGGGTAACGGCTGTAATTGTGCTTAATCCTAAGTCAGCCGCATTAACCGTTTCACCCCCTGTTGGGTATGAAGTGATATTTACTGTTGCATTAACAACATATTCATCGCCAACCACTTTAGGGCGAGCAACGCCCCTGTGGTCTGCTACAATTGCTACTGTTGAAGCCATATTTAATCACTCTCACTTAATGTTAGTTACTTTACCTTGACCCTTAAAGAAAGAGCAGCCAATTTCACCCATTGTGCGGAATAACCCTCGATTACCGAGAGTGCCAACACCGAATGGGTTTCCATGATTAATACCATCTTCAAAGTATTGGGTGGGTTTTAATGTTGCAAACCACAAATGGTCTGTATCAAGGAATAACATATCACTAATGCCTGTTGTTAAAGTATCGTGGGTAGTAGTTGGCATATCCTTACAAGGGATTAGGGGAATATCCATATAAGTTGCTACACGGAATCCAACCTCTTGACCCTTTACTCCCCTAACTCCATTGTGTGAAGGGATAATAGTTTTACCATCAATATATCGCTCTTGTGCTTGTAATAGGTCAGCAATTGCTTGAATTGTGTCATATCCTGTTAGAATAACCTTCGGGGTTCCCCCATTGGTTCTTAGGCTTTGAATCAAGTTATTAAGAACAGTTAGTGTTAATGCTCTTTGTTCTGTTGAAGCATAACCATCACCCAAATTCAATTCTGCATCCATAAATCCAACCGATGCTCCAACGGCTGTTGAAGCCTGTCTATCAGTATTTCCATATAAGGAGGCAATATCTGTTGAAGCACCTGCACCATTAGCCGACGCAATAATGTTCTGTGTCGCTAATTCATGAATTTCTGCACTTGAGGAAATAACCTTATGCAAAGAAGTATAATTACGCTCCATATCTGCATAAGTTTGTGTTCCCGCAGGAGAAGCAGAACCACCGCTATCAAGGTCATAATTCTCAATAGGCATAACTATCATCTTTGATTGCACTTCAGCGTGAATTTTACCCATATCCTCTCGGATAATGGCTCTAAGGTCGCCAATTCCATCATCAATTTTAGCCATTTCTGCTGCTAATTCTGAATAATCAAACATATGCGCTACTGTTTTAGGCGACATAAATAGAGTTGTGTATTCTGGCGCAACAGCCTTTAATCCGGTTGAATCCAAAGCATGATTTTCTTGAACACCGCCAATTTCATCAGCATGAGGAGTATCTAATGCTGAACCTGCTGAATAAGCAGTTGTTCCAATACCAAATGCCGCATTTGCACCGCCTAATGGCCTACGGGTCATAACTCGCCATCCACTTTGAGTATATGGCCTCTTAGGTAATACTGATAATGGATTAATTTCTTGATTAATCATTGACCATACTTTTTGTCCATAGATTTTATTGTAAAGAGCCGATAGATTAGGCCCTGCTGTTCCATTTAGGCCAATTGCTGAATCGTGGCCTGTTACTAGACCACCAACAATACCTGCACCCTTAAGCAATTGATTTCCACCAACGGGGCTTAATCCGTAAGTGGCTGCTTCCAAATCTCTAATCGTGTTAATATACTGCACCATTTTTATTCACCTGTTAATCTTTTAATTTCTGTGTCCAATTCGCCCCAAGACATTTTAGCAATATCTTCGGATGAAGGGACTTGTAATTCTTCGATAACTTGTTGTTGTTTAATAATTGTGTTATCCTTATTATCTTGTAAATAAGTTAAAAGTTCACTAAATTGCTTTTTTAATTCAGTGACTTCACCATGAGCGTCATATTTTGACCTTGCGAGTTCTTCTTTCTTAACTACTACTTCTGAATTAAATCTATCTTGGAAAGTTTGTGATAAATTATCATACGCTATCTTTTCAAGTTGTTCTGCCTTAAATTGTTCATAGGCCTTTTCAAGTGTTGGAGTTGATAAATCCAATGAAGGCACATCAAATCCTTTTACTACACTAATCTGGTCATGTTTGTTTTTAGGATTACCACCTTCAACAATTACTTCACCTGCTTCACCCGCTTCTACTTGGCCTGTGGGTAAATCGGGAGTTGATTTTAATTCATCATCTTCAAATTCATCCATTTCCGCATCTAAGTTTTCTACATCATCGGGTAATTCCTCTAAAGGCTCTTCTAAAGGAGCCTCTTCATCCATACTATATTCATCTGCCATATATTCACCATCTTTCATTAATTTATTCAATTCTTCAATCGCATTTTCTAATTTGCTCATATTTTCTCCATCCATTTTTAATATATCGAATTTTGCTTCGGGGTTAATACCTTTTTCACAAATTGTTACTTCGTGGAGTTCTAATTTACTGATTTCATTATACTCGCCATGTTCAGCGTGTTCTTTCTTTACTTTTTCTAGTGCTTGACCACCAATACTAAATGAACGGAGATTACCTTTTCTAATATCCCTTGAAACTTCTTTTGCCTTTTCAATATCATTTCTTAATTTAATTACGACAAAGAATCCAACATCATCTACTTCAGTTTTCCATAATCTTCCGGTAGTATCTCTATATTCTTTTACTACTTCTCCGACTTGAACATTTGAATGGTTTGTCATTACATTACGATACTTTGGGTCTTTAACATATTTATGAACTGCTTCTCGTAATGCTTTAAGTGTAATTAAATCGTTTTGTTTATCTACAATTTCTATTGATGCGTAACCGGCAATATGTAAATCATTTGACTTGAGAATAGTAAAGTCATGCTGCTGATTCGCTACTACACTTGACACATTGAGCCACCCCAACTATACTATATGAAGAGAGCGTCACTCAAGCCCTTCAAATGATAAATTATTATACTTATCATGTGTAATATCCCACACTCCATCATCCGACGCCTCATTAACGGGTTTTGTTTCTGTTCCTGTAAAGGCTAACCAATAATTTTCGTCTTTAATGGGTAATACTCTAAAATGTAATTTAGTATTGAATTTATTACCAGACAACATATATTCATGATAACCATGCCGTTGCACACCTAACTCTAATTTACCTTGGTCAATTAATTTATCTCTAGACATTTTAGATTCTACTCTTGCTGGAAATCGCTTTGATTTACCAAATAAGTTGAAAATATCATCTACTGTATTTATTTTAATTGTCCAAGCAAGTAATTTATCGGTTTGAATTAAAAACTGCAAATCCCCATCTTCCCTCTGATATAATTTAAATTTAGCATCACGAGTCTCTTCGGGAGTTTCATATTTAGCAATAATATCTTCTTCTACTTTAAATTTATCTTTTTCTATATGAATGAAAAATGATTCGCTAGTATCAGTTGAACCGGTTTGGTTTATCATATAATTTTTAAGCCCTTTTTTATTAGAACGGAATACCTCTTCATAAAGTGGAGCAGTTTGTTTATTATTTAGTAAATATTTATCTATTTGAGTAATACTTGATTCCCCTCTATCTTTTAAAAAATTAACTATTGATGTGCGTAAGAATCCTTTCTTTTCTTTGTAAATTTCTTCAATTTGTTCTTTCCAAAGGTCAATATCTATAATTGCATTTTTAGACATTAAGTTATATCTATCAAAGGTAATAAATCCATCAAGATTTGCTTTTACTATGGTTTCTCCGTGAATATAGTCAGTAAGTAGCACTCCTTTGGTTAAAGCCTCAGTCTTGTATGATAAAGATTCCTTTGTATCAGCCGCTAATAATTTAATAGTAACTAATTTATCAGGAGCAGTAACTTCTGGCAATTCAATTACTTGAGCATTAAATATTCTAAACCCTTTGGGAGATTGTTTTACTTCATCCACCTTCACTCTCACAATTGTTCCTTTTTCTACTTCTATTTTAGTATTGACTGAACGCCCAAGAGGAATATAGGAATTTTCACCATATTTTACAGATTTTATGTTTTTACTCTCTTCGGGAGTAAGTGGGCCAGCCCCAAGAAGATAATTAAACATTTTTGATTTAGTAGCCTTAAAATCCAAGGCGATTAAGTCTAAATCTACAAATTTCTTCCATTTTATCCACTTTGGATTCTTTTTTGTCCCAACAAAATAAGTAGATTCAATATCCTTAATAACTACACCCTCAGCAGATGGAATTTTCATAATTTCTTTAGCATATTCTTCCACTTCTGCTAAACTATCAGCAATACGGGTGTCTTTTTTAGAAGGAAATGCTAATTTTTCATCGGAATGTTGAGAATAATTATTAAAAAGTAATTGAATCCTTTCTTTTAGTGGTTTATCAGTAAAATCATCATCATTATGTCGCATAATATCAA
>Ga0114906_1000439_pt1 | contig 23667 bp, 32 predicted proteins | sample MalvirDeepMed_M9_FD_89687 | JGI IMG/M metagenome (GOLD analysis project Ga0114906, IMG submission 89687) | Marine viral communities from the Global Malaspina Expedition - Malaspina viral metaG DeepMed_M9 | ecosystem: Environmental > Aquatic > Marine > Oceanic | place: Mediterranean Sea...
ATCTCACCAACATCTCACCCAACCCCTTTACACTTAAATTTGCTCAAACGATCAGAAAAAATTTAAAAATCGAACCCCACCCCTGTTTCACGTGAAACACCCCCCTTGCAAAATGGTTGCTAACAGCCAAAAAATTATTTGAAAAATTTTAAAAACTATGGTCTTATTGGCTTTGAGGGTTTGGCATAGAACCTGCATATATAAAAATAGGTGAATAATAACTAGAGGGCAATATCATGAAATGGGAAACTCCAGAATACAGTGACATCCGCTTCGGCTTTGAAGTCACTATGTATATTAATAATAAATAATATAACCTCCTACGTTATATTTTATGGCGCGTTTTTCTCTCCGTTAGACGCGTCTTTTTTTATTGTGCTTAACAAATATATGTGTAAAAATCAAAAAATATTTTAGGAGATTTAAAATGGCCCGACTTAAAGCAATTAAAGAAATGATAAAAAACTCTAAAGATGAACAAACACTAGATATGTTTCCTGACGACCTAACAAAAGCTAAAGGCGCTGAATTGAAAAAAACAATGCTTGGGCAAAATAAAAAGAAGAAGAAAAAGAAAAGAAAAAAGAAAGCTAAAAAAGGCGAACAAACAACAATGGAGTTTGGTGCTGGTGGTAAAATAGCTAAATATTTTTTGGGAAAACGCAAAAAAAAGCTAAAAGAAAAAAAGAGATTAGAAAAAACAGAAACCAAATCAGGGGATGTTACTACATTTAACCCAGATGCTGCTAACGTTAAAAAAGCAAAAAAAATAAGAGAAGAAAAGCAGAAAGCCATATCCGATAAAATAAACCCTAAATATGCTGGCGGCGGTAAAGTAAAAAAAGAAAGAGAAAAAGCACAACAAATAGTAGACGAGGGTTATGCAAAGGTTAAGGCAAGAAGAGAAAAAGCAAAACGCATAGTTAGAGGTGATATGAACCCTAAAAAATATGCTGGCGGTGGTAAAGTAACTAAACCTTCTGTGCCTAAAGAGACCAATGTTCGCACTGGATTTAGGGGATTACAATTCCCTAAAAAATCTATTGACGGTATTGCTCAACGAGGCTTAACAAGAGCCAAGCATAAATAAGATGGCCAAGAAAAAGAAGAAGAAAAAGCTTAGAATACCTAGTGTGTATGATATTCGAGGTATAGATGCAGACGCTATGGATGCAACAATAAAAGATATACCTAAATACACAAAAGAAGCATTAAAAGAAGAGGTTAAACCAGAAAACCTGGCTTTAACAACTGCAGAGATTTTTTTCCCTTACGCTAAAGTTGGTAGGGGTATTAAATCAGCGTATAAAGCTTTGAAAAATCGTAAACGGGTTCCGGCTATGAAAGAAGGCGGTAAAGTAGAAAAATATAAAGACACTTTTGATAAGCGTATGAAATCTGCAGAAGCAGGTGGTGGCCTTAAAGGAAAAGCTAAAGCTAAAAAATATAAAAAAGGTGGTATGGTTAAAAAATGTAAAGTAGACGGTATTGCTAAACGCGGTTTTACTAAAGCTTATTCAATGAAAAAAGGTAAGTAAATGCCGTTGACTATTGTTCCGGAAAAAGATATACCTTTGCCGGATGATTTTGAAGCACAAGAGCCTACTACTTTAAACACAAAAGTTAAGGTCGCTGCTTCTACCGCTAAAGTCCTAGTAGAAGGAGGCGCAGAGATTCCCGTGAGTACTCCCGAAAAAATTGAAGCAGAAGAATTGTTTAAAGTTTTTACCGACCCTGAACAAAAAGGAATAGCTAACGCTGCAGTAAATAAATCTTTAGCAACCCCCGCTACAGTTAAACATTTGTATGCTATGCTTAGTGACTATGATCATCAGGTCGTTCAGGAAGCAGTGCAGCTTAGACGCTTTGTTACTAATAAATTAATAGAAGATACTGGTCTTAATGACCCACGCCATAGGCTGAAGGCGTTAGAATTACTAGGGAAAATCTCAGATGTGGGGTTATTTTCCGAAAAGACAGAAGTTATTGTTAAACATGCAACTACGGAAGAGTTGGAAAAACAGATAAGAAGCAAACTGGCTAACATAATAGGCCAGGAAAAAACAATTAATACATCTTTTGAAGTAATTGACGACGAAATGGGGACATTAGAGAAAGAACCAGAAGGAGAAGAATAAAATGCAAGGAGTTCCATCACCTTGGCTGTCGTTAATTTCAGTTTTATTACCAATAATCATTAGTGCCTTCATGTGCATGGTGTTATTGGTGGCTTGGAAGAGGTCCAATAGAGCTGACGGCAACCACGAACTAAAATCATCAACTATTTTTACTAATATGCTAATTGCCGGTGCGGTATTTGGTTCACTAACGCAATGGTGCATGGGTGGAATAATGAACGCACTTACCAACGTCCAAACTAATGAGATTAAGATGATGGTGTTAGCTTCGTTATTTACCGGACCACTGTCTTTAGCTATGTATCATGGGCTACGAGGTTGGTTTCGCACCCGTAATCCAGGAATGTACAAGTTTTTAACTGTTAAACACCACGCAACAGCTGACGAATTAGGTCTTTACGGAGGAGATGCGTCTGATATGACGGTCCAGACCAACGAAACGGATGAAAAATAAACTTGAAAAGCTAAAACTTTTGTATTGGGACTTATTAGACTTACTAGAAGATGTTAGTGATTTTATAAGCAAGCATTGGCTTGATTATTCTGTGTATATATACGCTATTTTAACTACAATATTTATAGTGTGGCTACTTTAGGAGAAAAGGGGATTATGAAGACAATAATTCATGTAAATCAGCATAAAATTAAAGAAAACACTAAAAAAGGGACTAATAACCCTGTATTAACAGTAAAAACCTATAAAGATAACCGATATTGCCATGAAGCGATTATTCATGGGGAGTCAAAAGTGGTTCATAGCCCCCATAAGCCGTTATCTTGCGGTGCTAGGGTATGGATAGAGACACAGGCTGAAGTAACAGTCGTATGAACATCCAGGGTATTGACCCAGCAGACCTTAAGTTAGCGCTATCTAAACTGCATACGTTACCTAGAGCTGAACAAATAGAGTTTTTGGAAACTATAGAAGCTTATGAAAAGCAGAAGCAGTTGACTGCCAGACAAACTAGCTTTATGCCTTTTATAAAACACGTATATCCAGGCTACAAAGTTGGACCTCATCATCGACATTTAGCACAGATATTTGAGGACATAGCTAACGGAGTTAAAAAAAGGGTCATCGTCAATATCGCGCCACGACATGGCAAATCCGAGCTTATCTCTTACTTAGCCCCAGCTTGGTTTTTAGGCAAGCACCCCCACAAGAAAGTAATCATGGCTTCGCATACAGCAGATCTCGCGGTTAACTTCGGCAGGCGCGTGAGGAACCTTGTTGGAAGCGATCCCTATCAGGAGATTTTTCAGAATGTAAAACTACAGGCTGACTCTAAATCAGCATCCAGGTGGGGTACGAATTACAACGGGGAGTATTTTGCTATTGGTGTAGGTGGAGCGCTCGCAGGACGTGGAGCTGATTTGTTTATTATTGATGATCCTCATTCAGAGCAGGACGCGAAACTAGGTAAACCGGATGTGTTCCTGCCCGCGTGGGAGTGGTTCCAGTCTGGACCGATTCAACGTTTGATGCCTGGTGGAGCGATTATTGTGGTGATGACTCGCTGGAGTAAATTGGACTTAACAGGTCAGATTGTTAATCAGATGATTAAGAATGATGATGTTGATGAGTGGGAGGTTGTAGAGTTTCCGGCTATTATTGAAGATAAAAATGGAGAAGAAAATTCACTCTGGCCTGAGTTCTGGCCGCTGGAGGAATTGCAGTCTAAAAGAGCTAGTCTTGATCCGCGTTATTGGCAGGCACAATATATTCAAAACCCCACAAGTGAAGAAGGAGCCTTACTAAAAAGAGAATGGTGGAAGACATGGGAGTTTGATAAACCGCCTCCTTGTGAGTTTATTATCATGAGTTTGGATGCGGCGCAGGAGAAAAATAACCGTGCCGATTACAATGCGTTAACAACATGGGGTGTATTTTTTAATGAAGAAGTTGATAATTATAATATTATATTGTTAAATGCTATAAAGAAACGTCTAGAGTTTCCCGAACTTAAAGAATTAGTATTACAAGAGTATGCTGATTGGGAACCTGATGCGTTTATTGTGGAGAAGAAATCTAACGGAGCAGCTCTGTATCAGGAGATGCGACGTATGGGTATACCAGTAGGAGAGTTTACGCCGGGTAAAGGGCAAGACAAAATCAGTAGAGTGAACTCTGTGGCTGATTTATTCCATTCTGGTATAGTATGGGCCCCTGAAAAAAGGTGGGCTCAGGAAGTTATTGAAGAATGTAATGACTTTCCAAGTGGTGCAAATGATGACTTAGTTGACTCCACTACACTAGCTATTGCTAGGTTTAGACAAGGTGGGTTTATTAGACTGCCTTCAGATGAAAAAGATGAAACGCAGTTGTTCAGAAGTCCAAGAGAAAAACGATTATACGCAATTTAAGGATTAATTATGGCAGACGTAGATAAAAGTCTTTACGCATTACCAACAAGTGTAGAAGAAGAAGCTGTTGATGAAGAAGCAATAGAGATTGAAATAGAAGATCCAGAAAGCGTAACTATTACCGCTGGTGATACCGAATTAACCATAGACCCCGATGCTGCCATAGATGATTCCTTTAATGACAATTTAGCTGAAGAAATGGATGAGCAAGTTCTGGATGAAATAACCAGTGAATTGCTAGGTGAATTTGAGTCTGATGTTAATTCTCGTAGAGATTGGCTAGATACTTATGTAGATGGTTTAGAGTTATTAGGACTTAAACTTGAAGACAGGTCAGAACCTTGGGAAGGCGCGTGTAATGTTTTCCATCCGTTAATGACTGAGGCGTTAGTTAAATTCCAAGCTGAAACTATGATGGAGACTTTTCCAGCTACAGGCCCTGTTAAATGCCAGATTATTGGCCAAGAAACCAAAGAAAACATAGACGCATCTCAGCGTGTTAAAGAAAACATGAACTATCAGCTTATGGAGCTGATGCCTGAATATCGTCCTGAGCATGAAAGAATGTTATGGGGCTTGGGTCTTGCCGGTAACGCGTTTAAAAAAGTTTATTACGATAGCAATCTTGCAAGACAAGTATCTATATTTGTACCCGCTGAAGATATTGTAGTTCCTTATGGTGCTTCCAATTTAGAAACTGCTCAGCGCGTAACTCATGTTATGCGTAAGACTAAAAATGAAATGAGAAAGTTACAGGTTTCTGGGTTTTATAGAGATATAGATATTGGGGAGCCTAGTTATGATTTAGAAGAAGTAGAAAAGAAAATAGCTGAAAAAATGGGTTTTGATGCTACCACAGACGATAGATATAAAATCTTAGAAATGCATGTGGACTTGGATATAGAGGGATATGAAGATAAAGACAAAGACGGAAAGAAAACCGGAATAGCTATACCATATGTAGTTACTATAGAAAAAGGTTCAGGTGCTATTTTATCTATAAGGCGTAATTGGGACCCTGTTGATCCGGGTAAAATAAAACGTCAGCACTTTGTGCACTATGGGTATATTCCTGGCTTTGGTTTTTATTGTTTTGGGCTTATTCATTTAATTGGTGCTTTTGCTAAGTCAGGTACTATGATTCTTAGACAATTAGTAGATGCTGGTACTTTATCTAATCTTCCGGGTGGGTTTAAATCCAGAGGACTTAGAATTAGAGGAGATGATACGCCTATAGCTCCAGCTGAATGGCGTGATATAGATGTTCCTGCAGGGACTTTGAGAGATAATATTTTACCACTTCCTTATAAGGAACCTAGCCAAGTATTAAATTCATTAATGAATCAAATTATTGATGAAGGGCGTAGGTTTGCTAGTGCCGCTGATATGAAAGTTTCGGATATGTCTTCTCAAGCTCCTGTGGGCACTACACTTGCTATTCTAGAACGAACTCTTAAAGTTATGTCAGCTGTTCAAGCACGTATTCACTATGCTATGAAAGCTGAGTTTAAATTATTAAAAAATATTATTAGAGATAACACTTCTGCAGATTATTCTTACGAACCTGTAGATGGCAATAGAGCAGTTAAACAAGAGGACTATAATTCAGTAGAAATAATACCTGTATCTAACCCTAACGCAGCTACGATGTCTCAGAAAGTAGTACAGTATCAAGCTGTAATGCAGATGGCTCAGGCCAATCCTGCTATTTATGATTTGGTGCAGTTAAACAGAGAAATGTTAGAAGTATTAGGGATTAAGAATATAGATAAGTTAGTTCCTGAAAAAGATGATATTGATATGTTAGATCCTGTTGCAGAAAACATGAATATGATAAATGGCAAACCAGTTAAGGCATTTATAGAGCAAGACCATGAAGCTCACATAAAAGTACACATGGCGTTTGCTCAGGATCCAAAACTAAAACAGTTAGTTGGTCAAAGTCCTAACGCTGCTACTTTTCAATCAGCTATGGAAGCACATGTAGCGGAACACATAGGTTTTGCATATCGTAGGCAAATGGAAGAACAATTAGGAGTACCACTTCCACAACCAGAACAACCATTACCACCCGATGCTCAAAATGATGTAGCTAGACTTTCTGCCGCTGCTGGTGAGCAATTATTACAAAAAAACACTGCTGAAATACAGCAACAACAAGCGCAACAACAAGCGCAAGATCCTCTTATTCAAATGCAACAAGCTGAATTACAAATTAAACAACAAGAGGCTCAAACTAAAGCTCAAAAAGTAATGGCTGATATTGAGCTTGATAAAGAACGTTTAGCGATTGAAGTACAAAAAGGACAATTAGATCGCATGGAAATGGAATCTCGTGAACGTATAGAAGGAGCTAAATTAGGGGCTCAAGCTGTAGAAAAAGATAAGGATTTACAAGCTAAACAGTTAATAGAAGGTGCTAGATTAGGTGTAAAAGTAGTACAAGAAGATAAAGCCAGAGAAGATAAAACTCATGATGTTAAATTAAAAGAAAGAACTAAGAGGAAAGATACTAAAACACAAACCGAAGGGTGATTATTATGCAAGAAGAAACGTTAAAACTTCTATCTGATAAAATAGAAGAGAGACGCAAAGAGATGTTAGAAAGTTTAGGAGATGGTACAGCAGATAATTTTGGAGCTTACCAACACGCCTGTGGTGTAATAAGAGGCTATCTTATAGTGCAGTCCTTGATTGCTGAAGGACTTAGATCATTGAAAGAGGAGGATGAATATGAGTGAAATCATAGCTCCTCAACATATTATAGATGAACAAAAAGAGTTAGCTCAATTTGATGAACCACCACCGGAAGCCGATGTAGATTACGTAGAAAAAGCTACGCAACTACCGCAAGTTAAAGGGTTTAGGCTTTTGTGTGCTGTTCCTGAAGTAGACGCTTCTTATGAAAGTGGTATTATAAAAGCGCAAAAGACTAAAACTATTGAAGAACATTCTACAGTTGTACTTTTTGTAATGAAGTTAGGAGATATGGCATATACAGATAAAAGTCGTTTTCCAACTGGAGCATGGTGTAAAGAAGGTGATTTTGTTATAACTAGAGCATATTCGGGCACTCGTATCAGAATTCATGGTCGGGAGTTCCGCATTATTAACGATGATACTGTCGAGGCGGTTGTAGACGACCCTCGCGGGTATGAACGCGCATAGGAGATTAAAATGAGTGATCAAATTATTAACGAAATCCCTGCTGAATTAGAGGGGGAAGAAGTAGAAGTAAAAATGGAAGGGACAGAAAATGTAGAAGTTGCTCCTCCCAATGCTATAGAAAAAGTAGAACAGGAGCCTAAACTTCAAGAAGAAGATTTATTAGTTGAAGAAGAAGATGACACGCCGATTGAGGACAGAAATAGAGATCCTCTTCCCCAAAAAGTAGTAGATGAAATAGAAAATGACACGCTAGAAGATTATTCAGAGCGTGTTAAACAACGTATGGCGCAGCTTAAAAAAGTGTGGCATGACGAAAGAAGGGCAAAAGAAGCAGCGGAAAGAGAAAAAGAAGAAGCAGTAAGATTTGCTAGAAATGTTAGTGGTGAAAACAATAACCTCAAACAAACATTAAGTGTAGGGGAAGAAGAATACATAAAGGCCCTTCAAGACTCTTCAAAACATGAAATGGAAGTAGCTAAACGTAATTATAGCGATGCTTATGAAACAGGAGAAACTGATCTTATTGTAGAAGCTCAAACTCAAATGAATGAGGCTCAATACAAATTAAATAGAGCTGAATCGCTAAAGCCTAAATATTCTAAGCAAAAGGCTTTACAAGATAATGAAAAAGGTGTAAAAAATGAATTACAACCTAGAGTACCCGTACCAGATGCTAGAGCCCAGGAATGGCAAGCAAAAAATAACTGGTTCGGTAAAGATGAAGAGATGACTAGCTTAGCTTTAGGATTGCATGAAAAGTTAGTCAGGTCAGGAATTGACCCTTCTTCGGATGTTTACTACCGTCGTATAGATGAAACGATGCAAAAACGGTTCCCAGAAAATTTTGGGGACAGCACGTTGGAGCAGGATAAACCTAGCCAACGCAAACCTTCAACTGTAGTTGCTCCAGCAACGCGGACTACCGCGCCAAAGAAAATACGTTTATCAAAAACGCAAGTTGCTTTAGCTAGAAAGCTTAAGCTAACGCCGGAACAATATGCACGAGAAATGATGAAATTGGAGAATGCAAATGGATAAAGTTACAAAAAAAGAAGCAAAAAATGTTGAACCAAAACGTACTAAACCTACGGAAAAAGTTAACAGAACTGATCGCGATGTTGAAACTCGCGAAGAAGTATTGAAAACTAAAGAATGGAAACCTTCGTCTTTGTTGCCAGATTTTAAAAAGCAACCAGGGTGGGCGTATAGGTGGATTAGAGTTTCACTTCTTAATGTAGCTGATAACATAAATGTATCCTCTAAAATGCGTGAGGGCTGGGAGCCGGTTAAACATTCCGAACACCCAGAAATCAAATTGGTAACAGATCCAAAATCGGCTTTTAAAGATTCGATTGAAATAGGTGGTCTGTTGCTATGTAAAGCCCCACAAGAGATAGTTGATCAGAGAAATGCTTATTATAAGCAAAGAACTGAAAATCAGACTGAAGCTATTGAAAACCATTACATGAATCAAAACGATCCACGTATGCCTAAGTTTTCAGACGGACGTCAAACTACCTCTTTTGGAAAAGGCAATAAATAAATTAAGGAGACACAATAATGGCTACTACAGCAACCCCTTATGGGTTCAAGCCTCTTAACCACGTCGGCGGTACTCCCTATGCGGGAGCTGTTCGACACATTAAGATTGCGTCTGGATTTGGAACAAACATCTTTAACGGCTCTATAGTTAATATAGTAGCAGCTGGAACGATTGAAGTAGTTACTGACATTGGCAGTAATGCAGATCAGTTCCCAGCTGGCGTAATTGGTGTTTTTGTAGGTTGTACTTATACTGACCCTACCAGTAAGAACAAAACATTCTCGAATCACTGGCCTACAGGCACAGTTGCTTCAGATGCGATGGCTTACGTGGTAGATGATCCTGATGTGCTTTTTCAAGTACAAGCGGATGGTGCAGTAGCACAGGCTGATTTAGGTGCTAACGCACCATTAGCAGCAGTGCAAAGTACATCTACAGGTGATACAACAAGCGGAGTTTCAAACACCGCACTCGATGCAACGACAGCTCAAACGGCTACCATTGCTTTTCGTATTGTTGATTTCGTCGAAAGCACAGACTCAACTGTGGGTGATGCATTTACTGACGTTATAGTTAAGTTTAATGCAGGTCAACACTCATATGAAAACTCAACCGGTATTTAAGGAGATATAAGACATGGCAATTTCAAGAGCGCAATTAATGAAAGAATTGCTCCCTGGCCTAAATGCCTTATTCGGACTTGAATATGCGCGTTATGGTCAAGAGCACAAAGAGATCTTTGAAACAGAGTCATCTGATAGATCTTTTGAAGAAGAAACAAAACTGTCTGGTTTCGCAGCAGCACCTTTGAAAACAGAAGGTTCGGCTATTGCGTATGACAACGCACAAGAAGCTTGGACAGCTCGTTACAATCACGTAACAATAGCTTTGGGTTTCAGTTTAACTGAAGAAGCGGTAGAAGATAATCTATATGATAGTCTTTCTGCTCGTTACACCAAGGCTCTAGCTAGATCAATGGCTAATACTAAACAAGTAAGAGCAGCTAATGTTCTTAATAACGGTTTCAGCGGCAGTTTTCTTGGCGGCGATGATCGTTCTTTGTTTGGTACTAATGCAGCATCAGCTGTGACTAACCATCCTCTAGTTAGTGGTGGTACGAATAGTAATACTCAAGCAACTCCTTCTGATTTGAATGAAACCGCATTGGAAAATGCAGTAATTCAAATTTCAAATTGGACGGATGAAAGAGGATTATTAATCGCTGCCAAACCACGCAGACTGGTAATTCCATCAGATTTACAATTCGTTGCAACTCGTTTATTAGATACTGCCCAACGTCCGGGTACAGCTGATAACGACATCAACGCATTGAAAAATAACGGTGCAATTCCAGAAGGTTATTCAGTTAATCATTTCTTAACTGATACCGATGCGTACTTCCTAACTACTGATGTACCTAATGGTATGAAACACTTCGAGCGTACAGCGTTGACGACATCTATGGATGGCGATTTCGACACTGGTAACGTACGTTACAAAGCTCGCGAGCGTTATTCTTTTGGATGGTCAGATCCGCTAGGAATGTTTGGATCACCAGGTGCTTAATTTTCCATTCACCTTTTATTAAGTGACTGGATCCTAAACATAGCCCCGCTTCGGCGGGGTTTTTTTTGCGTTGTGTAAAAGCTTTAAATTGTGTAGGATTAAATAAACCGGGAGAACCGGCTTACTAAACTGCCCCGGCAGACGCATACAAGATTAGTAAGCTTAACTCTGTATGGAGAAATTAAAATGTCAAGAACAACATTCTCAGGTCCAGTTACGTCAGATGCTGGCTTTAATGGACCAGTAGTAATAGATAGTACTACATTCAACACAGGCAGTGCAGTTACATCCACTTTAACAGTTGCTCAATCAGGAACTCTTTTTGAGGTTGATGGAACAGGTGATATTGTCGTTAATATGCCTGCTTTAAGCACAGATAATGTAGGTCTCACTTATGAATTTTTTGTAACTACCGCAGTAGGTGGTGGTACAACTGTAACTTTTGTTTTACCAGGTTCTTCTGTTTCAAACTGGTTTGGAGCGTTATCATTAATGGGTGGTACAGCTGCTAATCCAGCAAGTGATGTAGCAGGAGATACACTTACATTACCTAATTCTACTGTTGTTAACTCAAGAGTTAAAATAACATGCATATCAGATGATGGCACAAACTCTACTTGGAAAGCAGAAGCATTATCGTCACCAATATCTACTATTGCGTAATAGGAGGCTGATATGAGCACAAGTGATGTTTGGGCGATTACGCCATCAGTAAGCACTACACTATATAGAGCAGCAGCGTCTATATCAGGCGCTGGTGCACTTACACTTTTAACCAATGATGCTGGTGTAAATGGTATAGGTTATAAAGTTATTATTACTTCCGCTGGCGATGATAGTGGTGATACTTTTACTATTGTGGGGCAGAAAGTAGGTGACTTAACAGGTACTGCTACAACCGAAGTAGTTACTGGAGCTGACACTGCTGCTGCAACTTCAACTAACTTTTATTCATATATTCAATCAATTACAGCTTCAGGTGCTTCTGCTGGGAATGTAAGTATAGGAACTACAGGTTCCTTAGCTTTACCACGCACAAGAATTAGAGGGTTTCAATATGTAGGAGCTGCAAGTGCTGGGTCTGTAGTTTTTAATCTAAATAGTACTTCTGGCGCTGAAATTCTAAAAGTTAATACCCCAGGCAGTGCAACTACTACACAGCAAATGTCTATACCTGGCGCTGGTATATTAACTACCAGAAGTAATAACACAGATTTTGCCATTATGACGTTAACTAATGTTGCGTTAATAACGGTGTTTTGTGGATAAGAGTTATTTAGGAACTACCATGCTTGATCATATGAAAGATGAAACAAAAAGCATGGTAGACCTAGCTTCGTTGTTTACGGTTTTGGGGACACTATTAGAATGGCTTCCTCATGTAGCTGCATTTTTTACTATAGTATGGACGGGTATACGTATTTGGGAAACTAATACGGTGCAAAGGTGGAGGAACAAAAGTGAAGATTAAAGGAGGCAAATAAAATGCCGAAAGTCGGAAATAAACACTATCCTTACACAAAAGAAGGAATGGCAGCTGCCAATAGAGATCGCATGGGTCGTGGCTTAACTGCTACAGAAGGTTTTGATAGACCAGGTCAGTTAGCTGATGCTAGTGGTAGAGCTATGATGAAAAAAGGCGGAAAAGTTAAAGGTTACAAAGAAGGAAAAGAAGTAAAAAGTGATTTTCGTAAATTAATAAGTAGACTACCTAAAGAAAAAGAAGTTACAAAGAAAACAAAAAAGAAAGCTTACAAAGACATGACTACTATGGAAAGAGCCGCATTAGGAAGAAGCCACTCACGTAAAGTTGCTGGTATGAAAAAAGGCGGTAAAGTACAAGGCTACGATTCTCGTCTTGATGAATCTTTAGGTGTTCGTCATGGTAAGAAGAAAGAGCAAAAATATAAAGATCGTCGTGATGAAAGTAAGGCCATGTCTAAAAAAGGCGGTGGTCGCGCTTATGCTGGTAATAAATCTTCTGGCAGATCAAAAGCATCAAAACGTGCTGATGGTATAGCTAGACAAGGTCACACTAAAGGCCGTTTAGTTTAAAAGGAGTGCATAAATGGTAGCTCCCGTTGTAGTTGGACTTGGTCGTGCGGTAGTGGGGTTTGCAAAATCACCTGCAGGTAAACAATTTTTAAAACGTCTTAAAGACGCAGGTAAAAGTCCCGCAGAAAGAAAAGCATTACTAACAGAACAAATACAAAAAAGTTTTAGAGATTCTCCTGGTATAAGACAACGATTAATAGCTCTTGAAAAAGGAGAGATAGAAGAATTGTCTAAAGCTGAAATTTTAGCTAAAAAAATAGCTGAAAGAAAAGCTGGAAAAAAAGAAGACCCTTGGGATTTTGCTCAAAAAACTGGCTATGTTAAACCTGAGGATAGAAAAATTCATGATTGGGATGCGTTTAAAGGAAGTGGGTATATACATGAACCAGTATCAACACCAGGTATAGTTGGCCCTGCACCAAGACAGTTTGGTTTAACTGCAAAGGGTAAAAAAGACCTTCAACAAGCTATAGACAGTGGAACCGTAAACCAGCTAACAAAAAGACAACAAGCGGCAGTAGCCAAGTTAATTGATAAAGGTGAACTTAAGGGTAATCCTGCATTCGCATATCAATCACTTCCTGAAAGAACAAGCGCAGCTCAACTTGATATGTTTCCAGATGAAGCACTAGGTGTGGAAGCGACAAAAACAATAAAATCAATTAAAAGAAGACCAATTAAAAAAGTTCCTGTTAGCAATACTAAAGTAGGTATGCTTCAAAAAAGAATTCGAGAAGCTAACGAGGATATAGATAAATTTAGAGCAAGGGGATTAGCGGAAGGAGATGATGAACTTAGAAAAGCTTATGCTAAACGTGATAAACTACAAAATGAATTAATATATTCAAAAAAACAAAAATCATTATTTGGTACGAAAGCTGGAGATGAATTTTCAGAAACAACCGCCGTTGGAGAAGCTGATGTTAGAAGACGTTTAGAACAAGAAAGATTAAAAAAACGCATAGCAGAAAGAACAAGAGAACAAGAGTTAGAAACATTTCAAGATAGAGCTGCTGTTGTAAAAGGTGATATACAAAGAGATCCTCGTAAATTACCTAAGGATGTATATAAAGAACCATATAACCCACAAGAATATGGTTTTGAAGGTTATAACCCCCGTTATAGAGGCGAACCTCGTGCAGGAAGCGCCGCAGTTTATGGGGCAGGAAAAAAAGCATCACGAGAAACATTTATTAGTCCAAAACCTAGTGCAACAGTAGGCGGCACGGGTCGATCAGAATTACCTGAATATGCCTTAGAAGCCGAAATGCCAGCTGGTAAGTATGTACAAAGGCGACGTGGCAATGCTCCCATAGGTACAGGGTCTGAATTAGAAGAGATAAGCAAAATAGAAAGAGCTCGTGGTGCAGCTCCTGTGTTTGCAAAAGAATTAACGGGTCGTCAAACAAGAAGGTCTATGGGGGCTATAACTCCTGAAGATGATATTTTAGCTGGTGTTCCTTATAGTCTTAATCCTCAAGGAAAATTAAAATATGCATATCCTAAAACAGGAGATATTAAAACATCTACAGTCACTAAAACACGTGAATGGGATAGTGTATCGGGAAAAATGAGAGACATACCAAAAAAAATTCGTGCGTCAAAAGAAAAAGCAACAGAGTTACGTATTAAAGGTTATAGAGATTTAACAAAAGAGGAGATAGACACCAATGCAATTATAAAAAACCCTGAATATGGTGTAAAGGAAGTTGCATGGGCAGGGCGTACAGGTGCTCCTCGTGATCGCTTTAGTAGCCAAACGGGTTTAACTATTGATGAGTTTGCTTCATTAAGTAATGCTCAAAAAAATGAGCTTAATAGACGATTACAATTAGCGAAGGCTGGAGGGGCTAGAATTTCTGAACCAGCAACAGGTTTTAAAATACCTCCTGAATTAACGCAAACTGGAATGACTCAAGCAGAATATGCTGGTCTTGCTGGGGCAAGATCTAGAGGAATGACATGGGGGGAACAGCGTGGAGCTTTAGACAGAGCTCAGGGAAGGATATTAGAACGAACAACTCCCGGTGCAGCTGCAAGACTTGATAAAACTGGTCGCAAAACTATTCTTGGCGATGGAACTGAAATGAATACAGCAGATTTTAGAAAACTACCACCAATGAAAAGACTGGGTATGCTCGATAAAAGTTTTGCTACTGCATCACCAAAAGGACAAGGATTTAAAAGTTTAACTAAACAACAAGAAAGATTAGATGAAATTAAAAAACCTAAAGAATGGTGGGATACTGATGCTCCTGATAAACCTTTAGATTACACAAAAAGTTATTTTGGTCAAACTAAAGGTCAGGCAAGAAGAAAAGCTAAACGCGAATTAAAAGAATTTATGGGAAAGGCTCTTGAATTATCTCCAAAAGAATATGCAAAACTTAAACCAACTGAAAGAAATGCGCTTTACACTTTTGTCAGAGAGTTTCCTGGAGGACCAAAAAAAGCTGCAGACGCGATTATAAAAGGCGCATCAAAAGAAGGAGAAGTAGAAGTTGGGCAACTACTAAATATGCTTAGGGAATCAGGATTTTTACGGGCTACTCCAAATCTTATAGCTCCATTTAAGAAAGGTGGCTCTGTAGATAAAAAATGGATACAAAAAGTTAGGTCTCGTATAGAGAAAAAAGGCACTGAAGGGGTGTGTACAGGGGAAAAATATGGCAGTTCCTCTTGTCCTCCAGGGTCTAAAAGGTATAACCTAGCCACAACTTTTAAAAATATGAACAGAAAGAGGGCATAAGATGGCTACTTCAGGAACAACAGCCTTTAACTTAGATTTAAACTTGCTTGTAGAAGAAGCATTTGAAAGATGTGGTGCAGAATTACGCACTGGATATGATTTAAAAACAGCTACACGTAGTCTTAATTTATTAACTATAGAATGGGCTAATAGAGGCGTTAATTTGTGGACTATAGAAGAAGGAACTGTAACGTTAACAGAAGGAACAGCTAACTATCCTTTACCTTCTAATACTATTGATTTAGTGAGTCAGGTAATTAGAACCGGCACGGGGGGTACACAAGAAGATATTAGTATTTCTAGAATTGCTGTTCCTACATTTGCTTCTATACCTAGTAAAAATAGTACAGGACGTCCTAATCAAGTTTATATAGATAGAAAAGCAGAGATCCCTACTATTACTTTGTGGCCTGTACCTGATAATGATACTTATACTTTTGTGTATTGGAGAATGAAAAGAATTGAAGACGCTGGAACAGGAGTTACTAACCAAGAAATACCTTTTAGATTTTTACCTTGTTTAGTAGCTGGGCTTTCTTATTATTTGTCGTTAAAAATTCCTGGAGCTGGTGAAAGAACACAGTTTTTAAAACAAGATTACGAAGAACAATGGTTGTTAGCTTCTACTGAAGATAGAGAAAAAGCTACTTTACTTATATCTCCAAGACAACAATTTGTATAGGAATTATTATGGGTCAAAAATATGCTTCAAATAAAAACTCTATAGCAATTTGCGATAGATGTGGGTTTGAATTTAAACTTAAAAAGCTTAAAAGTTTGTTTATAAGAACCACACAAACTAACATATTAGTATGTCCCGAATGCTGGAATCCTGATCAGCCACAAAATATGCAAGGGATGTACCCAGTAGTTGACCCTCAAGCGGTACAAAACCCTAGACCTGACACCAGCCTCGCTGTGCAAGGGGGAAAAAGCAGTCGAGGTATACAATGGGGTTGGAATCCCGTAGGCGGAGCAGTTAGCCCTGTTAATGAACTTACACCTAACAATTTAGTTTCAGAAGGTAAGGTAGGAAGTGTTACCATATCAATTACATAGATTAAGGAGATTTTAAATGAAAACAGATAATAAACCTCAAAAAACAAAAGTTCCTCATGTAGCAGGATACCCAGAAAAGGATGTTAAAACATCAGGTATTGTAACTCGCGGTAATGGAGCAGCTACCAAAGGCACTAAAGCTCGCGGACCAATGGCGTAAATATGAATTACACAGAATTAGTAGCGGCTATAAAGTCATATACAGAAAATGACTATACGACTACAGATGTAAATACGTTTATTCAGAATGCGGAACAACGTATATACAATGCTGTACAAATACCAGACTTACGTAAAAATGTAACTGGTAAAATTTCTTCTAATAATAAATATTTAGAAGTACCTGATGATTGGCTTGCTGCCTATAGTTTAGCTGTTATAAATTCAAGTAATGAATATACTTACCTTTTAAATAAAGATGTTAATTTTATTAGGCAGTCTTTTCCAGATATTGACACTGCTTTTAACGGGACACCGCAATACTATGCGATATTTGACGAGACAAAATTTATTTTGGGGCCAACACCAGACACTGCGTATGATGCTGAATTACATTATTATTTTTATCCTGATTCTATTGTTACTGCTAGTACTTCTTGGTTGGGCGATAATTTCGACACTGCGTTATTTTATGGTTCGTTGTTGGAAGCAGCTGCGTATCTAAAAGAAAATGATGAAATTACTAATCAATACAGAGAAAGATACGCTGAAGCTATGGAAGAACTAAAAGGTCTAGGAGAAGGTAAAAATAGACGAGACGCATATAGAAGTGGTCAAGTTAGAATACCTGTTGCCAGACCTCAACCTAGAGTATAAATAAATGGCTATCGTTCAAACACAAACTACAAGTTTTAAAGTAGATATTCTTAATGGCGTACATAATTTTAGTACTGGAGTAGTCCGTGCGGCTACTACAGCAGACACTTTTAAAATAGCTTTATATACTTCGGATGCTGATTTAAGCGCTTCTACAACCGTTTATAATGCTTCTAATGAAGCTTCTGGTACTGGTTATACAGCTGGAGGTAACACCCTTACAGTTTCACAAGTTCCTACATCTACAGATACTACGGCGTTTTTAAGTTTTAGTCCTACTTCTTGGAGTGGGTCTTCTATTTCAGCTAGAGGTGCTTTAATTTATAACAGCACTCAAAGCGATAAATCTGTAGCAATTTTAGATTTTGGCGATACAAAAACAACTGTTGATCAAACTTTGACTATAGAATTTCCTACCGCTAATTCTTCTAGCGCTATCATAAGGATTGAATAATGACTAACTCATCTGTGTTTTCTGAGCCTCCTCAAGTAGTAATAAATAGTTTAATTGATTATAAAAAATTAGAACAACAAGAATATATAGATATTTGGAACAGAGAAGAGTCTCGTGAAAAATGTTTAGGTGAACAAATTTACAATGAGTTTTTACAAACAGCTAAACCCCGTGCTGGTTCTTCAGTTTTAGACATAGGATGTGGAACAGGTCGAGGAGGGTTAAATTTAGCTGTGTTTGGAAAACTTAATGTGACTTATGTTGACTTTGCTCCTAATTGTTTGGATAAAGATATTGTCCCTATGTTAGAGACACAAAAACATACTTTAAGGTTTATGGAAGGCAATATAACTGAACCAATTAAAGATAACGCTGCGTACGGATATTGTGTAGATGTTATAGAGCATCTTACTCCTGATGATATAGATAAAGCTTTAGATAATTGCTTAAAAGCTTGCCAGCACGTATTTTTTTGCATGTCTACTAAAATTTATAAATATGAATGGTGGCTTGAAAAATTTAACTCTAGAGATTGTGTTGTACATTGGTCTGATAATTCAGGCGATTATTGCAAAGTGTACGTAACAGCATGGGCTGATGGAACTGACATTGTAGACATAGGCGTGGTAAATACTGATGACGAAATAGTAAAAAACAACGTATTACATAATATATCTTTAGGGATTCAACAAGTTAAACCTTACCCTACTAATGATATAGAAGCTATGATTGTAGGAGGAGGTCCTTCAGTTGAAAGTAATATTGAAAAAATTAGACAGTTAAGAGAGAGCGGTGTTAAACTTATTACAATAAACGGCGCTTATAAATGGTGTATTGATAAGGGTTTATCTCCCTCTGCTTTAATTATAGTAGACGCAAGACCATTTAACGTTAAATTTACTAAGCCGATTATAGAAGATTGTAAATATTTTATAGCTTCTCAGTGCGATCCTGCTTTATTTGAAGGGCTTCCTAAAGAAAGAACTTACATATGGCATACAGGCGCAGAGTTAATTGGTGCTATATTAAGAGAAAAATACGAACATTGGTGGCATACACCTGGTGGGTCAACAGCTTTACTTAGGGCTATACCATTATTTAGAATGTTAGGTTTTAAAAGATTTCACTTATTTGGGTGTGATTCATGCCTAGATGAAGAAAAACACCATGCATATGAGCAAAAAGAAAATGACGGTGATGCAGTAGTTCCTGTGAACGTGGGCGGGAAGATTTTTTACTGTAATCCTTGGATGGTTTCACAAGCCCAAGAGTTTATAACGTTAATTGAACATTTGGGTGACGAAATTGAACTAGAGATATATGGAGGATTACTCCGTCATATTTTAGAAATCGGCGCGACACACGCTAATATTAAGGAGATTTAAAAATGGCCGCATCAGCATGGCAACTTTACAACGAAGCTAAGAAATACCTTGGCAACGGCACTATTACGCTGGGTGCTGGTGTATTTAAAATGGTTCTAGCTAGATCGGCTAGTAATGCTTCTACTTTTACACTAAGTACTTATAGCCAAATAACTAATGAAATATCAGCTACTGGTGGGTATGTAACAGGCGGAAAAAACCTTGTCCCTGCTACTTCTCAGTGGACAGTAGGTGCTTCAGCAAAACAAATGAAGTTTACTATGACGACAATAGGACTTACATTTACTGCATCGGGAGCTAGTTTAACAAATGTTAAATACGCAATCATACGTAATTCTACAGGCTCTACAGCAGGTAAATTATTATGTTTTTGTCAGTTATCAAGTTCTCAATTTACTGTAACATCGCCTAATACTTTAACGGTATTACCAGCAGCAACGGGTATATTTACTCTAACTTAAGGAGTAAAAATGGCTGTTCAAACTGCGGGTTGGGATAGAGGAACTTGGAGTTCTGGTCCTTGGGGCCAAGGCTTAGCTAGTAATGGAGCAGTTGGCGCTGTAGCTATTTCTGGTGCAGCACCAAGTTTAGTAACTGGGGACTTTGCTCAACCGACTGTAGGAGCATTGACATTAGCTGGTGTAGCGCCTACGATTACTAATAAGCTAGATATAGTTCCTTTAGTTGGAGCTGTAAGTTTAGCAGGGTTAGTTCCAGAATTAAGACCAGCTAATATTACAACTCTTGTTGGATCAATAGGATTAGCTAGTACCGCGCCTCTAGTAGTTAATTTTGCTTCTAGAACTTTAACTGGAAGTGTTACTATAGGGGGTGTCGCACCAATATTGGGAAATCCTAATTGGATTATAATAGACACATCGCAAACAGCGGACTGGAAAGAAATATAGAGGAATTATTATGGCGAGTACATTTTCATCATTAAAGTTTGAATTAATAGCGACTGGAGAACAATCAGGTACGTGGGGAACCACTACTAATAATAACCTTTCAGTAGCTTTAACAGAAGCCATCGCTGGTTCTACAGACGTGGCTTTTTCTAGTGGAGCTGTAACCTTAACTTTATCTGATACTGTTGCTGCTCAACCAGCTCGTAATCTAAGACTTAATTTAACTGGAACGTCTGGCGGTGCTCAGAATTTAATAGTCCCTGCCATAGAAAAAAGCTATTTAGTTAATAATGGTACTGCGGATATTATTACAATTAAAACTCCTTCTGGTACAGGAATTGGTGTTGCTTCCGGCAAAACAATGTGGGTTTACAATAACGGCACAAATGTTGTAGATGCTGTTACTCATTTAACATCACTAACTTTAGGGACAGATTTAGCTCTTACAGAAGGTGGTACAGGAGCAAGCACAGCACTAGCGGCTAGAACAAATTTAGAAACTAATATATGTAAAAAAGGGACCGATATAGCTTCAGGTAGTCCGACAGTTACTACTACAGGTAACTATTTTGATGTAACAGGAACCACTACAATAACTGCTTTTGTTGTGGACGCTAATCGTCAATTCTTTTGCCAGTTTGATGGCGCTCTTCAGCTTACCCATAATGCTACTGATTTAGATTTACCTGGTGAAGCTAATATAACAACAGCTGCAGGAGATGTAGCGGAGTTTTTTAGCACGGGTAGTAATGACGTTCATTGTGTAAATTACACAAAAGCTGACGGAACAGCAGTCGTAGCTAGTGCAGGGGGTGGTCCTTCTGTTGGAACTAACGCAGTTATCAGAACAAATGCTACAAACATAGCTGAGTCTATAACTTTGAGCGATCACTCTGCTACTTGTACAGCTGACGCAAGTGCGGATACCATAAATAAAGGAACAGATGACGGCTTTGCTGATAATGACACAGTTCAATTTACAAATTCTGGTGGTGCTCTCCCTGCTGGTCTAGCCGCAGGAACGCAGTATTTTGTTAGAGATGTTGCTACTGCTACTTTAAAAGTGTCAGAAACATTTGGTGGATCAGCTGTAAATATTACTGGTACTGGCTCTGGAACACATACTATATACCAAAATATAAACGGTATGACAGCTGGCCCAATTACTATAGATAGTGGTACAGTTACGATTCCATCTGGTTCAACTTGGAACATAATTTAGAGGATAAGAAATGACACTAATAGTTGACGTATTACAAGCTGATACCTTCAAAAATGAAGCTGGTGGTAGCACTTTTCCCATTATTAAACAGATAGTGACTGGCACAACTACAACTCAAGTTGACCTTAGCAGCTCAACTTTGACTGATACTGGATTAACCGCAACAATAGTTCCAACTTCTGCATCAAGTAAAATTTTGGTTTTAGTCTCACAAAGCGTAGCTCACAATGGTCGCTCGATTGGTAGACTAGTAATATTTAAAGGAGCAAGTAACATATACGATACTATTGACGTAGGCGATGCCGATAATCAACGTAGTCTACATTTTGCAACAATTTTAGATGCGCCATCCACAACAAGTTCAACTGTATATAAAACTCAGATGAGTCGTTTTGATCAATCTGGTACGATCAACGTACAAAGAAACGATAGTGGTTCTGCGGGAAAATCAATGATAATACTAATAGAGGTGGCAGCGTGAGTTATCTAGAAACAGGTAGTGTGATAGAAGCTATTAAGGCGTTAAATTCAGATGCAGAAGTATCGGTAATTAATAATGATCCTGATAGAATTACATGGCATAAGGGAGATGTTATTTCAAAAGAAGACATCTTAGCAAAAGTAACAGCTATGCAATACATTCAAAAACGTAAAGCGGAATATCCGAGTATAGAAGATCAATTAGATGATATTTATCACAATGGTATATCTGGTTGGTCAGCAACGATTAAGAAAACTAAAGACAAGCATCCAAAGGGATAAATAATGGCAACACAAATTCAAAGCGCAAAAATTGTAACCGAAGAAATTGAAAACGCGGCTGGAGCGAATCCTTATAGTATTAGTCTAAGTGCAGAACAAACTGCATCAAGTGGCACAGTTACAACTGTTGATTTTACAAGTATTCCTGCAGGAACTAAACATATAACTATTATGTTGGTTGGTATTTCTACTGATGGTACTAATGACCTTATAATTCAGTTAGGAGATGCAACAGGTGGTGTTGAAACTTCTGGTTATACTGCTAGAGAATGTGCGGCAGGGGGTAGTGCAACACCAACGGCAGACACATCAGGGTTTATTTTAGACAATCAATTAGCGGCGGCAGGAGCGGCAGATGCGGTTATTAATTTATACCTAGAGGATTCCACAAACCATACGTGGGTTTCTATGGGAATTTTGCAATCAACTAACGCCTCTCAAGTATCGGTTTCTGCAGGAGCTAAGACATTATCGCATGCACTAGATAGGGTTAGAGTTACTACTGTAGCAACTGCAGATGATTTCGATGGCGGTGTTGCGGCAATACAATTTCAATAGGAAAAATAATATGGCTGATGTAATAGAATTAAACGTACAAACAGGGGAAAAGATAACACGTTCCTTTACCCAAGAAGAAAAAGATAATATTGCTTCTGCTCAAGCAGAGGTAAAGAAGGCTTTTGATGATTCTGACTATAAGACTAAAAGGCTTACTGAATATCCCTCAATATCCGAGTGTGTTCATGCTTTACTAGACACAGACCATCTTGAGGCACTTCAGGCTAAAAGAACTGCTGTTAAGGAGAAATATCCAAAATGAGTAAGATAACCAATACTGGAATATTTATTACAGAAGGAGCTGCTGCTGGAACTGATGTCGCTGGTAACGGGCAAATATGGGTTAAGTCAGATACACCAAGTTCCTTATACCATACAGATGATGCTGGTAATGACCATAGACTAGGTATTACTTTAGGTACTGAAAGCACCACAACAGGTGGTTCTAGTATTGATATAACTTCCATTCCTTCAGGGGTTAAAAAAATTACTATTTTAATTACAGGACTTAGTGCAAATGCAGATTCTAATCTTATTGTTCAATTAGGTGATTCTGGTGGTGTCGAAACTTCTGGTTATGTTTCCACGACTTCCAGAGATTCTGGTGGTACAGCAGCTTTCACTAATGGATTTAATTTTGAAGATGAGGGTTCTGGTGCGGGGGGAGAAACATGGCAAGGAGTTATGGAATTGTGTTTGCAAGACTCAAGTGCTAACACTTGGAGTTCTTGGAGTATGAGTGGTGGTAGTTCACAAAATTTTCATCAATGTGGTACAAAATCATTATCAGCAACATTGGATAGAGTTAGATTAACAACGACAGGTGGAAGTGCAACATTTGATGTTAATAGTGGCATTAACATACAATATCAATAGGAAAACAATATGACAGACGTAATTGAAGTAAACGTACAAACAGG
>Ga0114906_1000440_pt1 | contig 23609 bp, 27 predicted proteins | sample MalvirDeepMed_M9_FD_89687 | JGI IMG/M metagenome (GOLD analysis project Ga0114906, IMG submission 89687) | Marine viral communities from the Global Malaspina Expedition - Malaspina viral metaG DeepMed_M9 | ecosystem: Environmental > Aquatic > Marine > Oceanic | place: Mediterranean Sea...
ATAAGAGTGATAGGAGTAAAAACTAAAGACAAAGAGATTGGTAGTAGACTTAAATTATATCAGAAGTTAGTGAAACGGTATGCGCCTAAGTTGGGATACAAGTATGATAACAAAATGGCGACCATAGGTGATATGGAGACTCCAGAGGGTTTACAAATGTCGGTTATGACACTAATCAGAAAAGGGTTTGAGGTATATCCAAAGACTCCAAAAATCACAATCCGTAGCAGGAGCGGTGCAGTAGTACCTCGACATCCAAGATGAAATCATTTAAGCAATACATCTCGGAAGCACCAATAAAAATAAAAGCAAAACTAGGAAGAGCGGTTTCTGCTGGCGGACATGGTAGTGGTAGTACTGAAAAGGGATGGGTACATAAGTCAGGAAAGATAATAGTATGGAAGGGCATGAAACCATACCATGTTCAATACATTGTAAAGAACCTATCCAAGTTTGGTCTAAAAGAAAAAGAAGTATTAGATGTTTTGGAAGCACGGTTTGATTCTTCATTTGGTGCGCCCAAACCAAAAGAGGAGGCGAAAAAACATTTAGAACAACTTATCGCTGGTCATCCCATAGACAGAGATGCCACCATAGAATACCTTGCAATGAAAAAGGGTTGGTGTCGTGTTGTTCTTGGTAAATATGCATCTATTGGTGGAAATGATATCCGAACAATTCACCAAGTGGCAAAACAGATTGATAAAAAGAAAGAATGGATAAAAGGAATCAAAAGTCTTGAGTTATGGGAATATGGTGAAGGCCAAGGTTCCATTAAGAAGGGCAATCAAGCAACTCATAACTTGGCAGGAAGCCTCGATAATGCATATGATGTTAGTCTTTGGGTAGATGGTAAAAGTGCAGACCCCAAAAAGGTTGGTCAGGGACGAACAGAAATTGGACGCACAATGGCACAGTTCCGCGAGGAAAAGGGATATCCTCCTGCATATGCAAAGCACCCATTACTTATGAAATTGGTTAAGCAACACAATGACCCATTCAAATTTATTCTGGCAGCATTATCTGCAATGAGTTCTGGTAAATTGAAACTTCGCCGAATTGGTGTTGCGAACACAAGAGAAATTGCGGCTCTATGGAATGACTATAATACTAAGAAAATCAATCCTGCAATGATAGAACAATTTGTAATTGATATACATATAGAGAGAACATGAAAAGGAAAATATTTGTTGGATAACACTAAATATACATCAAATGAACAAAAAAGACGACGCCTTATGGCATCGTCTTTTTTTGCGGGCAGGCGTTCCAGTCGTTACGCCATTCATTAGGAACTTCGCTACCTTATGCCCGTCATAGTAGGCAACCTCTGATGAAAATCAGGGGTTGTCTTTATATATAGATAACACTGGTGGGGTATACATATTATATGAAAACCTTTAAGCAATATATTTTAGAAGCAAAGAATGTGCATTTGACTCACACTGCTGACCTGTCTTTCGAAGGGAAAGAGAGGATAGGTGAGGCTATTAGTTTTATAGAGGCACTTGCTGAAATGCTTAGAGGATCTTCCTCTTCAAAACTAAATCTTACAAGAAAATGGGATGGTGCCCCTGCGGTATTTTGTGGAACTAATCCAGAAAATGGTAAATTTTTCGTTGGAACAAAAAGTATATTTAATAAAGATCCAAAAATTAATTATACTAACGCAGACATCAACAGAAACCATTCAGGAGGCCTCGCCTCAAAACTAAAAGAATCCTTAAAATATTTACCCAAACTAAACATAAAGGGGATACTCCAAGGCGATCTATTGTTTGGTGCTGGTGATATATCGAAGAAAAAAATAGATGGTGATTCATATTTGGTATTTACCCCAAACACCATAACCTATGGTGTACAAGAAAATAGTGACCTTGCAAAGAAAATAAATCGAGCAAAAATAGGAATTGTCTTTCATACCAAATATAATGGAAATGAGATGGCCAACCTAAAGGCTTCATTTAATGTAACCAGTAGTGATTTTGGTAATTCGTCTTCTGTTTGGGCACAAGATGCTGGATATAAAGATGCTGCTGGTAAAGCAACATTTACAGATGGGGAAAACAAAAAAATGGAAAAACTATTAAATAAAGCAAAAACACTGGCCAGAGGTGCTGGTAAGAGTTCTAGTGTGATAAAAAATGATTCAAAAATATCTGAACTGATAAATATTTACACGAACTCAAAAGTTCGTGAGGGGGAATATTCTTTTTCCGCAAAGGAATTCACAACATTCGTGAATGACAAAATGGAGAAAGAAACAAGTTCCCTGAAGACGGAAAGGGGTAGGGAGCGAAGAGGATCAGCGCAAAAGAAGATGGTTTCGTTTCTTAAATCCAAATATAAAGATATTGATCGTGTCTTTGCTTTAAACTCTGCCCTTCAAGAATGTGTTGTTTTCCTTGTAAAAAAATTACAGGAGGTACAATCATTAAGAACATTCATAAGAACATCAAACGGATTTAAGGTGAGTGGCGACGAAGGATTTGTTGCAAGTGACAAGGTTGGATCAGCGGTCAAATTGGTTGATCGATTAGAATTTTCAAGAGCAAATTTTACAGTTGATAAAAACTGGGTAAAAGGTTAATAAAGGAAAAAAACATGAGTGAAGAAACAACAAATAATGAAGAATTAGATATTCAAATTCCAGATTTAGAAATTCCAGACATTGATTTGGAAGATTATGAAATCCCAGAAGACGAAGAAACTGCTGTAGAAGACGAAGCAGGAGGTTCTCAAATCTTTGCCTGGATTGGTTCGGGTCAAGGTGGGGGAAGACTTGCAAAAGCATTTTATGACAGAGGATATAAAAAGTGTATTGCAGTAAACACTTCCAGCCATGACCTAGATTCTCTTGATTTACCATCGACACAGAAAATGTTGTTTGATGTTGGAGAACATGGTGCAGGGAAAGATATGGAAAAAGGAAAAGAAGCCGCAAACAAATACAAGCAAAATGTATTTGATCTTATGAGAAAAATATATGGCAATAGTGTTGATCATGTTTTTGTTTGTGTTGGTGCTGGTGGTGGTAGTGGAAGCGGTTCGGTCCTTGTCCTGATTGAGACAGCAAAAAAATACATGAAGTACATCGGTCATGATGATGCTGAAAAACGAGTAGGTGTTGTATTATCTTTACCCACCCGTGGGGAAGCAACATCACCAATAGTATCAAATAATGCACATGAAGTATTAAGCAAAATAGGAGAATGTGTAGAAGCGAAGGAAATTTCCCCTGTCATTGTCCTTGATAATTCTAAGATTGAAAAAATGTATCGAGGATTGACTGTTAAGCAGTTCTGGCCAACAGTAAATAATACTGTATCTGGTTTGTTCCATGTCTTTAATGTTCTTACAAACAATCCTTCACCATATACATCATTTGACCCAACAGACTATTCTAGTGTGTTGCGTGGTGGTGGTGTTATGGTGATGGGAGTAGCAAAACTGAAAGAATTTGATGATGAACAGAAAGTATCAAGCGCCATTAAGTCAAATATTGAAAAGACACTACTCACAGATGTAGAACTTTCAGATGCAACTACTGCTGCTTGTGTGGCAATTGGCAGTAAAGACATTATGGAAAATACTCCAGGCTTAATGGATAGTTTATCTTATGGTTTTGATACTCTATCTTCGTTATGTCCCAATGCTACTTTGCATAGAGGAATTTATGAAGATAATAAGGATAGTTTGCGAGTATATACCATTATATCTGGTCTAAATATACCAGAAAAAAGGTTAAAGCAATTGATAAAATGAAAAGGATGATATTATTATGAGAAGTTTAAGACCAGAAGAAGTAAATAACAAACACACTTATACATGGGTAAAATGTAATGATGATGCCAAATCAAAATACTGGCGGAACAAATATTTAAAGGAGTTTGGCGGCAGGTTTGTCAACAAAGGGAAAGAATTTATTTGGGAAAAAAACCTAGTTGAAGTACCCAAAAAAGAAGAAAAAGAGAAACAGGCAAAAATAATTGTAACAAAACCTGACGGAACCGAAGATGTGGTGGAAAATTTTACTAAATATTGTAGAGACAATCAACTAACTAGATCTGCACTGTACGAAGTAATAACAGGAAAAAGATCTCAGCACAAAGGTTATAAAGCCAGAAGGGAACATGAATGATGACAACAACATTAGCATTTTTAGACGGATTCCTTGGAACAATTTGGTGGAGTGTACTTGTTTTTGTAGCAGGTGCAGCACTTGGAGCCCCCCTTTGGAACTTTATTAAAACCAAGTTGCCATGGAATAAATAACACAGAAATAACCTCGCTGTGCTTCCGTTGTAGGTAGTTGGAAAAAAGGAGGTGGTCCAATAACATTTTAATAAGAAGTGTAAAGCCAGTGAGGCTTATTGGGCAGGGGTCACAAGCGTGGCCCCTGTCTTTTATATACATATAATACAGGTTTTAAAGAGGAAATTAACCATGAGCGTTGCTGTTTTCACATTTGGTCGGTTTAATCCCCCAACAATTGGCCATGTGGCATTAGCCAATAAAATAAAATCGGTGGCAAGAAAGAACGGGGCCCAATCCTTCATCTTCACTGGTAAAAGCACAGACAAGAAAAGAAACCCTCTCGACTATAATAACAAAATCTTGTTTATGTCCAAATCATTCAAGGGTGTCACTGTAGTTAAGAATGAAAAAATCAATACTATATTTGATGCATTAGGATACTTAGACAAAAAAGGATATACTGATATTAAATTGGTTGTTGGTTCTGATCGAACTGGTGAATTTAAAAAACTGGTATCAAAATATCTAAAAGACTATAACTTTGAAAACTTTGAAGTGGTATCAGCGGGTGAGAGAGATCCAGATGCTGGAGGGGTGAAGGGTATGTCTGCATCAAAAATGAGAGCAGCAGCAGAAAGAGGAGATTATGATGCTTTCCGCCTAGGGTGTTCTGCAAACATGAGTAAAAAGGATTGTTTAAAAATGTTCAAAGCAGTACAAAAAGGAATGGGAGTAAAAGAACACATTGAAGAGTCGTGGTTTAACTATGATGATTTTATTGATTTTACTTTAAACGAAAGAAAAGTTAGTATAGACACCAGACGAAAGATGGCTAGGACAGCACGCAGGACTGCAAAGAAAAGGGCAAAGGTAAGAAAAAGAAGAGAGAAGTTTAGAAAATCTTCAACACAGTTAAAAGCACTTTCTAGGAAAAAAGCAAAAGACCTATTAAGGAAAAAGATTCTTGGTGATATGGATTGGTCTAGTCTTTCATTGGGACAAAGGGCAAGTGTCGATAAACGATTAGAGAAAAAAGCAGGAGCAATAACAAAGATTGCAAAAAAACTTTTACCAAAAGTTAAAATGGCAGAGAAAGAACGGTTAATAAAAGTCAGGGCAAGAACACCTGGCCAACCAAAGAAACCTGAAGTAAAGGAAGATTCCCAATTTTTACGAGAACCTGAAATTCTTGATCGGTTAGTTACACAATTAAAAGACAAAGGAATGGACAATGATAAAGCACATGCTGTTGCAAGATCTCAATTACAAAAGCATGGTATTTTAAAACAGGGATCTGATGAACTAACAGATAAAGGGAAGAAAAGAAATTCTATGACTCCTGCTGAACGAGCAAAGGATCGAGCAGCAAAAAAGGATGGAAATTCTTCTAACGAATATAAATATAACAAGAAAACCAATATAGCAACAAAGGAAGAAGTAATGTTTAGTGAAGCAAAAGACAAACCTCTAATTAGATGGATGGATGATTTTGAAAAACACCTCAAGAAGGCTGGATCTTCATACAAAAACATTAAGCCTACAGACGCATTGGAACTTTACTATAAGGGAATAGATCCTAAACAAGCCGCTGCTCAACTTAAAGAGGCAACCAATACCATGACAATGATGTTTTCTTTTTCCAACGATAGAAAAGCAAAACAATTTGAGTATGATATCTCAAATTCTGCGGTTGCTGTTGGTACACGAGTAGGAAATAAAGTAGAAGTAGATCATAAAGAGGGCGACAAAAATGCTCATAAAGCACTTTTAAAATATATGAAAAAGAGTGGCGGTAAATTAATTGAGAATGCTCTTCCAGAGGATACTTTTAAGAAGAAAGCAGTGAGAGATGTAGAAGCAAAATATCAAAACAAAAGTGATGCTTTGAAAAAAAGAATTAAAGATTTAAAAAAGAAAGTGGATTCTAATCCAATTGGAAAAGTAAAAGCAGGTCAAAAAACACTGGATGATTTAAAAGCAAAACACGCTAAAGCAAGAAAGAAAAGAGAAGATGCTGAAGAAAGAGTAAGAGCAGCAACCGCGAGACTTAAAGCGACCCGTGCAAAACTTAAAGATAACACGGAATCTGTTGAACTGGATGAGGGATTTAAACCCTCAACATATTACTCAATCGTTTACAAAGGAAAGGTAACAGAGAAGGGTAATAAAAAACAGGTGACTAAAAAAATTAAACAGATGAGAAAAGAGGATCCTACACTGGACAGAAAAGACCTCTTCATCGGTATTACTAGCAAACCAATTGGAGCAAAGTGGCCGAAGAGAAAAGGTCAGAAAGAATCCGTTGAACTGGATGAAGCAGAAACTCTTCATTGGAATAAATTAAAAAGACCCGAAAAAGAAGAATTACTTGGTAAAGTAGGATTCCCAAAAAGGTTTGCTTCTGACAAATGGAATACCTTAGATTTTCGTGCTAAAGAAAAACTAGGTAAGATGATAACCAAAACTACTAATAGAGAATATAGGTTGGCAGAACAAAAAAAGAGGAATCTTAAAGATTTTATAGAAGATAGAGACTATAAAAAAGAATATGCTAACTTCCATGGCAAACCAGAGCAACGGGCAAAGCGTTCGAAGAGGGTACTTGCGAGAAGAAAACTCGAAGCACAAGGTAGGGTAAAAAAGGGTGATGGGAAAGATGTAGATCATAGGGATGGAAATGCTAATAACAATTCAGATTCTAATTTACGAGTTCTTAGTCAAAATCATAACCGATCAAGGGATAATAATAAGGGAAGAATTAAGACACAAGAAGAACATGGTGCGGGGGAATGGGGAACACCAGAACTTATAAAAAGATATAAAGACTTTACTCCTGGCGAAGACGGTAAACAACCAGTTGAACCAACCCCTAAAGTAAAAAAGAAAAAAGTGAAACCTCCAAAAACTAGTGGAGCATATTAATATATGTTAACATTATTAGGCATACAACCAGAATCAGTAGAGATCGATAAGTTTGGATCTTGGGTTGAAGTTGGAATGGTTCTAGCAGCAATTATTGCTGGTATCATTACGATTCTGGTTCCATTATTGAGTAGGAAAAGGAAAGCAAAAAAATCAAATACACCTGCTGTCCTTGGATACCCCAAAAATTTTGACTGGGATGTTCACTCTCGTTTGCATGAAATTCTCACCGAATTAAGAGTAAGGACAGATTCTGCTAGGACTCAACTATTACAATTCCACAACACAGGACATTTTCTTGATGGTATCTCTATGAAAAAAATGTCTTTGACTCACGAATCATTAGAAAATGGTGTTTCCTCTGAGATGGGGATTAAAAGAGACTTATTGGTTTCTCTTTGTATTGAGGGGTTGAAACTTTTGCTGAAAGACGATCCTAAGATTTACTTAACATCATCATTAGACGATTCTTGGTGTAAACAATTACTTCAGAGTAGTAATGTGGTGGCATTTTCTTTCCTCCCGATTCGAAAATCTAACCAGATTACTGGCTATTTAATGACCCAATGGTGTAGTTGGAACAAAGCAGATTCTATAGATGAAAATGTAGTCTCACAAGAAATAGAAGATTCTAGGGTATTATGTGAGGTACAATTACAATTACAAACGGCAAAGGATTATTAATTTATATAAATAATATTGACGAATATAAAGGAGATCTTCATGAAATCGTTTAAGGAATTAAAAAATAATATAAATGAACTCTGGGGTATTGCTGCTCTGGGGGGAAATGATCAATTTGGAGGAACTGTTCCTCATGTTGATGACAAGATAACTGTTTCAGGAAATTCTGAACTAGTTAATAGGTTAAATGCTTACATAAAAAGACAAACGCAGAGAGAATTTGTAGATCCTAAAGCAGCATTTAATATGTTAAGAGCAAAATTAAATGTTATGGGTTTAGATTTTTCGGTAAATCCTGTTGAAGCAACAACAGAAGGTTCAATAGAATTTCCAATGACTAGATATGGAGGCGCTTTTGGAACCACCCCAGAACATGATTTAATGAGACAGGGGTTTTATAATGAGAACGGTTTTGAAGGCAGTGTCCCCCATTCTTTGGTAGGTACGATTAACATTGGTCCAAATGGTGGATATATCATTGATGCCAAAATAGAATCTAAACCTGAATAAAACATTAAGAGATTTTTATTATGAAACCTGAGCCTTTAAACGATAAAACCTTTATCGTCTTCGCAATGAAATCATATGATAATCCTCAGTGCGAAGATATAGAAGAATTTTATGAAGATATAAATCGCGTCAAATATATTAAAAGACTTTTGGGAAGGTTTATTAAAAAAGGGGTACTTAAAGAAAGATTAATCTTAAATCATATAATAATCATGGGGAATGTATTTGGTCCATTAGCAACTTCTAGAATGCTTTTCTTTAAATTGGAAGAAGAATTATACTCGTCTTTAAAAACATTTCTATTATATTTAGGTTATTTGCCCGAATTCCCCCACCAAATATCAGAGACAGACATGCAAGACATACCAATAGATTTAAGAATAATGAAAGTATTAAAGGGTATATAAAATGAATAGACTTGTAAACGCATATGTCATACACCAATTTATTAAACTATTGGTACAACCCTTTGAAAAAACCAAAGCATATAAATTGGGTATTATCGATAAAGACGGTAAATATTTGAAAAAACAAAAAGATCTGAAAACAGGTGAGGAAAAACTTGCAAGTAACATTTTTACCAGATTAGCATGGAACATTAAAAAATTATTACAAAAACTTCCATTCGGTAAAACAAAATTAGCATCTATAGGGACAGCCTTGTATTTAATTCGAGAAGAGGTTGAGAAGGTAGGAGTAGATGGCGAATTGTTTGAAGAAGTCTTTTGTTCCTATATATTACGGGAATATAATATTGATTTTAAGAAAGAACTTCTTAATGAACGATATCAAGAACTTAATTTGAATCGGGGGGAATCAAATAATGGCGTGCAGTAAATGCAACAAACAACGAAATCTTATTAGAGAAAGAATGCCAACTGGTCGTGCTTTAACAAAGCCTGGAGTATCTCAAAACGGACCAGTATTTCCTCATCAAATAACCGAAAAGCAGGGAATAAGAAAACAGGCAATTCGGGAACAAAAAAGAGAACTGCGTCGTGGAATCCCATCCAAAGGAAATGGTAGGATTGTTACCAAAAGGATAACATAATGAAATCTTGGAAAACTTTTGTAGAAGAACTTAGCGAAAATGTACCAGCAAACTCGATGGGCAGCGGTGGTACTCAGGCTACAGGAGATACTGATGTAAAATCCACGGGAAAAATTGCAGGGTATGATCCCGTTCTTGGTATTGCTAGAAGGAAGAATCCTTTAGATGCAAGAACAAAAGAATTTAAAAAGAAAATGGAAAGACTAGAAAACGATAGGAAGAAGAGAAAAATCACAGCATTAGAAAAGAAATATCCTTTCTTTTCTTCTAAATAAAAGGGGCAGTTTATGTTTTTGGCAACAATAATTTTAAGTATTAGTATGAGTGGAGGAGTTTTAATAGATGAAAAAATTGACAATACAACACCATCTGCCATTGGGGAAAGACTCAAAATGGCGGTTGAAGATGGTAAAATTTCACCAGAAGAAGCCAAAGAAAGGTTTACTCAGTGGAAAAATTCTCGCGGCGATGATGTTCATCATGGTAATGGGATGCGAGGCCTTGAACGAAATCAACGGAGTTCCCGTGAATACTTCCAGCACAGTAGTAGACAGTGTTCGGGAGCAAAAGGAGCAGGCAAACGAGATCACAGACGCTTCAGGAGCGATACAGAGCGAACTAGACAGCATCGACGAGGAAGCAAACTCGATTCTAAACGATATCGCACTGGTGCCAGAGGACAGAAACTACAACATCGATCCAACTCTGGACAGCATCGAGAATTCCGCAGAGGCCATCAAGGAACATGTGGACGGTGCGGAGAAAGAACAGGTGAGAGTAGAAGAGGCGCTGGAAGACTTAGAGAGCGCCAACGCCAGAGTTTCCGCGGCCATTGGACAGATAGAAAATTTAGAGGACCTAGTCCAAGAGTACGAACAGTCCGATAGGGAAGTTCGCCGAGAAGCACTAGAAAACCTTCATAGTTTTATTACCCTATTCTTTGTAATAGGGTTTGGTATGCTTATCGGTGGCGCATTCCTCACTTTTTGGGTGAGTGGTAAACTTGGTGGTGTTGTATTAGCAATAGGTGTATTAACAGTAGGCTTCGCGGCAGCAAGTCAATACTATCTCGAAGAAATTGCTACTATTGGTCTAATCGTCTTAATCGTTGGGTTCTTTGCTGCACTCGGAGTGGTAGCATGGATGTTGATCGATGGAAGAAACGATAAGAAAGCAGTGCAAGAAATTGTTCAATTAGTCGAAGCAATGAAAGACCGCCTTTCTTCTGAGGAACGCAAAGAAGTATTTGGGCCTGGTGGAGTTGCCACTGGTCTTACTAACGAAACCACAAAAAAGATTATTTCTCAGATCAAAATCAAGAATGGTTGGCATAACTAACACTTTACTTTTTTTTCCCGTTGGGTTGTGTTTTAAGTTGTTCGTGAAGCAATTTACAAATAAAATACGAATCAACAATATCATAAACAGGCCCACAATTTTTTGCTGTTACATTTAATAGATCTTTTAAGTCAACAAATGTATCGTCCTTAAACGACAAATACATTGCTTCTTTGTTTGCATTTCCTTTTCCAGTAGCATATTTTTTAACTTGGGAAGGTGGTATTACATCCAAGGGTGTACCAGAATGGTAAATTTTATACTTTAATAGTCCTGTATTTTCTGCAATTTGAAATAATCTGTTGCTACTGGATCCAAAAGAATAACCTTCTAATGCAATATAATCACAACCAACCAGTTTATCGATTGCCCAATCTGCAATAGTTTCGTATCTTTGAGGCTCTTCATTATAGTCATAAAAAGTTTCACCGTGAATATTTTTATTCCACACACCACAATATTTTTTGACTGATGTTAAGTAATAAAAATTACAACTTGAAAAATTAAAACTATCCTCAAAGTCACCAGCATAGACGCATATTGCGGGCCCTCTTAAACTATAATCTATCCCTGCAATATTCATAACACTTCTCCTACTACTATTTATGGTTCCTACTTGTTTTTTATTTTCTTTCTTTTTCCCAAGGAAGAAAATAAAGTGCGGAACATAAAAGTATAAGTAAAATTTCTTCGGACGGCATTGTACCCCTTCTTCTACATTACCATTTTGACTAACAGAATGCCAATTGTAAAACCTATTATTGCTGCAATCATACCTATTGGTTTATTTAACAATAATAATGCTTTCTCTACCCTTTCCATTTATCACCTCCATTATCCAATCATAGAAATATTGAACACTTGTTGCAGAATTTTCATACGGACCGTCCGCACAAAATGAAAGACTTGATATTATACCAACAACTTTTCTCTCCCCACCAAAACTACAGAACACTGCTCCACCAGAATCACCAAACCATATAGTTGCAGAAATGGGTAGCCATTTAATTTGTGAAGGTTGATCTATTAATACTCCATAATACCAAAAAGTGTTCGGTAAACTATATCGTTTTTCTCCTCCTCCATATCCCACAGTAGTTAATATGGCCCCCTGAAATAAAATATCATTTGGTTCTTGTAACTGTGCTGGTGGATAGATTGAATCACATGCCAAAAAAACTAAAGCAACATCATTTGAAACTTTCTTATTTAGATTATATTTTGGATGTAATATAACATAATCAATAAGAATTTCTTCTTCACCAATAAAGAATGAAAAAGCACGACGAGGAGAATCAGCAACATGTCCCGCTGTTAAAACAATATTTGATTCTATAAGGATGCCCGATCCAATAAGTCTGCCTGTTTCGTTTAATATTGAACCCACAGACGGATATGGGTCATCTTCCTCTACGATCTTAAAGTGTTTTGTTTTGGCTGGAACCGAAATTTCAGGTTGATGCACAATTTCCGTTGTTTTACATCCACCCAATATACATAACAAAAATATTATTGTGAATATTTTTCGTATTGTCATTCCATATATTATGTATAAAAAAAATGGCTGATTTTAAATAAAAAAAAAAAGAATAACCCCATAAAAATGGGGCTATTCTGGAGGTGATCCCTGTTTTTAAATCAGGATCAGAATTGAACTTGCAATTGAGTACGAACTAAATATTCGCCTGTCTCAGAAGTTGCGTTCCAACCTGTGTTATCAAGATCCCAACCTGTGCTAATTCCATTAAAGGAATAACCAAGATCGGTGGTCCATTTAACATTGTCGTTAACAAAGTAATTGAAACCGACAGTTGCAACACTTAAATCTTCAGTGACAGAACTCAGTGTACCATACTCATATTGGACAAATCCTTGAAAATCATCCATGCACATATATGCGGCCGAGAATGTTGCTGCCCAGTCATCACCTGCATCATGGTTCACACCAGTATATGCAGCCGTGAGATCTAGACCACCAACATCAACACCCGTATCTACAGTGTATGTCCAATAATCGCTAGTATCAAGGTCATTCCATGAAATAGCGGCACCAAGGTTCCACCACTTGCTGATTTCTAAATCAGCACGGCCAGTGAGTGCATAACCATTCTGGACACCAGCACCATTAGCACTGTTGAATCCATCAGTATATGCAACACGAACATCGAGTGCGCCTAAATCATTTCCGAACTCAATACCTTGTGATCGTCCTTGACCAAAAGTATATGCAACAATAGAACGATCAGCAGAAAGAGTATCAACTCTATCCACAAGAACTTCCTTCATAAAGGGAGCCTTGAACTGACCAAACCTGAAATCCATTCCAGCAAGTCTAGTACTTCCATAAGCATCCTTCAGATCGAAATTTCCACCATCATTCCATTGACCACTAACCTTATAACCAAAGTTATAGACATCACCACTAAGAATGAGTCTAGCAGTGGGGAGGGAGAAACCATGATTGGCTTCAACATCAGCACCGCTGTTATAAGTCCAGCGTGTTTGCATAAATCCGTGTACATTAACAGTTACAGGACTTCCATCTCCCTGTAAACTTGCACGACTGTCAGCATCAGCAAGGACTTCCTTAACTAACACTGAAACTTCTTCGGCGCGCCTCTTATCAATCCAAGAAGGATTTGATGAATTAACAGCGTCTAATCTTGCTTCTGCGGTATCCAACCTTGCTTCAAGTTCTTCATATGAAGGATTAGTAGCAATTGCTGGTACTGTAAAAGCGGCGAGTATAACGGCTGCTACAATAGCACCATACATTGTCCACTTTTTCTTACTCATAGTCTTATCTCCTATTCTATAAAAACAGGAAGGTAGTTTTAAAAAATACCTTCCTATAGAAAAGATCTATTCAGTTAACAGCCTTGGTTACAAGGCCCCAAAGGGACTCTAAAGCCTGGCCAACCCAAACAACGCCTTCCCAAGCAAATGGGACTAGAGTTAGGGTCCAAAGCATGGAACGGTTAACACCGACCTTACCTAGTGCGCGACTTACGACATCATCCGTACAACAAACTCCACTTTCGTTCTTAGACATATTAGTTCTCCTTTTTTGTTCTAAGACTCTTTTTTTCCCATCTTCTACGGCCGTAGTTTCTGGAAAAAGGAATGGGGCTCTCCGCCCCAATTCCTTTGATTAAGATGTATATTATATATCAACAATTTTGTTTGTCAACCCTTATTTTTAACCTGCTACAAATATACTTTAAAAAAAACTTAACTTTTTTAAGAGGTGATTATATCAACCAATTCACAGGAATTTCCACTACATGCAAGGGTTTGTGCCCCTACCGTATTGTCAGTTTCTTCATAACCGTTTAGCCCATTCCAACTCACATCTTTTGGCATTTTCTTTAAAAGTTCCTTATATTCTTTCTTGCCACATTCTTGATATGGTGCTTGTTTATAAACATGATCGCTATGAGGAAGGAATGATACGCCACTCACTTCATCGAAATATTTATATACCCAGGCTCCAACTTCCATCCATTCTTCTTCTCGAACAGTAATAGTAATGCTTGGTTTATGTTCACACCAATGTCGTTGGTATAAAAGCCAATGTTCTAATTGTTCAATAGCAGTTATTTCATCTCTCATTATCGAAGATTTTGGTGAATTAACAGGAAAAGAGAATACAGTAACATGTTCAGGTTTCATAACACAAGATTCATGTGGGAAATTATTATCTTTCATAAACTGACATAAAGGATCTTTATTATCTGCTCTAACTGTACGAATATAATATTCAGAATGACGGGGATGGATTCCAGAAGAAACATCAACCAACTGACTTACGGTTCCAGATGGTTTTACACAAGTAATAGCAGCAGATTGATTGATCCCCAATTTATTTGCCAGAACTTTATTGGTTTCAATAGCAACCTGTTTCATTTCTTCCAATAATGAAACAAGTTTTTCTTCTCCCTTTTTACCGTTTGTTAAATCATTATCCATAATACCAGTTAAAGATACTCCAAGGAGCCTTTCTTCTTCACAATTTTTCTTCCACTCACTAGAAAGATATCTAAAATTGGTAAGGGTTGATTGCCATGTTCCTAGAATTGTTGCAAGCCTAACTTTTTCTTTAAGAGTCTCGGGGGTGTCGTTTTTTCTAATCACAACTTCTGTTAAATTACAAAATTCTCGATCACGCAATATAATTTCACTACAAGGATTGGTTCCAAAATCATAATCTAGATCTCGTCGATCACCAAGTTTTTCTACTGTTTTCTTTGCTGCTTCTCGATTAAAAATACCTCTTTCACCACTTTTAGATTTGTAAAGCGATACCCACTCATCCATAAAAGTTCCAATTTCAGGTTTGTTTTTATATGCAACAGAATTATTTGCTAATGTTCTTTGTGAGTTTTCGTACCACCACTGACCTGTTTTTGCTTCTCGCATTCTTTCGTCCGTGAGCGAGGATAAACTAATAAGGGCGCTTCTTCGTACTCCCCCGACGACAACAACTTCTGCAATTTTACAGATGATATCGTGACATTCGATGGAAGTGAGTTTTCTTCCAGAAGCGTTCTTATAGGTAGCCACTGTGAATTTAAATAAATCATCCAACGGCTCTGGCCCAGAAGAACGACCTCCGAAAGTCTTAAGTCTTTCCCCCGCAGCCCTAACTTTTGACAAGTCCCATCTTGGTATTTGACCACCAATAAGTAATGATGTAAGTTCTTTATACGCTTTCGCCCAACCCAACTTACTATCTTGTACCATAATTGTTGTATCACTGTCCTCAAACTCCTCTGCAATGGTTGCTAACTTTTCTAAGAAGCCTCTTTCCACAGAAAAACCAACACCAGTCCCGCACATTAGGATGTAAAGGATTTCATCGAAAGAACGAACTCTACCAGCACTTAAATAAGCACAATTATAACCAGCAACATGATCTTTACTTAATGCTTCACCCGCTGTCATTAAAGCCCTCATCGAAGGCATTACATCTAAGTTTATAACTGCCTGTTCAAGTTCTTCTCTTTCTTTCTTTGTAATTTTGTGATTTTCATTTTCGCGGAGATAATCTATGAAAAAATCAAAATAGCGAGAAACTGTTTCTTCCCAAGTTTCCCGCCTACCCTTTTCATCTAACCATCTAGAGTACCTAGAAAGATGAATAAAATCTTGGTATGATGTTGGTAATGACATATATCACTTCTCCTAATAATTAATATCGTGATGCTATATTTATATTACTTTGTTAATTCGTTCCAAGAAACTAGAAACCACGGTTCAATAATTTTTCCTACGGCTTCTGCATACTGTTGAACTTCCCATTGTGCATGGGAATTAATACGCTGTTTATAGAATCTTGCATATGCTGCAAGAGAACCCGTCCAATACCATTCCGTGTACATTGCCTGCGGGAGAACGAATCGTGCTTGCTCTGGTGCGACATTTGATGCTATTAGTTCTTCATACACACGAAGTGATTGTTTAATTAACTGCTCATATGAACGATAAAGGGGGTGTGTTGCAAACCCACCAGAAGTTTCACCACCACCATCTCTACATTCTAATAAACCATCACTTCCTTGTTTCATACCCTTACTTGGTCTTTGTCTAAACTCTGGATGATAAAAATCAGGGGTAAAATCAACATATCTTCTGCTTATTTCATTCTCTACAAATCCTTGTTTGTGTTTAAAACATTGTGTGCGGATTGAGACTGGTGCTTTGATTCTCAAAGTAATTTGTGGATGTGCGAATGGAGTCCAGTGATTATGTTTTGCAAGATACCTGATAAGTTTTACATCACCACCATCAAATTCTTCTTTATGATTATCGAAACTAACTCTAGCAGAATTAGCAACTGTTAAATCATCTCCCATTACATCAACAAGTTGAACAAACCCGTGGTCTAAAACACGCACATCAGTCATGTAGGTATCTGGTGTCATTTTACCTCACTGGATCATATGGAACATAATCATAATTAATTTGATTTCGGTTTTTCATTTCATCTTCTATCATTTCATCTAGCATAGATTCAAAAGTATACTTAGGTTTCCAATTAAAATGTTTCTTTATTTTAGAAGAATCCCCTTTTAAATCATGAAGTTCATCTGGTCTTAGATATTTAGGATCAATAACGACATAATCTTCATAAGTCATACCTAATTTATCAAAGACATATTTACAACAATCACGAACACTGTGTGATACTCCTGTGGAGCAGACAAAATCATCGGCGGTTTCTGCTTGTAAAATCAACCACATTGCTTCGACATAATCTTTTGCATGTCCCCAATCACGGGTTGCATCTAGGTTGCCCAGTCGAAGTTCAGTTGCTTTTCCTTCTTTAATATCACATGCACCTTTGACTATTTTACTAGTAACAAAATTAGATCCTCGGCGAGAAGATTCGTGATTAAACAAAATACCATTAGAGATAAACATGTCGTATGCATTTCGATAGTTTCTGGAGATATTATAGGCAAATACTTTCGCACAACCATATGGACTTACAGGATTCATATGAGTTGTTTCTCTTTGAAAACCATCAAAATCAATTTCATTACCAAACATTTCAGAAGATGATGCTTGATAAATTTTAACAGATGGTGCTACTAATTTACAGGCTTCAAGAATATTCAATACACCCAGCCCCGTTACTGCTGCTGTATAAATTGGTATATCAAAACTAATTCGAACATGTGATTGTGATGCTAAATTATATACTTCATCTGGTTGAACTTTTTGTATAATTGAAATGAGAGAAGATAAATCTTCCAAGTCTCCATAATACAAATTCAATCGATCAAAAACATTATCTAATCTTGCGGTTTGATTTTCTGCAACTGAATTTCTTTTAAGAATACCATGAACTTCATATCCTTTTTCTAAAAGAAATTCTGCTAAATAAGAACCATCTTGTCCGTTAATTCCTGTGATTAATGCTTTCTTCATTTTCTTGCTCCTTCATAGTTTCCAACAAACCAATCTATACTTTTTTGTAACCCTTCTTCAATTGGTGTAAATTCAAAATCAGGCAATAAAGATTTCAACTTACTATTATCTGATGGTTTTTTAAATTGTCCATCCCTTTCTTGATCAAATATAATATTACCTTCAAATCCCATTCTCCATGCTATTTCTTGAACAAGAATTGCAATGTTTATTTCTTCGTCTGGAGATATTATCAATGGCTCTGAACTATTGTAATTTTCTAAACCCCACTGAGCAACGTGTCCAACATCTTCGGCGTAAACAAACTCACGATATGGTTTACCTGTCCCCCAAACTCTAAAATCTGTATTATCCCTTTTTGCTAAATAACATTTATGAATAAGAGAAGGAATTACATGTCCATATTCCAAATTAAAATTGTCGTTTGGTCCATAAATGTTGCAGGGAATCATTGTGACAAAATTACACCCATATTGATCTCTATATGCTCTACTTTGTACCTCTAACATTCTCTTTGCATATGCATATGCATAATTAGAAGAATGGGGTTCTCCATTATGAATCTGATCTGGTGTTAATGGATGTGTTGCATCAGCAGGAAAAATACAAGTACTCATAAAAGAAACTACTTTATTCACACCTGTAACGTGTGCTGCTTCAAGGAGATTATTATTCATGATTATATTTTCATAATAAAAATCACCCAACTGTTCTGAGTTGGCCTTAATACCACCAACCTTTGCAGCACAATGTATAATAGAATCTATTTTGTTTTCAGTAATATATCTTATGATCCAATCTTTGTCCATAAGGTTTAATTGTTTACTGCTTGGTTTAAAATTAGACTTTATGGTTGATCCTACTAAACCACCACCACCAGTTACTAAAGTATTCATGTTGTTGCCTTCTTTGTTTTGTCTGGTTCGAAATCTTTTCCACCATTCAATTCTGCTTTATAGAAATCATGTAAAGCCTTCCAACCGTCCCTTTCAATATGTCTTGGGTATCCCCACATCCAACCATATTGGAGAAGACCACCAATTGCTTTTTTTATTGCTTTCTTATTCATGCTTTTCTCCAATCACGAAAACGCAAAGTTGCTTCCAACCCACTAAAAGTATTATTATCAATTATCTTTTGAATTTTACGAGTAGATAGACGATGAGCCATATCATTAATGTCTTTCTCTTTTATATTTTCGGGCCAGATGCAAACCTCTCGTCCCAACTCAATTAACTTTTCAATATAATTACAAATCTGTCTGTTGCGTGGTTCATTATCAAGAATATATGTCATTGGTGTGTTTGTAAAACGAGCAGGAATTGTTTTCAATGCACCAGCACCAACCATCGCTACTGAATTTTGTAAAAATAAACTGTCAATTGGACCCTCAACCACATATATTCTTTTGTTTATGTTTACACGCCACATACCATACCACAAACGATCAATGCTTTTATCATACTTAACTGTAATATATTTTGCTGTTGCTCTAGCATTCATCTCGTCATTCATAGTTAATGATCGACCTTGAGCAGCAACTACATCACCTTCCTTGTTGAAAAATGGTATTACCAATCGCCTTTCCTTTTCCATTGGCGCACAAGTAGGATCTAGTTCTTTCATAAAGGATCCAAAGTCCTCTGTATAATACAACAATCCCCAATGTTGTTTTGGGATTGTTCTCATATTTGCAAACTGTACAGCAATATGATTACTTGGTAGATCATTTATACATTCTAAAAAGTCTAATATTTTATCTTTTCTTTTAAATTCTGGCTTTTTGCCAACCATTCCAAACATATCTTTAGTCTCTTTCAATGTTCTTTTCTTAGTTTCACCGTCACGAAATCTTTCAAGGTAATACTCCTTACTTAAACTAGGAGAAACTTCCTTTAAGAAATTATGTATGTTTGTACCGTAATCACAATTATGACATTTGTAAAAATAAGAATTGTTTTTTTCGTAAAAATATCCTCTTGCTTTTGTTTTGTTTTTTTGAGAATCACCACAGACTGGACATCTACAATTTGCTAAATTATCTTTCTTCCAAGAAAATCTATCAAGAAGTCCAGAAACTAAATTAATATATTTCTTATCAATATAAGAACTCATCACACATTCCAATCAGAAAACATTTCTTTTGATACCTGAAATTTTTCATCATATTTCTTTCCATCAAACCCCTTTCCATATCCTTCTTCATCGGTTTGATTAGAATCTACCAACCCTTGTTCTTCAGATTTTACATCGCTCAGTTTCATTTTTGATCGGTTTATTCCTAATATAAATTTCCTATTAACTACAGTATCATTATATCTGTTTTTAAGTTGTTTTACCAAAACTTGATCATTCTCATCAAGATCTTCAGTAGAAATCAAAGCAAACATAAAATCAGCAGTTGCTGGAAGACCAAATGATTCAGATGTATCTTCAAGCCCTACATCTGTACTTGCAAATCCTGATCTGTTAACCTGTGTCGCACTAAAAATTGGAACATTTTTTTCAACTGCCAAACCACGCACTTCTTCTGCGATTGATTTTACATATTGATATGTGTTGATATTTCCTCCCGTTTTTAGTCGTGATGAAGTACATATATTTAAATAATCAATAAAAACGATATCTGGTTTAAACTTCTTCTTTAAATAAAGTTCATCCATTAATACTCTAAAATGGTTTGCGTTTGCTGTCGCAGTAGGGTATTCTTTTATAATAAGTTTACCTGTGATAGAATTTGTATTATTTTCTAATTTACTTTTATATGTTTGATATGGTAATTCTCGCAAACTGTCCAAGGTAACATCCATTATGTTTGCATCAATTCTTTCTGCAATTCTTTCTTCTGCCATTTCACATGTGATGTAAAGAACATTTAAATTTTGCAACAAACAATTAGCAGCATGGTGACACATGAATAAAGATTTACCGACACCTGTTCCTGCCATTACTATATTTAAAGTTTTTGGTGGAGTCCCACCATTTGTAATTTTATTCATAAACTCAAGATCAAACGGAACTCTCTTTTCGATTTGATGATAAAATTCATATCTGTCATTATAATCTTCTATGTAATCATGACCGATATGCGTATCAAAAGAAACTGCAAGAGCCTCAGACAAAATTTCAGGTATAGCCGTTGGTGTTTTATCACTTTTATTATCTTCATCAATAATATGGATTGATTCCATTATTGCATTATATACTGCTTTGTCTTTACAGAAGTTTTCTGTTTCATCAAACAGCCACTGAATATCTTGTTTGATCTTGGAAGAATCAAATTTGTTTAATTTATCAAAGCAATCTTTATAATCTTTTTGTGATAGATTAGAAACATTATCTAATGAAATAGACAGTGCTTCTTTTGTTGGAAGATTATTATATTTCAATGTGTATTTTTTTATCAGATCAAAAATAATTTTGTCTGTTCTGTCTTGAAAATAATCTTCCTTTATGAAAGGAAGAACTCTTCTAGAATATTCATCATTGAATAATAGATTTGTTAAAATGATATCTTCGACAGTCATTCAGTAACTTCTTCCTCTACAATTTTAGAAACACTTGACCCATATTTAAATTCTTTTGAAACTACCTTTTCTAATTCCCACATAATTTCATCTGTAAAATATTTCTCTGGCTCTTTGTAAATACTTTTTTCGTATGCCTTTCTTCCGTCTGGAAGTTCGATACGAGTAGATACCTTTTTAAATATATCGTACTTTACTGCTAGATCAACTAAACCATAATATGGGTTTAATCCTTTATCGTAATCAAGCATAACATCTACCATAGAATTCTCTTTAGTAAGACGAGACTTAAAGAGTTTACAATGAATAATATTACCAATTACTTCGGTTCCTTCCTTAACTTTTTTCCTTGAAAGGTAAACAATAGTACTTGCAGCATACTTAAGTCCAGATCCACCGCCCATCGTCTTCGTCGGGAACATAGAACCAATGACATCATAAGTGTGGTTTGTCATGATCAGTGGAATACCAGCAGCACCCAACTTTAAAGTCAATGTTCGGAATGTTGCTTTAATAACCTGAGCGCGGGTCAGATCCTTTGTTGTTTTACCTTCGGCAGTATCAGTCATTTCTTTCATAGTAGAAAGCATTCCAAGAGAATCGAGAACAATAAGCATTGGTTTCTTTTCTGTTTGTGGAAGTTCCTTATAGTTGTCAACAACAGAAATTGCTTGATGACGAAATTCCTCTACCGTGGCTACAGGGAATACAGCAATCCTAGTAGAATCAATTCCTCTTTCCTCAAACATGCTTGATGTTACTGCTTGCTCTGTATCAAAATATAAAACAACACCATCAGAATTATCACACAGAAATTTATGTACAATCCCCAACGCAAAATATGTCTTACCCGTTGCTGATTCACCAGCCAACGCAAGAATTTTATTATTAGCCATACCCCCATACAAACTGCCAGAAAGTAAAGCATTAAAAGCATAAGACCCAGTATCAACGAAATCATTGACATCTCCTTCTACACCATCTGAAACAACGCTTGCTAATTCGTTTCCTGAAGTTTTAATTAGATCATAAATTAGTTTTGACATCACTTAGATTCCTTTTGTAGTTTCTCTATAATATACCCTAATATTTTTAACTTGTCAATAACATCTTCGTATTCTTCTAACTTAGATTGTTCTGCGGGTGTATTTAACAATTTAGATGCTATGTCTTTTTTATTTTTTATTTCCATATCAATCAATTCTTTTATAATTATTATTTCTTTCTTGTTAAAATTGTAGGTCATGCGAACAAACCTTCCAATGTATTAATCTTTTCGTGTTTCCAACCAACCACATCTAAAATAGTTTTTAGAGGATCTAGAAAAGATTTTTCAAACTGTAAATCATAATTAATAAATCCCTCAAGATCAAATTCTTTTGGTATTTTGTTAACAAAAGAAACAACATGATCTATTCCTGCTTGTCCCCCCAAAGGATTTGGTTTATTCAGATATAAAAATTTAATTTTATCTCCACTGTGTATGACAGGATATTTTTTACCAAGATTCATTTTCTTTATGTAATGATTATAAATTAAAGCACCCTTAACTGCGATTGGTGTTGATTTTTTATAAATGTTATTTCCATCTGTATATTTTTTTAACCCATTCACACCACGCGGAAATGCAATTTCTTCTGGATCAAACGAATTAAACTTTTCATGAAAATCTTCAATGAATTTAATCACCGTGTTTTCATCGGTAGTTAAAATTAAGTTAATGGCCTCTTTTAATGAATCACGGACAACTTGTGGTGTAGAACTACGAGTCGTTTCAATTCCCATGATCTTCACCTTTGGTTCATCATAACGAATGCCTTCTGAATCATAGACACGCATCATGTATCGTTTCTTTGCAGTCCATACTCCTTTGTCTGCAATACATTCTCGATCCATCACCATCTTATTTTCATATGCATTCATCAATTCTGCAAGTTCATCATATTGTTTTCTAATGAATGGAAGAATTATTTCTTCGGATGCTTTGTTGAGGAATTCAACCACCTCCGATTTGGAGCGACCCCCACATACTTTGTCCACAAGATTCCCAAGACGAAGATAGACACTATCTGTATCAGATGCGACAACATAATCATAATTCTCCGTTTCTAAAGTTCTGTTTAAAAATTCATTAAGTCTGTTTGCAATCCAACGAATACTTAATTGTCCAGATAAAGTAATTGCTTCTGCCATGTCAACATCAAAATAACGAAACCATTCATTACCAATCGCACCATAAGCAGAGTTTAATTGAATTTTTCTAACCAACTGAAAGTTGTTGTACTTTGCAATATCTTTTTCAAGGTTCTTTTCTCCTGCTTGTTGTCTCTTCTGGCATTCAATCATTTTCTTCTTATACATTTTACGCTCTTTGTATAACTTTTCCA
>Ga0114906_1000445_pt1 | contig 23477 bp, 30 predicted proteins | sample MalvirDeepMed_M9_FD_89687 | JGI IMG/M metagenome (GOLD analysis project Ga0114906, IMG submission 89687) | Marine viral communities from the Global Malaspina Expedition - Malaspina viral metaG DeepMed_M9 | ecosystem: Environmental > Aquatic > Marine > Oceanic | place: Mediterranean Sea...
ATGTACGAGATGATTCGCAAGGTCTCCGAGATCAACGATGTTGCTCCTCGTCTGGTCATCAACTCCAACACCGGGTCGGCGGCAATTGCCGGGATCGTCGGGAGCCTTGGGGGAGAGACTGCGGGCAAGCCGAAGGAAGAGGCTCCGGCAGTCGAGAGGAAGCCCGCCCCCAAGCGGAAGCACAAGCCCGGCGTGACCAGAGCGTTTGACCGCATCAAGAACGAGACCGTCGAAGAATCGGACGAGAGGCTCTCCAGTATTCCCGACGGCGGGGAAGTGTACATTCTCTCCGAGGAAACCGGGGAAGTGGTTCGCGGCACCCTCGTCGACCACTTCGAAGGCTCTCCCGTGGCGAGAGTTCGGGTTGGCGGAATAAGCGGCGTGGCCGAGAAGACGCGGATAGTTGGGGCTCCCGCCAAGCCCAGCCCGGCCTCGGTGCCTGCCGCCGAGAAGGTTGTGGAGAGACTGAGCGAAGAAGAGGTTGCCCTTGAGTCGGAACGGCTTGGCGTTGAAGAGGAGGCTCTTGCCGAGGCCCTTCACGAAGAGTCTGCCCGAGAGATCAACGAGGAGGCCGAGGAGCGTCGTCAGGATCTCGAGGAATACGACCCGCAGCCTGCCCCGGTAGAGCCGGAACCCCCTCCGGCACCAGAAGCGGTTGTCGAGGCTGCTCACGAGGAGCATGTGGAAGAGGTCTCCGATGGGCAGAACCCTCCCCCGGTGCTGCGAGCCAGAGGCTCCGTGGCCGTCGAGAAAGATGTTTCAGACAGGGTAGTCCGCAAGGATGCGTCAGAGGTGTCGACCACCCCGACACAACAGGCTCTCGACTTGGGCAGCCTCATTTCCGACAGCGTCTCTGAGGCCTTGGAGCTGGGCAATCTGGAATCGTACGCGGCTTCGTACAACAACAGGGTAGGGCTCCCTCACCACAAGGGGGTTCAGCCCACCGCACTCGAGGTTGGCCTTGCCATTTACCTCGAAAAGAACAAACTATACACATCCGCTCGAGATTTCGTGTTGGCCAGAGAAGTTCTCTTTTCGCGAACAATCGACCCGGAATACCGGGACACGCTGAACGAGATGAACACCTTGGAGCTTGAGTACGAACTGCTGGTTCGTGTTTCGAACCCGGAGGAAAGGCATCGGGGCCTCACTTCCGACGACGCTGCCAAGCGGGAGATCCTGCTTGGGGAGGCGGCTCGAGTAGCAGCTTCCGACAAGTCCACCAGAGAAATCATCCAGTCAGCAGACAACATCACCGAGGCCGCATTGATCTCGGGCCACCCCAATCAGGCTGCGTACGAGAACGACTGGCACCGCGAGATGCTCCGTATCGACGAAGCCCTCAAGGAGAGGGGTTTCACCGAGGAGCAGATAGTCGGCCTCGCGAGTATGCCCCTGATGAGGCTGATCGAAGACCGGGGGCTCAAGCCGGGCGACGTAACTTTCAACGAGGACGGGACAGTCACCGTCCCCAAGTACAAAAAGCGAGGGCCGAAGCCGAAGGTGTCTCCTGAGCAGGCCCAAAAAGACGACCAAGCGAAGCTTGCCTCTCTCTCGGAGATGTACCAGAGCGTCCTCGACCGGATTGTGGCAGGGGAGCCGGTTGCGTCACAGGACATCCCAACCGTCGAGGAGGTGGTGGAAGCTTCGAAGGACGAGGTGGTCCCTCTCACAGAAGAGCAGACAGCACTCATCGAGAGCGTGTCCGATAAATTTATAGACAACGAGAAGATGACCACCTACCTGATGAACAGGTTCAAGCTCCCGAAAAGCGCACGGGACGACATGCCGGGCTACATCAACGAGGCCTTGGTCCGAGCAGCAAGAACTTACGACAAAAACATGGCTGCCGCGTTCGACACTTGGGTAGTGGAGAAGCTGGGCAGCGTGGTCTTGGACGCCAAGAGGAAAATTGCTAAGGACAGGGCAAGACAGGCGGAGATTATCGACGATGCGGTCGCTGGCAGGGAAAGCCGGACGGTGAAGACGGTCGACGACGAGGCCAACTTGGAAGACGCCTTCGACGCCGAGCTTTCCGAAGAGGAGGCCGGAACGATCGTCCAGTCGGCTCAGGATCTTGCAGAACAGAATCGAGAAGCTGATGCGCAAAGAGAGTTGGACAGGCCCAAGAGGAGGCTCGTTCAAATAAACGCCCCCCTTTGGCTCACCGATCTCCTGAACGAATCTGGCGACGTGGGGAAAAAGGTCGCCCTTCTTGTTCAGGACAACGGGAAGATTCCGGCAGAGGAGGTTGAGGCGAACAAGGCAGAGGTTCTTCAGGCCCTGAGCCACATTCTCGAGAAGGAAGAGCTTTCGGCCAGCCGGGCCAAGAAGCTTCTCGATTACGTTGAAAGACTGCTGGACAACGTCCCCGAGGGTGAGCGTCTCGAAGAGCTCGAGACCATCACCGAGGAACAGGCCAAGGAAGAGAACGCGGTCCAAGAGGCTGTGAACGAGGTGGTGGCTCATGCCGAGGACGTTTCACCAGAGGTGTATGCCCTTTCCACCGACACCCCGGCCAAGAGGCGTGAACGCAGGGCGGACTCCCCTCCGGTGGACGTCTCCTCCGGAAGGCTGTACTACCACCCGCAATCCGGGGAGTTTTTCATCGCTCAGGAGCGAGACGAGAGCAAGGCTTGGCCCGAGGGGATGCACGAAGGAATCCTCGTGGACCTCAACGAAAACGAGGAAACCGGCAAGATCGACGTGCTCACCAATATCGGCAAGCAGTTCTTCCCGGTAAGCGAGGTGGAGGAGGCCCCGGCAATCGATCCGGACAAGGTTGGCAGTTGGGGCACGCCCAGCGGGGATGTGGAAGTTCAGGCTGCAATCGACAGGGCCGCCGCCAGAGCCCGGACACACGAAGACAAAGGCCTCCAGACACTTGTCAACACCCGCCCGGAAGACTGGGACGCGATAAGCCTGAAGCAGGCAAAAGACGCTATCAGGGCAATCGAAAACAAGCTCAACGAAAAAAAGACCGGCACGCCAACCAAGCAGGAGACAGACGAAGCCAACGATCTCATGGACCGTCTCAGCACTCTCGAGGCGGCTGTGGAGAATGCCGAGAGAGCCCAGAGGGGAGAGGCCACCCTCTCTGTGTCGAGAGAGAAGAAGCGGGGCCGGGCTCCCAAGGCTCCGGTTGAGACTGCCGGGGACCTGCTGGAAGGAGCAGACCTCCCAACTGCCCCGAAGAATCGCCGGGACAACCTGAAGCTCCAGCTCGAGACGGCGACCGAAGGCCGGGAGCTTGATTGGCTCAGGACTGCGGACAAGCAGGTTCTGGCCGACGCCATCAACGCCACCCTTGGCCAAGATCCGGGCAGGGAGATAGCCACAATCAAGACCGGCCTGCTCACCGGTGAGTGGCCTCCGGGGTGGGCGGAGGTGGCTGAGGCTCGCAAGAGAAACTTCTCCCCGAGCAGGGTGCAGGCAACCCTTTCGGTATCCAACGAGTCCATGCTTCGAGAGTTGGAGCGTTACAAGGCCAGAGTTGTAGAGACCTCAGACGGCGAGCGAGAGGTCCAGATCACGGTCGTCCCGGCTGACCCGTCTGCCCCTCCCGGCCAGACTCCGTTCGACGACATGAACCTGAAGCTTCTCCTTGACCTGCTCGAAGGTGGGGAGCTTGACTGGCTCGACATGAAGGCCCGGACAGCTAGGGCACCCAAGGGCCACATAGGAATCGCCGCAAAGGTGTCCTCTCCGTCAGGTCTCTCGGTGGCAGACGCGACCCAGATCGTCAGTGCGATGCAGCAGGCTGCCGCAAGGCTCGTGATGAACAAGGGCGAGGTGCCCAAGAAGCTCCGCCCGGCAATCGGGAGGCTTTCGAAGACCCAGAGCGTAGAGGATGTGGCCAACCGGGCACTCTACGAGGGCGGGAAACCCCAGAGTCTCCCCGAAGCCAGAAGGCTTGCCAACACCGAGGGCTACACATACGACGGAGAGCAGGCCGTTGAGGCCTTGAAAGGCAGGATTGGAGACCTTGTCGCGGACCAGATAGACAGGGAGCTGGACAGAGAGAACGAGGACCGAGTGTCTCGCGGCAGAATGCCGCACAGCCAAGCCTCGAGAGTCGCTCGCCACAACCAAGACGAGCTCGCGGTGTCAAAAGAGATCGGCAGGAGACGGGACGCAGTCATCGGCAGGCACGGCGAGGGCACAGTTCTCGTGAACAAGGCTGCCCTCGACGAGGACTCCGAGCTTGTTGCGACCGAGATCGCCCACGCCCACAGGGAAAACGGCATCGGCAAGAACGGCATCGGGTTTGAGGATGCCGCTCTGGGAGACATCCTTAGAATCGTCGGAGGAATGCGAGGGGCGGACGGGAAGATCCTGTGGCCTGAACTGGATCAGGACAGCGGGGAGTTCTCCGTCGAAAGCATGTTGCAATACAATGCAATACTCGCGGCACACCTTTCGGAGCATGGGACAGGAGAAAGCGAGCAGGAGTACCACCAGATCGTCGAGGACTCCTTGGCCACCTACGGGTATGTGCGAGACGCGGAAAACTCCAAGGTAGCCTCCAAGATTATCAAGGCTCGCATAAGGAATCGTGCCGGAAGGTATCTCGCCAAAGAGGCTCTCGGCGGGAACTTCGGACACAGCCTCCTCAAGAAGGCCTTCCTCAACCTCAACCGGAAGTCAGGCGAAGAGACTCCTCTTGAGAAAGCCAAGTCGAGGGGGATGAAGGACTCCTTTGACGGGAAAACGCTGGACGAGGTCAAGGCTGTCTTTGGGGTTGACGCTGACCTGAACTCCGGGCCGCTCGCAACACAGATCGGGCGTTCCTTCGAGTCGGCATTCTTGGGCCTGTACGGAAACCGGACTGTCACCGTCGGAGACCCCAGAGGCTTCGCCGACCTCGCGTTCCAGAGAATCCTCGGCATCGACCCGGTATACCAGCAGGACAGGGAAGGTCAGGAGTACCACCCCCTGTTTGGGATGATTGGCCAAGAGCGGCCCACCGCCATATACGAGACCTACCGGAACAGGGTCATCCGCGAGGCGACCCGGAAGCTCCAAGGAAGGGGCGGGGCGAGCATCAACGGGACTCAGGCACTCGCCATCTTGGCGGCGAGAGAAGAGCAGATGCTGAACAGGGTCGGTGCCCACACCGGAAGATCCGAGTTTGACAATTCAATCCCCGACTTGGCTGTCCACGTTGAGGCGGCTGCCAACAAGTACATGAGGCAGGAAAATGCCACTCCCTTCAATTACAGCGATGCTCTCAGCAGGGAAAGGGCGGCAGGCCGCTCAAGACCGCCGGTCAGAGCAGAAGCCAATAAGCAAGAAGCAGTTTGGCGATCTCTTTCTGTTGGAAGAGGACGCGGAGGGCGTCGTGGCGAGAGGCGAACTCCGGCGAGGTTCAACAAGGAAGCTCAAGACCGGGCGGAAGTCCTCCGCGCCCAAAGGCTGAGTGCGAAGGATCGCGGGGAAGAGGACAACCGCCGCAGGAGCGACGCCGAGGTTCGGGCTGCTGGCGAGGCCAAGTTGAACAGGCATGGTGCCCGCAAGATCGTGGCAGAAGCGGTCAAGGTGGCCCGCAACGGTCGAGCAAGCTCCGGGTTCAACGACGTCGATCAGGTTGCCCTCACCCTTGCGATCAACCAGATGACCTCCTCCGAGCGTAGGGAGAACGTCGAGGCGGTAAGCTTGGCAACAGCAGCCTCGCTGACCATCGCTGGCGAGTTTGCCAGAGGCCTCCGAGCCTCGGGAACCGTCCTGAGCGAAACAGACCAACGCCTCAGGGCACTGCACAACGCAGCCTTCATGCCCCAAAGAAAGCTCCACCACAGGCTCGAGCAGCTTCGCAAGAAGGGCAACCACTTGGAGGCCGAGAAGCTTCACCGGGACTGGGCCAAGGGCAGAGGAGAGTTCTCCGGCAAGGGCCTGCCGTCTCTGCACAAGTATCTCAGATCAATGGGCGTTGATCCGTTCGCCTTGGACAACCTTGGCAACGACCCTGTTGCGGCAAGGCGGGTGCTCGCTTTGGCTGACCAGCACAAGGCCGACGTGATGGACGGGGCCTTCGAGTTCTGGAGAAATGGCATCCTTGGCGCGATGACGACGCAAATGGCGAACATCGTCGGAACCGTCCCCTACACGCTCTGGGAAGTCGGGGTAAAGAGAAACCTCGAGGCCTTGGTCAACCTTTCCGTGCAAGACCCGAGCCTTCCGACGTTCGAAGAAAACGCGGTCATCTTCAAGCACATGATTATGAACATGGGCACCGCCGCCAGATACGGGTGGCAGGCGTTCAAGGAAGAGGCTCCCATCGTGGAGGCCCGGCTCGGCTTCGAGGGCCGGGGCCGTACGAAGATCGAGGGCATGAGAACCTCGATCAAGGGGAAGAAGGGCAAGGTTATCCGGACCCCTCAGAACGTCCTTCTCGGCGTCGACGAATACATGAAGTACGTTATTGCAAACGGGTTTGCTGCCGGATACGCGCTCAGGGCGTCGCGGCACGCTATCAAGGAAGGACGGATCTCCCAAGCGGAATCCGCGGCCTTCATAGAGCGAGCCATGCTGGACAAGGACAGGTCCATCTACACCCCGGCGATGAACGAGACGCTGCGGCTCCTGTGGCAACAGCCTCTTGGAAAGGCCGGGCAGCACCTCACCCAGCTCAGGGACACTATCAAGCCCCTCCGGTTCCTCATGCCGTTCATCGTAACCCCCGCCAACATCTTCAAGACTGGCGTCAGGCTGTCTCCGGTTGGGATTGGCAACCTGATGATGAAGGGTGCTCAAGCCAGAGCGGAGGGCAAGTCTGTCCGAGAGGCTTGGAAGGACCTGTCTCCACTTGCTGCCGAGCAGGTGATCTCGTGGATGGCCATGTTCGCGATCATGGGCCTTGGAGAAGACGAAGAGGAAACGGGCCTCCCTTGGATTACAGGGTCTTCGCAGGAATGGGAGACCGGCTCGAGGCAGGCTTCCGGAAGGGAAGGAATGCCCCCGTCGTTTTCCGTGCGGATGTTCGGGAAGTGGTGGAGCTACGAAAGAATAGAGCCGTTCGCCACCGTGGTTGGGAGCTTGGTCGACGTGGCCGAGGGCCTGAAGTCTGGAGACCCCTCCGTTCTGGCCGGTAATACGGCAAAGGGGTTGTACGGCCAGCTCTACAACAAGACCTTCACCCGTTCGTTTGCCGACCTGATCGACGCAGGGCATAGCTGGCAGCAGCGTGGGTTCCTCTCGGGGGCGGGGCACTGGGCAACCACCTTTGCCTCGTCTTGGATGCCCAACTACGTCAGGTCGACAGGCAGGGCGTTGCAGGAGTCGGTCCCAGAGCGAGGGCTGTGGGGAGACGAGGAAGAGCTCAAGGATCGCACATACGACAGGCTGCGAGCCAAGCTTGAGTTGGGGTTGGTGGACAACACCCCGAAGGTGGACATCTGGGGCAGGGAAATCTCCCGTCCCCAGTCACCCGATTGGGCGAGGCAGATGCACGCTCCGACGTCCGACTTCCTGTACAACCTCTTCGTGCCTGTACGCAACAAGAGTTCCGACCTCTTTGTCGGGGACCGGGTCCTGCTGAACTGGAACAGCCGGGACGACGTGACCAAGGCCAAGTATCCGCGAGCACCTCGCAGAAACATGACTTTCGGTGGAGAAAAGCGGAACTTCTCAGACAAGCAATACGAAGAATATTCCCTGCTTGCCGGGCAGATTGCCCAGCAGCTTGTCTCTTCGGCCAACCTCAACGTGGACAATCCCACCCAGCGGGACATCGATCTCATCACCGACAGCATCTCTCGTGCGAGGTCGATGGCGAGGAGGGTGCTTGGCCCCAAGTTCTTCGGCGGAGGCCAGATCCGCAAGGACCTCCAGATCCCTCAGGTCGCCGAGGAGATCCGGTTCGAGCAGGTCAAGTCAAAGGCCAGAGTCTTGACCGAAAAGCCGCCTTCCATGAAAAGTCTCTCCGTGGACGAAAAACTTCTTCCAATGGAGAAAAGGCAGGTTATACTTCAGAGACTCAAGGACGAGTTGGACGAGAGGAAGCTTGAAGCCGCAGAAGCCCTCAAGCAGCAGGGCTACGACCTCAAGGATGTCCTGAAGGCCCACGGAAAGGGCACCACCGGAAGACGCCGCATTGTGTCGGCCATGACAGGGGGAGCCTGATGGGAACTGTAGGGAGTAGCAACTTTCACCGCGAACTTGAGTTGCTTGGGGAGCTGCACGACAAGAAACAGCAGGACTACGGAACGGAAGCTGACCCGTTTGCAAACGTCCGCGCGAGCGAGGAGTTCGGAATACCGGCTTGGCTCGGCTGTTGCGTGCGGATGAACGACAAGGTGTCCCGCCTCAAGACCTATGCCAAGAAGGGCAGCCTGTCCAACGAGGGGGTTGAAGACACCTTCCGAGACTTGGCGGTCTACTCAATCATCGCCCTGTGCCTGTTCAAAGAGCAGGAGTACGAGCAGGAGTCTGCGCAGAGACTTGAGGAGACCGAGGAATGGCTGGAAGAATCGGTGACGTAAACAACCTCGTCGTTGTGTCCGACACTCACTGCGGGTGCCGCGTTGGCCTCTGTCCTCCGGGCGGAGTGTTCATGGACGAGGGGGGCATGTACAAGCCCAGCACCCTCCAGAAGAAGATATGGAAGATGTGGCGTGAGTTCTGGGACGACTTTGTCCCTCTCGCCACCCGCGGGGAGCCTTATGCCGTGGTGTTCAACGGAGACGTTGTTGACGGCGTCCATCACGGAAGCACCACCCAGATCAGCCACAACCTCGAAGATCAGGCAGCGATTGCCTACGAATGTCTGGCTCCGGTCGTCGAAGCGTGCCAAGGAAGGTACTACCACATCAGGGGCACGGAGGCCCATGTGGGGCAGTCTGCAAGGGACGAGGAGAATCTCGCACGAAGACTCGGGGCAATCCCCAACGAAGAGGGGCAGCACGCCCGCTGGGATCTGTGGAAGACCTGCGGCCCCAAGCTGGTTCACTTTCTGCATCACGTCGGGACCACCTCGTCTGCCGCGTACGAGGCAACGGCGGTGTTCAAGGAGCTGATCGAAGAGTACGTCGAATCAGCCAAGTGGGGCAGGCGTCCGCCTGACTGCATTATCCGGTCTCACCGACACCGGTACATCATGTGCGAGATCCCGACCGGGAGCGACGCCTCTGTTGGCAAGGGCCGAACAGCCACCGGCCACGCCATCGCGGCAGTGACTGGCTGCTGGCAGGGGAAGACTCCGTTTGTGTGGAAGATTGCCGGGGCGAGGCTGACCACCCCGCAGTTCGGCGGACTGGTCGTACGGTATTCGGACGAAGAGTTGTTTATCCGAAAAAGGATCTGGACAGTTGAACGGTCAAGGGTAGAGTGAAGGTATGCCGGGTTGTCCCAATTGCGGTTCGAAGTTCTCCAACTTCATCTTTGCCGACGCCGGGTCTGTGTCCTACGACTGCACGGCATGTCTCCACTTCTGGCAGGAGACTGCACCAGCGAAGGGTGACGAAGAGGAAAAAGAGGACGAGTAATGTATCTTGACGAGCTAGTCTACTTCGTTGCCATTGTTGTGGTCGCGTTGATTGTCACCAAGATTTCGGAGCGATGGGATGCCGCGGAGGAAAAAGATCCATGTGAACATGCATGTGATTCGGAAGAACACGAAGACCGGAGGGAATGACCCGCCGATAACGGTTAAGGTTGGGAGGGAGAACCACTACGGCTCGAATGTTTTCATCTGCGGTCCCTCCACTCTCAAATACAGCCCCCACAAGCCTTTGCTGTCCTGCGGGGCAAGGCTTGTTCTCGAGTGCGGTTGCCCGGTTGTGGTGGATGGAGAGACAATCGAATGATGACAGCAAGAGGAATAAGCAACTGTCCTGTCTGCAAGAAGCCTCCATCGCTGAAAGAAAACTACACGGCGGTCGGAGGGCACTTGTTCAGCGGTGCGGTCTGTGAGGCGTGCGGGCTCGCCGGTCTGCACTTCACCACCCAAGAGGGCATAGACCTCTGGAACGACATGTGCCGCGACTGGGACGGCAAGGGAGGCGAGTGATGCGACGCTTGCTGACAACCTACCTGCTGATGTGCTTGGTCTCATTCCACACGGTCATCGTTGTCTGCAACGTGCTGGCCTTCTTTGTTGTGCCTTTCATGGAGCCGTTCTACGTCTCCGTGCCGATCATGTCTGTCATTCTCGTGCTGACCTTTTCGAAGGTCATCGACTGCCCGCTCACGGGAGCTGAGAATTACCTGCGGAAGAAGATGGGGATGAAGCGGATTGGGGGATTCGCGGGGCACTACTTTATCAAACCTTGGAGGAGATTATGGTCACGGCCAAGTCGCTGATTAGCTGGGAAGAACTCACCAAGGCCCTCGGCAAGGAGGTGGGCTCTGACATACCGGAGGGGTGGTTGACTCGGGACCAGTGGTGCGAGGAGTGGGACGTCAACGCCCGGACGGCCCAGCGGAGGATTGCAGAAGCCGTCAAGGCGGGGGTCATGTCTTGCCGCAAGTTTGAACTCAGGGGCATTGTGGGCCAGAGGTACATGTGCCCGCACTACCGCGTGAAATAGGGGCGGCACTGCGAAATACCGGATACGGCATAGTTTCAGTCCCAAGAAATTCTGTTTCTGTGCTTGTTTTTATGAAAATAAGGGATTGACCTTTCTGTCGAGCTGCCTACAGTTCCTCTGAATGCCCGGAACACCGGGCTGCTCTTTGACAACTGGAGGAACGATGATGAATAGTTCTTTGAGTGCTGCGCTCAAAGTCGTGGAGGCTTTGCGCAGAAGCCACCCTGAAAAATGGGTGGAGCGAGCGACACTTGCGGCCCTTATCAAGATGTACGACGTCTGTTGGGCCGCAGAGAACGAGCGATTTGTTGTGCGGGAATGCGAAGTGGCACTGGCCGCTCCGCTGTACAACATCCGCTCAGGCAAGGCGAGACGGTCTCATGTCATCGCCGGGAAGATTGACAAGATTGTTGAAACGGGACACCCGTCCTTTCTCACAATCTTTGACCACAAGACAACTTCGTCTGACATTTCGCCAGAAGCAAATTACTGGCGTCAACTCAATGTCGACACCCAGCCAAAGCATTACATGCTGCTGGCAAGGACTCGGGGATACCCGGTCGGACGGGTGGTTTGGGACGCGGTGAGAAAACCGCAACTCAGGCCGTCCAAGATCAAAGCAAAGAGCGTCACAGAAATATCCGAAGAGGGGACGTACCTGACACTGGGCGTAACAGACAACACCCAGCGTCTGGTGCGAGATGAAGGGCTCCGAGAGGAGAACGAGGAACTCTTCGAGATCAGGACCTACGCCAAGCTGTGCGAAGATCCTAACAAGTATTTCCAGCGACGCTCCGTCACACCGTTGATGGAAGAGCTTGCCGACCACGTCGAGAATGTCATTGATGTCAGCTACGACATGGCGGCAGCGAGAAAACGCTACCGCAACGAGTCTCGTGTGGTGAAAAATCCCGGTGCGTGTATGCAGTACAACACGCCCTGCAAATACCTTGGTGTCTGCTCCGGCCACAGTTCGTTTACGGACGCTGGGTGGGAGACCAGAGACCACAAGTTCCCCGAGCTTCCCGAACTTGAGGGGAAGCACGAGGGGAAAGTCCTGCTGACTCACAGCAGTATGCGATGCTTTCAGGCCTGCCCTGCGAAGCATCAATTTCAGTACGAGCAGGGGTTTTATCGTAGCCATGAGGAGGCGAGCCCCGCTCTGTTTTTTGGAACGGTCTGGCACGAAATAATGGATGCGTGGTGGACCGCAGAGAAGGGAGGAGCTGATGAATAGTTGGCTCAAGAAGATCGCGGACTCTGATGACGACATTCGGCCTTCGTCGATGGTCATCATGGGTCCACCCGGCGTCGGAAAATCCAGCCTCGGGGGCAACGTCCCCGGTGCTGTTGCGATGCCGTTTTCTCAGGAGAATTCTTTTTCTCTCCTGAAACGGACGGGTGCAGTTCCGCCAAGCTTGGCCGTGCTGCCTCCTCCGGAAACTTGGGATCAGGCACTTGAGATGATCGACGAGCTTGCAAGCTCGAAACACGATTACAAGAGTCTGGTCGTGGACACGCTTTCGTGTCTGGAACACCTCTGCCACACTTCGGTCTGCAACCGTGAGTTCCACGGAGACTGGGGCGACAGGGGGTTTCAAGCCTATCACCGGGGCTACGAGATTGCTCTCGCCGACTGGCGGGAGATGCTCAACGCCCTCGACAGGCTCAGGGACGAGAAGGGGATGAACGTGGTTATGCTTGAGCATGTCCATGTGAAGCCCTTCAAGAACCCTGAAGGTAGCGACTACGACCGCTACCAAGCGACCTGCCACCCGAAAACGTGGCAAGTCACACACCGCTGGTCTGACGCCGTCCTGTTCTTCAACTACTACGTTGAGGTGGACGAGTCCGGCAACCGCCCCAAGGGGCGCGGCGGGCACGCCCGAGTCCTGTACACGGGACACACGGCTGCATTTGACGGCAAGAACCGCTTCGGGTTGGACCCGGAGATCGAAGCGGGTTCCTCCGGCAAGGAGGCTTGGGAAAATCTCCGGTCAAACATCGCGGGCGGACTGCTCGCGGCAAAGGAGGAAGCCTAATGGCTTACTACGAAGAGGGTCTCTACGAGTGTGAGATCCGAAAGCAATTCTTCGCACAGAATGCGAAGGGGACCGAGTACTTCGGGTTGACCATCTTCCCGAAGAGCAGGCTCCGAGACAAGGAGCTTGTTCACCAAGAGGGTCCTTACGAGCGGACTGTCTGTCTCTGGACGAACAGTCCCAACAATGTCGAGAGAACCTTCGAACAGTTGAAGGATCTCGGCTGGGACGGGGCTGGTGGATTTTCATCCGTCGACCCGTCGAATCCTGACCACTTCTCCCTTGTCGGGAAGGTGGTTCGTCTCCGTTGCTCTCACAACGACAGCGGAGACAAGGTCTACGACCACTTCGAGTTCCCTCGCTTGGAGGGTGGCACAAAGTCACCCGACAACGACTCCGAGATCGCAAAGCGACTGGATCGTATCTACAAGCTGGACAAGAAGAAGTCGAAGGCCAAGACTGAAGCCCCGGCGACCGCCGTGGCTGACGAGGAAGTTCCTTTTTAGGAGGAAGCGACCGATGCGTAAAGCAATGTTTTTTGCGGCAATGGTGTCAGTTTCGGGAGTCGCTCAAGCGAGCGATGCCGTCTACTGCCCGTTGCTCCATGCGGCCACCCAGACGGGTGAGGTCGTCAAGGGAACCGGGCTGTTCTTCAAGGGCGTTGTTATTGACGTCCACGACAGCTCGGTGGAGGTTGTTGAGTTTGCTTGGAACGGCGTCTACGACGTCGCTGAGTTTGCTCACACCTCGGCAGTAACCGTTGTCACGAGAGTGACCGGTGCTGTCGGAGAAGTCGGCAGCGGATACGCTCGAGCACTGGGAAGACTCTTCCCTCTGCCCAAGTGCCGCTGCGACAAGTGCAAGAAGGTCAGGAAGAGCAAGTGGCGGGTACTCCCGCCTGCGCCTGACCGCCGCACCCTGCTGCCGTAAGGCGGCAAGCCGGGCGGGGGTAACTCCTCGCCCGGTTCTGGGCCTGACAGGTGAGTTCCGGCGGACTTAGAACCGCTTCTGGGGCACCGGGTTCGATTCCCGGCAGGTCCACTGCGAGAGGGGGAATGTACCCCCTCTTCTTTTTTGTCCTAGGAGGAAGTCTCACATGGAGAGACACCAACGAGTGAAAGGACTTGCCAAGGTTTTCAGCCGTCTCCCAGAGGAGCACAAGAGCAACCTCAGGCATCACGCGAAGGTCGGCACACCAGTGTGCTGCGGCTTGCCCAGTTTCAGATACTGGACAGACGGCGAGGGCGGGGGATGACCCGCCGTTCTCGCATTCACCCGTGAGGTGCCGGAAAAGGAATTTTCCGAGGCGTTGCAAGGACTGGACTGGGACAAGACCTTTGGAAAACTTGGCCCGGAAACCGTCTTCCACAAGCTCAACGAGACAGATTTCCACTACATGGTGTGTCTCAAGGAGTGCGGCGAGGACGAGATTTTCGAGGCAGTAGGGAAAATGGCGTAGTTTTTCCTACAAAATTGCTTGACTCTTTGTTTCGGCCCGCTAACATGCGGTTGCTGCAACAAAGCGTTGTCAGGTGCAGGCGAGACAAATCAGGGGCGTCTAAACTACTGGCGGGTACGCTCCGTCGCCAGAATCCGCTAAAAGCAGTCGGATTCAGGTCTCGCAGGGGAGGCTACCCGGCGGGTCTCACAAGCCCGATGCCGAGTAAGCAACCAATTCCGGGCTCTGTTATCCCTAGCATCCCGGTGGGGACAGGTCGCATCAGCGACGAATACGGCAGGCCCCCCAAGCACACTGACATACCGGGACGGATGTCCCCGGATAGGGCGTGGTGCGCAAACAGGAGGATTACCTGTGGTTTCTTTAGGAGAACTCCCACCCTTCCGTGAGCCGGTCGGAGTTTTGACGCTGACGGCCTCTTACCGGGGCCTCAAAGAAGTTGCCCGACTCCTCACGGAAGCAGAGGAGAACGGGGATCTTGACTTCGACTTCAGCGTGAAAATCAGTTACGAATACCCCAAACCTGAGAAAGGAGGAGGCGATGAGGACTGATGAGCAGGCGATGGCCCTGTACAAGGCTTACCCACGCAAGGTTGCGAGGGGTGCCGCCTTGAAAGCCATCAAGAAGGCCCTTCAAACTGAGCCTTTCGAGGTTCTAATGGACGCCGTCCAAGAATACTCGAGGGCCAAGGAGGGGCAGGAACGCCAGTTCATCCCTCACCCGTCCACTTGGTTCAACCAAGAACGATGGGATGACGACAGGGAGGATTGGTGGGAAGGACGTCGCCCGGAGGTTCCAGCCGAGATGGCTTGGGAGAAGGTTCGGGCGGCAATATCTCGTTTTGGCAGGAAGAACCCTGTCGAGGCGAGGGAGTCGCTGGACGATCCGGTCGTCTCAGCGGTGAAGGCTATCGGCTGGCAGAACCTTTGCTCAATGACGGAGTTCAACAGGGACAAGGTTTTCCGGCAGTTCAAGACCCGTTACGACAAGGAGGCGATCAATGCTGACAGAAACAGAGCGACTCTCTCTGGAGGAAATTCGGAGAGACAAGCTTGAGCACTCCCGTCTGGAAAGAGAGAGTGCTCCGATGTCTCACCTCAGAAAGTTCGACGAGTTGTGCGAAAAGTACTTCGTGACAGAGACGGGCAGCGGCGAAGCGGTTGCTCTCGTCCGGAAGATCAGGGAAGCTTTTGAAAAGGCTACCCCCATGCATCTCGGAGAAAGAAGTGAGCCAGAACGTCCTGTCGATTGATCCGGGTACAACCCAGTCCGCTTGGTCTGTGTTGCTCGGAGGCGGTGAAGTGTCAATGTTTGGCAAGGAGCCGAACGAGTCTCTGCTCCAAGCCCTAAGGGCCAAGGGGAGGGGTTGGCACACTGTTGACTTCCTTGTAGTTGAGGGAATGACGAGCTATGGAAAGCCTGTTGGCACGGAGGTCTTCGAGACTCTCGTGTGGACAGGCAAGTTTCTCGAGGCGTGGGAGCCGGGCGAAACAGACAGGATCAGCAGGCGGGACGTGAAAAAGGTGGTGTGCGGCACCACCCACTCCCGCGATTCTGATGTCCGGAGATGCGTCATCGAGAGGTATTCGGAAGAAGCCTTGGATGCGATCGGCACAAAAAAAGCCCCCGGACCCCTGTTCGGAGTCTCGGGGGACGTTTGGGCTGCGATCGCTGTCGGACTCGCGTGGCGAGAGCTGAGATCCGAGGCCGGTAGTTGACAAAACCCCCGGCACATATTTCAATGTGTCGGGGGTTTCTTCATGCGCAGTTTACGATACGTCGCCACGATTCTGACCTCGATGGCCCTCATGTTTGGGGTCGCGAGTGCCGCAGCCCCAGAGTTTATCAAGGCTTCGGCTAGGATCGGCGGCTGTAGCGGCACCATCTTTGCGACCGTCGGAGACCAGTCGTACGGCGTGTCTGCCGCGCACTGCGCTTCCGGGGTCGGCAGGTCCGTGCAGTTCGACCTGCCCAGCGGGAAGTCCGGCAAGGCCGTGTGGTTGTTCATCGACCGGCGGGTGGACATGTCCCTGTTCCGTGTGCCGTCCGAGAAGGTGGACGTTGTTTACGCCATCAAGGAAAGCCCAACCCTCGGCGAATACATCTCCTGCGGATACCCGAAGGGCAGGGGGCCTAGGCTGATCCCCTCGAAATTCTTGGGAGAGGCGGAGATCAACAGCCTCCCGGTGCCCCGGTGGGAGTTCGACGTGGACGATACCAGCTTCGGCAAGGGCTGTTCCGGGGGCGGTCTGTTCTCGGACGGGTCTCTTGTCGGGGTGGTTACACACGGCTCGGATGACAACGACGAGATGTTTTCCTCCACGCACTCGCAGTTGATTGCGTTCGTTCGCGATGCAGAGAAAAGCCTGAAATTGACCCTCCTGCCTGTCAAAAAGGACGAGGAAAAGGGGTTCGAGTACGACGGCATCCCTCTGGGGAGCGACATTGACAGAACGAAGGCGATTGTTCATATTCTGAATGAGCTGAAGAGGGCTAGGGGCGAGCTGGAGAGGATCAGGAGAACCCCGATCCGAGTCCAGATCCTCGATCCCAAGACTGGTAAAATCCTACAGGAGCAGGCCTACCCGTTCGGGACGCCGATCAAGCTCCTGTTGCCAACACTGAAGAGGTAGAGACATGGACTCAGTCGAACTTGCTGGAAACGACTACGCACTGATGAAGATGCACGCCCTCAACGGCTCGCAGCAGGCTGCTAACGGGATGAATATCGTCCTCGAGTGCATTCGTTTCGAGCATCAGGAAGCGAAGAACATGGTCTCGCAGGCCGAGGCTTTGGGGCATCGCATCGTTGAGGAGAGCGGTAGTGGAAAATCGCGGGCCACTGAGCCAAGCGGCAAGTAACGCAGAGCTCCACAGCAAGTGGCTTGTGGCTGTCAGGCTGTCTGGTTTTAGCGGCGGTCTGTCTGACGTTGTGTCCAGAAGAGCCGAGGAACTCCGTGAAGAGCTTGTTCGACAGGCTGGTCGAGAGGTGGGCCGGGATCAGGATGCTGGAGGAGCAGGCCAAGGCTGAGGATGTGGCCGAAAGCCTCAAGCTTGGTCAGGATCTCGTCCGTGCGCATTACCGGACCCACCTCGGGTCCAACTTCCCTGAAGGTTCTTCCGGCGGGAGCACTCACATCGGCGACGTGACCCACAACCACTCTGAAACCAACACCAACGGCAAGGGCAAGGGGTGGCTTCCCAAGCTGCTTCTTGTCGGGGGTCTTCTTGCCAGCGGCGGGGTCGGGGCGGCTATCCCTGAGCTTCTTGGCTTGTTCTCGGAGGCCCCCTCGGCTCCGGTGGCTCCGGCTCCTGATTCGGATACTCAATACAACCTTGGATTGGGGAAGCCAGATGCGATACCTGACGGTAAGAAAGAAGATCAAGGACGGTGACGTGCTTGCGTTCAGGGGGACGAGGTGGTGGTCTTGGTTGATCCGCTACTTCACCCAGTCCAGAACCTCTCACGTCGGCTTTGCCCTCTGGATGCACGGGCGGTTGTGCGTCATGGAGGCCCTCGAGGGTCGGGGAATTCGCATCATCCCGGTGTCCAAGTGCCTTGACGACGGCGAGTGGATCGACTGGTACGAACTCCACAAGCCCAAGGACAACAAGATCGACCGCTCTCTCTTGGTCGAGGAGGCCCTGTCGCACTGGGGCAAGCAGTACGCCTCTCCGTGGCAGTTCATCCGGACGTGGTGCCGGTGGGTGCGTCGGAGAAAGGACAAGGCTGGTGCGCCTCTGGATGTGGACCCCGACAGGTTTTTCTGTTCGGAATTTGTGTTGACTTGCCTGCGACAGGCCGGATACTTGGGAGAGGGGTTCGCGGCCCGGCTCAAACCGGCTGGCGCGGCTCCGGGCGACATCATCGAACTTCCTTGCCTTCACCGCATGGGGAAACTGGAAAAGTGAACAAACGAGGAGCTGGCCAAGTATTGGCCTTGGAACATGTCATGCTGAGCGAGGACGACCTCTACACCTACCAGTGCGCCTTGCTGAAGGTCGTGGACGGCGACACGGTTGATCTGGTTGTGGATCTCGGGATGGACATCTACAAGCACACCCGTGTCAGGCTGGCAGACATCGACACATACGAGACTCGCGGGGAGGAGCGGTACTTGGGCATCCTCGCCAAGGAGTTCCTGACTTCGCTCTTTGAGGAAAACCCAGACCCGCTCTTTCTCAGGACGATCAAGGACGGCACCGGCAAATACGGGAGGTACATTGGCCACATCTACCTCGCGGACGGTCGGTGCGTGAACAAGATCATGCTCGAGGAAGGCCACTGCAAGGAGGAGTAGATGGGCGGCAAGAGAAAGAAGTTTGGTTCCCCCCACACAGAGGCCCAGAAGGCGCATCTGGTCGCCTCAAAGGGGGGTGTGTGGGACAAGCAATGTGTTGACTGCCGGTGGATCTACGTCAAGTTCTCCAAGGCCTGCCCGAAGTGCGAGTCTATCAGTTGGGACTTGGTGAACTGCGTGCAGGACCCGGATTTTGAGCCGGGAGCATCGGACATCCCCTACCTTCCCACCCCCGAAGAGATTCGGAAGGAGTGTGCCGTCATCCGCGAGGGGTGGGACGACAAGCGTCTCGCTCTTCAGGAGGACATGCAGGGGTGGTACGTCCCTGTTGTGGAGGCGCAAAAAAAAGGACCCGGCGAGGAATCTATCCTCACCGGGTCCTGATTCAGTTGTTCTCGTTGTTTCGGGCCATGTCGGAGTCGTCACCGAACTGTTCCCACATCTGTTCCGCCGTGTAATCGAACGCCGCTGCTGTTTCCAGCATCGAGATGATTACACAGGCGATGTAGTGGTAGATGGTTCGGTGCCTGATTGTGTTCTCCAACATCTTGACCTCGTCTTCGAGGGTCGCCTGCATGATGAAGGCTGAAAGCTCCATGATATCCCCCGCCTTGAGCGGCGACAGAGTCTCGATGGGCCTTGTTTTTTTCTCAGCCATCGTCTTCCTCCCGTATAACGTAAACCATCGTGTCGGGAGCCCAGTCACCCTCCTTTGAGGTGGATGCCCAGAACTCCCGGTCTTTGAACGAGACCAGCTTGGGGTCAGAGGTCGTCCTCACCCTCGCTCGTGCCTCGTTGGCGTACACAAGCACGCCCCTCACACTCTCGAGCCCGGCCAAGATGAACTTGGTTCCGGGCTCGAGATACCAGAGAGGGACAGGCCTACCTCGCGTATGCGGAGTGGTCATGCACACCTCTCTGTGTTGCGTCTTGCCGGGAGCCTATTGTTTTGGGCTTCCCGGCCCTCAAGACTGTTTCACCGAGCCCGTCCACGAAGCAATCTTCGCACCGGCCCCGGTAGATGGGGTGGGCGTCCCGTTTCCCGCATGATGAACACTTGGGGGGAGGCCCGTCTTCTTGGTCTTTCATGGTTTCTCCTTTGTTGAAAGTAGCCACGCCGGGGCACTGGGCCGTTTGGCCCAGTGCCCGCGGGTGGACACTCTCTGGCCGCTAGGCAGCCAGATCGCTCCAACTGGACGTCACGATATTGTGACCGACCACTTCAAGGTCAGTCCTCGTGTCATAGTCGTCCAGTTGCTGCGCGTAAGAGGTGATCGCGTTGGCGATACCCCACCGGGTCTCCTGACCCGAGCGCATATAACGCTCGAGAACCGACTCGCGGTCCTCAACCGGGATGTTGAACTTGGAGCAGATGCTCTCGACGAGCTTGCCCGGTCGTTCGGGGGATTCATCCTCCATCGCATCCCGGTAGTAAACGAGACGTGCTGCGAAGCGTTCCTCGTCGAGGACCATTTCGATCACGTCTCCCACTTGCGACCAGAAAGCCTCGGTGGACTTTCGTTTGGTCGAATCGGAGAAGACATCGTAGGAATCATCCACGACGTCGACTCCAGATCGGCCTCCGGCGTGCGTCTTTCGCAACGTCTTCTCGCCGATCATCCCGTTCGAGCAGGACAGGACGGTATCGAACTCTGAAATCCAGAGCGAGCCGAGGCCCACTTCCGAGTTTCCGAGAGCGATTCCCGCTTGAATCCTGTCTCCGACTCGAGGCGCGGTGGCGATACGTCCCGGCATCACTGCCTTGATCGTCATGTGCGCCTCACTCAGATTGCATTGGGTGATCTCCATTCCCAGCTCTTCGAACCGGGGGAGAATCGCCGCAAGCAAATCCACGTTGTCCAACGGCAAGTAGCGGTCGGACAGAAACGCACGGAGAGTACCGTGCGCCTCGCCATCGTCAGGGGAGAACGTACGCAGTGTACGTCTCCCTGCTTCCGAAATCCAACGGTTTATGTTGGATGCCAGCAGCCCAGTGTCCTCCCTCAACATCCTGTCGTAGTAACGCTTGGGGATGTCGAGCGTACTGGAAATCTGCCGGTTTGCGACCTCTGACGGATGGAACTTCGTCAGGACCTCGTCCCGCTCTTCTCCTTCCGACCAGAGGCCGATCAGCAGCTTGCCCCCGTCGTCGAGGGCCTCGATTGACGCCGCCGGGCGAATGTAGTCGTTCTTTCGAGCGACTTGCTCACGCACGGTCGAAATCAACTCTTGCAGTCCGGTCATGTTTACCTCCTAACCGGGCCAAAAAAAGAGAGGGCCGTACATGACCCTCTCAGAAAGGCAAGGGAGGGAGTTGAACCCTCCCCACATGGCCCGCCGGGGCTTGCCTGTGTCCGTCAGTCGCCTTCGGGTTCCGAGTCTGCCTTGGAGCCCCACGGTGTCGGACCGTAAACGTCTCTCAGGATGTACAGCTCGATCCGCTCGTCAACCAATTTCTCGGCTTCCTCGCGGGTCTCTGGGCTGGCAACCTCCTCCTGAGGTTCTTCAACCTCGTGGAGAAGGTCGTGTGTTCCAGCACAACCAGTAATGCTTGCAACGGTCAAAAGAACGCTGAAAAACAAAACTCGCATGTTCGTACTCCCTTTGTGTTTCTCAGAACTGGTCGAAGTTATCCAGTAGATAATCTCCGTAGTCCCGAGATGGGTGATGGCTCAGGGAATCCCGAGCCTGTCTTGCCTCATTGTCTGCGGCCTGCTGAGCCAGCCAACGCCTGTCGGCATCACTCAGGTAGTCAAAATCGCTCTGGCTGCCGGAGTAGTCGAGGTCATCCTCCGGGTGAGCCTCGGGCAGCTCTTGCTGCCGTTGGCCTTCTCCGGAGTTGTTTGACTTCTTCCTCCTGCGGCGACCCGAGCTTTTTCTCCGACGGGGCTTTTTCCCGCCAGATTGGCTACGGTTCATGGCCGCTACTGATTGAAGGGCATAAAACCCCTCTTTCAGCGGTGAGTCGGCTAAGCCTCGAACCCACCCGGTCTTTTCCGGGGAATCCGTAAGCCTTTCCAACTCGTCCTTGACCCATTCAACCATGTCTCCAACAAGGAGCTGGTCGTCGATGTCGAAGTGGTCGAAATAGTTGTTCTCGTCGAGCCACTCAATTGTGAGCAACTCCAAGAAACCAGCCATGTCGACAAGGACATCTCGGAGAGTCAAGTCTCCTTTCTTTTCTCCTGCCACTAGTAAAACTCCTTTCGGCTTGAGAACGGCAGGGACTGAATGCCCCTGCTCACACTGTTATCGTTGCGAGCGGGCCTGAACTTGAATACCCGCGCATGAAAAAGGGCGTTGTGCCGGATTTCTCCAACACAACGCCCTCTTGGGGTCACTCTGGGGAAGGAATGTCGTCAGGAAGCAGTATGTCCTGCTTTTGCAGGGCGTGCCGGTATTCTTCCTCGTCGATGACCCCTTCTTTCCAGAGATCCGCGATTTTGGAGGCTGTTGTTACCGCCTCCGCGCCAGTCCGATAAGGCCCCAGTGCGTCCAACAGCTCCGGGTTGAGGTCCAACTGCGTCGGTCCGCCATCGTCGTAGCGGTCGGTTCTTTCGAACACGATTCCGTCTTCGAGGAGGACTCGATGCGTGTGGATCACCAATGTCCTGTCTGGCAGGACAATCAGCATACTCCCCGGCAGCAGCAGCTCGATCTGCTTTTTGAGCAGGTCGATTGTCTGCGGCCTTACATGGAACGCATCAGGGTTCTTGATCTCGTCTCTCATCACAACCTCTCTTCTTGGCTTGACGGCAGGGAATCCACCGCCTTCTGTACTGTTATCGTCACGAGAACGCCTCAACTTGAGAGGATAGACACGAAAAAAGGCCCACACAGCAGATTGTCTCTGCCATGTGGGCCTTGCGTGCCCCTCAGAGGCCCGTATCAGGCCTGTGAGGCGTTCGCATCCTCGGGTGCGGGCTTTTCCTCAACAACCTCTCTCGAGGGCAGGTCCCGCATTCCCTCGATGATTGTCTTTTGAACATCGATGTGATATTCACGCTCCTGCTTCAGTGCCTCGGTTGCCTCGTTGTAGGCGGCAATCCGCAGGTTCTGTTCAAAGAACGCCTCGATCAGCCCGTTGAGATCAGAGTCCGTGTGCTTGTTTCCCCACCCGATTGTCCTTTTGGCAAGGATTTCGGATGTGAAGTACGCTCCGTCCCACTGCACACAGCCGTCTTGGGGCGAGTGTGTCACATTCAGGGGCATGTCGAGATCGTCAGACGTGCCGGTGATTTCCAGCACGACCAAGTGTCTGCGTCCCATTCTTCTCTCCTTCAAGAGTACGAGGCGACGGTCTGCCGCCTCTTCACACTGTTATCGTGCCTGAACGCACCCAACTTGAGTCAGCGCACGAAAAAACCCCCGAACTGTGCAGTTCAGGGGTCTTCTCTGGTGTCATCCGCCGAATTTTGACATCGGCTGATGCACACCGTTTCCTCGGGATTGTTCCTGCCCGTTTCTACGCCATCCACCTTGGTGGTGCACGCCGCTTTGCTGATATTGCTCCTGAAGCGTAGACTTCAGTTCGCGAATCTCAGACTTCAGGTTATCACAATGCCGATTCTTGTCGTTTAGCTTGTTGACGGCATCCCTTGCCTTGCCCTCGGCTGCCCTCAGAGCCTTGGTGGCCTTTTCAGACGCCTCGTCGGCGTTCGCTTTTGCCACCGATTGCTCCGATTGCACCGCTGACTTGACCTGAGCTTCTCGGGATGGCTTTGTCACCGCGTACGCCCAATCCAAGCACTTTCGTTTCACCTCGGAAACAATGTACGCGACAACCAAGTAGCATCCCAAAAAGGCACAAACCATCAACGCGCCTTGCAACTGTCCCATGTCCATTTGAATTCCTTTCGATTGGAGTAATGTTCTGGACACACTGTTATCGTCCCCAAGAGGAGCCAACTTGAATAGACTGAGATAAAAACAGACTTCAGAGTGTGTTTTCCCCGCACGTTTACGCATTGATGTAGACAGACAGGCTAACCAGATGTACGCTGGGCTGGGCGGACGGGACATTTCCCCCCCAGAGATTGAAGCGCACCACGCACAGAGGGAGAACAGGCAGGAGGACAGGGAGCTAACTCCTCCTCAACTGCACACCACCCGCACCCACACCCGCAAGATAGACAGCTGGTCCTCGAA
>Ga0114906_1000451_pt1 | contig 23308 bp, 21 predicted proteins | sample MalvirDeepMed_M9_FD_89687 | JGI IMG/M metagenome (GOLD analysis project Ga0114906, IMG submission 89687) | Marine viral communities from the Global Malaspina Expedition - Malaspina viral metaG DeepMed_M9 | ecosystem: Environmental > Aquatic > Marine > Oceanic | place: Mediterranean Sea...
ACCTGGACGTTTGCCACGTTTGGCGGGAGTGCTGAACACTACCGCGACACTGCGTCCAAACTTGAGCGCGTCCAATACCATCGCTTCGTTATCTTCAGCGCGGGAGTGCGTTAGGTGAAAGTTCGCGGGAATCTCCGCACGCTTAGACGCTGGCCATTTCGTATAGTCGTAAAACTGAACGTCCGGGAATCGCTCCATGATGGATTGACGTTCGGGCCCGAATCGTTGCGACTCCCATTTGACGTCCGTCGTGCCATTCAATCGGACGGCTGGGATCAGATCGCGCCGTATGGCCGCTCGGATCAACGCTTCGATGTCCTTAACCAGATTCCAGAAAAACGCCTCGCGCTCTTGCATGAAGAAACGCGCTTTACGCTCTCTCGCCGCGTGGATGGTGTCGGGATAGACCGAAGCTAGCCCGGCAGTATCAAGGCATCCCGACTTGCAACCCAATGACGCGAATGGACATAGATTCCCAACCCCGGCAGATTCTGCCGGAGCCATGTAGAGGATCCCCGTCAAGAAACCGCGTTTCTCTCCTTTGACCGTTTTCGCGTCCGACGAAACTGAAAGTAGTTGCGTCCGTTTGGTGGTGGCCATCGTTAGTAACCCAACCATGCCAGCACGGCCGCCAGCGAATACGATTCCGCATCCCCAAACTCTGCGAGGAACGTACTATCTGGCGCGTCACTGCCATCGGCTTCGAACGCGGTAGCTTGGCAAACCGTATCTACGCCATGGTCCCGCAGAATCCGCAGGATGTCGCGCCGTGGATAGCGAACCTCTGGCGCATCAAACGCCTCTTCAGCTGTCATTCCTCTACTCATCTCATCACCTCATGAACCAATCCCAATTGCTAGATGAAGAGAGCCTAGGTTACCGCCTATACCAGTGTCAAGCGTTTGGCTCGAGATTCCGAATCGGGGTACGCAATCCATCCCATGACCTACGCCAGGACTCCCGCCATTCGGACGCATGGCCGACAGTGTCGACGGCTGATCAGAGGCCATGGCGTGACCCTGTTGCGAGATACGGGGCCAGCGCCCACCATCGGCCATCGATGCGCCGTGTTGCGCTTGTGGCGTCGTGATGCGGATGACGTCCCCGATCGCGGAAATGGCGAATGGCGCATGGCGCGTCATGGCGTCCGATGCGCCGGGGACGGCGTTAGGAATGGCGAGAGGGACCGAGACGGGGACGGGGTCACGATTCGGTTACCAGAAGTAAAAAGTAACCTACCCCTCTCGGCGCTGATTTTAAAAAATCAGTGGGTGGCAGGTTGCAGATGGGGAGTTGGTGGGAAGGGAAGGACGTCGCCTTGAAGCAAGGCTCGCCCATCCTCCTCCCCGAGATATAAGAACGTGCTGATCTCCGCAGCTTTAGAAACGCATTCGCCCTTTTGGTTCCTCACTGTTACCCGTTTGGCTACGGAGCTTAGGTCTCTCTCGCGCTGGGAAGCCCGGCGACCTTGGGGGGTATGCGTTCTGGGCTCGTGGTATTAGGTGGTAGGGATACGAAACGCCTTCTCGTTGTATGGCGGATGATTCTCTGTCTCGGGCGGACTCTTACGAATCCCAGAGGATCACCGCCCGAGAAGGCGAATCGATCTCGACTGCACGGATTATCATACTTCTGGTGTCGGTTGTAAAGGTGGGGTAGGGTTTTGGTGGAGTGGAGGAGGAGAGGCCCCTGTTCCTGCAGAGCGGGGGTCTTTTCTATCTGGTAGGGTTGGCGGCGTCTGGGTGGGAATTGGGCCCGCGTCCCGTCAGGGCATTGGGAATGTGGAAGGTGTATGGAAGAACGTAGAGGTTCGAGGTACAGGTCGAAGCGATGACGCTCCAGGCGTACGATCCTGCTGAAACGGGAGAACCGGCCCGGAAGAAGCGAAGGCTTCGTGATCCGCTGGCGACGATTCCCAGGGACAGTGGGTGTGGTGGAGCGTGCGTGAAGTCGCTGGAGTGTCCGTATGAGGTATGTCGGTACGACGACCCGCACCGAAGGATCGTTCCCAGTGCATTTGATGGGATGACGATGAGGGAGCGCCACCAGAAGATCCGTGATCTCCGTGAGCAGGGTGTCACGGCCAGGGAGATCGCTCGGAGCCTGATGGTGACGGTACGCACGGTGTACCGGATCCTGGACGGGAGGTACGACTGATGGTGCGTACGGCAGGCCCGGTCCCAGACCACCTGAGGCCGGTCCCGGAAGCCGAGGCCGACGATATCGCGGGGTGGTCGCAGCTCACGCCACGGGATAAGGACCTTGTCAAGATCCGTCTCGAGTCCACGAGTCAGCAGGCGGCGCTCAGGACGTTCTGGGGGATCGCCACGGATGATAAAACCCAGAACACCTATCGGTACAACCAGTTGAAGAAGTGGATGAAGTCCCGTCCCGGCCTCAGGGTGGCGATGGAACTCTCCGGTTCACCGGCGGCGGCCGACCGCCAGAGGATAAAGGATGTACTTCTCTCCGACGAGGCAGCGGCAAGCCGGATCGATGAGGACCGTGCGTGGATAGAGGCTGGCGAACGGGCTCGTCAGCGCCTCATCGAGCTGTCTGAGGGAGATGAGAACACCACGGCGCTCAATGCGACCAAGGAGATCCTCAAGGTGACCGGGTATCTGAAGGGCGGGAACCGGAAGCTCGGTCCCAATGCGACTCCAACGGTCGAGGATGATGAGGAGGAGGAGCCGATAAAGGTCCGGAGACTGGCCGCTTCCTCCGAGGAGGTCGCTTCCTGATGGCCGTCTTCGATATGGCGAAGTATTTCACCCCGCATGAGGGCCAGAAGGAGCCGTTCTACTCCGACGTGGACACCATCGCCCTGAAATGGGCCCGCCGGGGCGGGAAGGGCCGTCTCGCCTGCTTCAAGCTGCTCGATGAGTACTACCGGCTCGCCGAAACGCGCACCGACCGGTCCCTGGTCCCCAATTTCCACGCGGGGATCGTCGTTCCGACCTACAAGACCGGGAACCAGGCGTGGATGGAGGTGCTTGCGTTCATCCCCAAGGAAGCCGTGGCACAGGTGCAGACCGACGAGAAGATGATCTGGCTCAAGCCGCACGGGAACTGCGAAACCGCGCTCATCGAGATGCGTTCCGCCGATAACGAGGACTCCCTCCAGGGGTGGGGACTCGATTTCTGCTGGGTCACGGAGTCCCAGGAGATAACCGGGACCGCGTACAACAAGCTCGTTCCGGCCCTGAGGAGTCCCGGGAGGGCGCATAAGCTCCTCGCCGAGGGCATACCGCCCGAGATGCTCGACCACTGGTTCAATGCGCTGTTCATACGCGGCGAGGACCCCGATATCGAAAATAGCTTCGCCTCGCGGCTCACGTATCTCGATAATCCGATGCTCACCGAGGAGGATCACCAGGAGATAGAGGGGCTCAAGGACTCCATGACCATCATGGAGTGGGAACGCATGTGGCTGGCGAAGGACCCGGACGAGGGGGAGGCCCCCATGCCGATCCACAACGTCCTCGAACGCGCTGTCGACTGGAACGAGCAGGAACCGATACCGGGACACTCCCACGTTATCGGTCTCGATCTCGGGAAACAGATCTCTGCAACCGTGCTGACCGTCTGGGACGAGTCCACGATCCCGATGCGTCTCCGGTACTTCCGTCGGATGCTCAGGCAGGACTGGAACGTCGTCAAGGCCATGGTCATCGCCGCGAACGAGACGTGGAATCCTCGTGTCATCCACCAGGACGGCCAGGGACCGGGTGATCCGCTCTTCGATGACTTCAGGTTCGCCGGTCTCCCGGTGAATGCCGTCCCCATCCAGGGCGATTCACGGGAGAACATGCTCACCAAGCTGGCGGTCACCATGGAACGGAAGAAGATCTCCCTCCCACGGGAGGATCAGATCGTCCGTGAGGCAAGTGCGATGCGGCGGGTCAAGACCGGTGCAGCCGGGTCCGGTCGCCCACGGTGGACCGTGCGTACCGGGTACATGGATGACACCGTGTTCTCCATGGCGCTCGGTATCACCGACCTGACCCTGAGGGATGGCCCCGTCCAACCGAGGAAGGCAGCAGAGTCGTACTCCTGGAGCATCGCATGAACCTCGAGGTCGTCATGAACCTTCCGGTCAGCCAGCAACTGGTGGTTGGACGCCTCGCCGCCGCCATGGGGCGCAAGGAGGACGAGCCGGGGTTCACCCTCCACCTCGAGTACCAGTTCATGCGGCGCGAGGCGCGTCTCGCCCGGGTGGAGTTGGACAAGAAGTTCGAGGAACGGTCGTGGGCGCTCACGCTCGGAATAATCACCGGAGAATGGTCCGCCTGTGCGGCCGGTCACGAGGCGTATTCCGAGGACCCGGCAGGAGACGGGTGGCTCAGTGAGAGACTCCTGGGGAGGGGTTTCTGGCTCTGCTCACACGCCTGTCGGGTAAAGTGGTTGGGCAGAGAAACGAAGAAACTCGAGACCGAAAACTCGAAACGGGTAGAATTGACCTACGAGGGCGGAAAGAAGTCCGTCATGAGAACGGCTGGAAGAACGCTGGACGGCCAGCCAGCACTGGCTGGAGTCGAGAAGGTCTAGAGGAGGATATGATGGGTGTAGGCGACGAACGAAGCATCCCGATGCCGGTGGAAAGCCCGAGCGCGAAACCGATGATCCCTGGGGCACCGAGGACGGTAGAGAAACCATCGTCTCCCAACCGTGGCCCATCGGTCCCCGGCGTTCGCAAGGCGACGAATGAGGATGGGAGGTTCCGTGCCGGGATCGTCGGTCCTCTTCCCGTAGACGAACGATGACCACCACACGGATAAGTACGAAACAGCATCCGCGTCGGCGTGGCCCGGCTCCCGGTAGCCCGAACAGCAAGGCGTTACCGAAGCATCCGAACAAGACCCGCCGCCGTCGCGGGTAGAACGGAGATCCCTTGACGCTTGGATACGAGTTATACCACCTTGGATACAGACCGGATGACATAGCCGGTCTGAACCGTACGACCGATGGTCACGGCCCACTCGAGGACACCGGAGAGCGCAACGACTTCGGGCCACTGATGCTCTGCGACAACTGCGGTTGGACCGGGGCGTATACCGATATCGTCGCGTTGTCTGCTAAGGAGAAACGGCGACCTCTCGAGGCTCGGAACCGCTGGCTCCTTGGCGAGATGAACCGAAAGACCGCCGATGACCCCGGTGGCCTCAAGAAGGCACTGGTGGAGTCGGATAAGATGGAGTTCAACGCCAACGCTGCGGAGATCATCCGTCTCCAGGCGCTCGATGACGATGCTCATGTCGGGTTTAAGTTCAAGGGAACACACCACGGTGGCATGGATATCCGTATCGTTACGCTCCCGGATCCTGAACCGGAGGTCGAGGTCGTGATCGCCACGCAGGAACCCCCGGCTCCTCCAGTCGTGACTGGAAGAGAGGTTGCAGAGCCGGAGGTGGTGGTGGCGAAGAACATCCATCCCACGACTGGCGATGAGATCGGGCCCGGACATCCCGACTGGAACAAGCGGTTCAAACGACCGAAGACACCGGGAGAACTCGCCCGAGACGTGAAATTCGCGGCATCTCGAAAGAAATCCAAGGAGGATGCGACTGCGGCCGCTCCCGCACCTGTCTAGGGAGTAGCCATAGATGACGACTGGGTTTGGAAGATCCTCGACCCAGCAAAGGATCGAACGCGATACCGAGGGACTCGTGGCGGCATGGGCACTTCGGAATGCTCGGATCGAATCCTGGTACACGCTCCGGAGGCTCACCGATAGGTGGAAGCAGCCGGGGAAGACATCCTTCGTATCCAACCGTCCGAAGGTGTACTTCAACCTCGCACGGTTCATGCTTGCAACGAACTCACCGCGCCCCCGCGTGATGATGGCGTCGCAGGACGAGTTGTCCGACGTACGCAACGATGCCCAGTCCGAACACGGCATCCTCTCTATCTTCAGAAGTTTCGATGACCAGCATGCGAAGCAGGGCAAGATCTCGTGGCGCATGACACTGGCCGACCAGATCCTCATGGGATGGGTCAACCTGTTCTGCGGCGTCTTCAAGGGAGACGACGGGCAACCGGTCTTCCGTGCCGATATCTGGGACAACCTGACCGTCTTCCCCGAGTGGGATGACGATGGCCTCTCCACGGTCGTCCATAAGTACACCGCGTCTCCGTCCGCCGCAGCCTCCAAGGCGAAGGCGATGGGATTCGACAACTCGGTGCAGGAACCGTTCGGCGGCCGTAGCCCGATCGGTGGCCGTTCGGTGGTCCGAGGCGTCGAGATCACGGACTGGTGGCATAGAGATTCCGGTGTTGTCTGGCATGCGATGACCATCAACGGCCACGAGGTCGTGCGGCTGGAAGAGGTGGAGAACCTCAACGGCGAGATACCGATACTCACCACTCCGGTCAACGGAGAGGCGCGTGACGAGCAGCGCGATAACCAGGACGACCTTTCGCTCTATAAGGGTGTTTCGGTTCTCGAGCCGATCGAACGCACCGTGAACGACTTCAACGACTGGGCCACGATGGTGAAGCAGATCGCCCGCCAGACAGCAGAGCCGAACTACATCGACTACACCGAGGACGGCCAGGGGTTCCTCGACGCATTGGATATGCAGCGCGGTGGGAACATCCACCACGGTTTCTCGGACGGAGACCGTGCGGAGGTGCTTCCCCCTCCCCAGTTGCCATCCGAGGTGGGCGGCATCTTCTCCGTCATGGCAACCGAGGTCCAACTCGGTTCCATACCCGATACCGCGTTCGGAGACGTTGCGGCGGATACGTCCGGGTTCCTCTTCTCGCAACTCCAGGCGGCGACGATGAACAACGTCGGGCCGTTCAACGAAGCGCAGAATACCGTTCTGACCGCGCTGGGACAGCGATTCGTCGAGGGGTTCAGGGACGGGAACTTCGAGCCGATCAGGATCAGCGCCCGTACGAACCCGGATGCGAACTCGACCGGGTTCTTCTACGAGGACTGGGACCCATCGAAGATCGATGAGAAGGTCTGGGTCGACGTGCGGACACAGCTGGCGTTCATGAGGAACCGGCTACAGGAGATCACGATGGCCCGGCAGGCGAACCCGGAATCGGGCAACCTGCTCGATGAGACCAGTCTCCTGGACGAGGTTCTACAGATCGAGGACCCGCTTCTCATCCAGCAGCGTAAGGCGCAGGACCGCGTCGCACTCTCGGAGGATAGCCTCCGCATCAACCAGATCATCTACTTCCGTAACCAGGCGAAGTTCCACCGAGAACAGGGGAACCGGATAGAAGCACGAGCGTTCTCCATCGCGGCACAACGTATCGAAGCCCAGCTCGGGATCACCGAACAGGGGCAGGGGCAGGGACAGGGACAGGGCCAACCAGTACCCGGCGGCATACCGCCCCAGGTCGGTGGCGTCCCGGGTACTGAGGATATTCTCGCGGCTGCAATGGCAACACCGCCGCCTGAGTCGCGGCCGAGGCAGTAATGGCTAACGGACAGGACGGACAACAGGTAACTACGCCCCACGTGGGAGGCGGGCTAGACGAAGACACGGTTAAACAATTCCTGAGTATCTCGTCCAGACTATTTGGCAGAGTTTTCAATACCATCCAGGATTTTGTGGAAGCGTTCGGTGAGCAAGAGTTCATGGAAGCTCTCGCTCAAGGGCAGATTGCACCGGGACTCGCGGAAGGAGCGCCCACACGGGTACAGGCTGCATCGATAGCTGAGAGAGAAGAACAACGAACGCTGGAAGCAGAAGCTGCACTGCTCCAAAGGCTCACAGCGGCCCGGGAAGGAGCAGTACCGGATGAGGAACTAGAAGACGTATTGGCCGTTACCGTTCCGGTTGAGCCTGTCGATGAAGAGGGCACGGCTCAACCAACTTATGCCGAACGTCTCGAGGCACTCGTTGCAGAGAGGGCGAATGAAGCCGAGAAACGCGCCGAGGCGTTGATAGATCTAGCGGGTGGACTAGATACGTTCCTGCTCTCGTACGGAGAGCAACTACCATTTGGTGTGCGCGGCTGGTTAAAGACCGATGCGGCGACGAGGGCATTGTCTAAAGATTTTGACATAGATGCCTTTGAGCTTGCCGAATCTCCTGCCGTCGCGTTCCTCGTACAGGAGATGGATACCGGTGGTCTCCTCACTCGATATCAGGACTTTATCAAGGGGGAATCGGAAGAGGCGACTCAGATGCTCACGGACATGCGCGGTGGTGTACCACCGCGCTACGCGGAGGACCACAGCCTCAGCTCGTTCTTCAAGGGCAATCTAACCAAACACATCGATGAACTCCTAAGCGACGTTGACAAAATGCGTCCCGGTATCGCCGGGTGGGCGAACACGGAAGAGGGCCGTACGGTGCTGTACGAGCAGTATCAGAAATCACTCGAGTTCGCCAGCTTGTTTGAAGACCGACCAGGCATGGCCATCTCGGACGATGTCGAGCGATTCGGTGCAGACCCACTCGCATTCATCGAAAACATAGACCAAGATTTCCTTGTCGATGTATGGGCGGATACGAACGTGGAAGCCGCGCTCGACCGGTCTGTTAGGCAGCAGGTCGCCAGTCTGCCATTTGCCATACGCGAGAAGGTTGCCTCGCAAATCTATTCGTCTCTCTACTTGCGGTTCAATGATCAACTCTTCGATGTCGGCGGGGTTCCCCGTTTCAGTACGTTCCTGCGCTCCGTGAACTTCAGTGAGTTCGATCCCGAAATAGATTTCGAGATCAACGAGTACAGAACAGGTACGCCGGGGCTCAGGACACGTGCGCTGCTCAGTCCGGAGTTCTTCGGGCAGACGATGGGCTCTCTCTTCTCACAGGCCACCGATACCCTCCTCGAGGAACTCGGACGTGAACCCACGTTCCCGGAGATTCAGGCAGAGGTTCAGGCTATACAGCAGCAGCAGATCGAAGACTACACGGCCGAGGGTGGTGACCTTCCTCCGTTCGGAGGCCCGATTGCAGCTTATGATGCACAAGCAGCTGCGGAACGCGGAGGCGGGCCAGGTTGGCCTGTCATACCCGGCCAACCAAATGTTAGGCGGCCCTGGCGTCCCTTCCCTAGACCCTTCTTTTCTCCCAGATGAACCAGCAGCCCACGCGGCTTGATCAGGTACTCAGCGCCATAATCAGCGCCCCAGGGGCACCGCCGCAGCCCGGCCCGTCGTTCGTGCCCCCTACGCCTCCACCGCGTAGAAGGCCGTTCGAGATTCCACTCACCGCACAACCGATCGGTGACGAGTTCACGACACCGTTCGCACAGTCAACGGCGTTCCGGCGATTCGGTACACGACGACGATCTACCCTCCCCGTACAGGACCAGGTCCCGCTCCAGGGCCTGACCACTCCGGAATCGATGAAGGAATCCATCGATACGAAGCAGACCCTCCTTGGCCGTATCGGTGAGAACCTTTACGGCGTTGCCGAATGGGTGCAACGAAACGTGGACGCGCCGATCCCCGGTATCCTCTCAGCCGCCTTCTCGGCGTCCACACGAACCGACGTGAGTGCGGTAGAGGCTATCGGCAGTTCCCTCGACTTTCTATTCACCGGCTCGAACTCGGTGATCGAGCGCGAGTTGCGAAAGATCGGAGTCGAACTACCGAACCTTGATGGGCACGTCGGTGCTGATATGTTGCGTATCTGGCAGGCGTACGGAGATTTCCAGATGGCCCGCCCGGATGCATTCTGGGGTGAGAAGTTCCTCGAGGAGCTTCTGTTCAGTCCTGCGAACTTCATCCCGTTCGGGAAGGCATCTCGCGCCTTAGGAATGGCGAACGCCATACCGAGAGCGGGTCGCGCTCTCGCGTGGAATCAATCCAAGTTCAATCCGTTCCAACTCACACGCCGGGGGCGCAAGGCAGTCTCGGAGCGGTACTTCCAGGAGAACATGGGGATGACCTTCGCGGCCATCGACCCAAAGACCGGCCGTTCCATCAACGACTTCACGAAGGGTGGACAACTCTTCGAGGCCCGGAACCGGATCTCCTCCTTCTGGGAGGGCGGTGACGATATCAAGTCCCTGTGGGGCGACCAGTGGAACAACTTCGAGACACAGCGCACTCACAAGGCGCTCAGGAAGGCGTTCGCAACCAGGGAGGACCTGGACATATTCCTCGATGAGGACCTGCCGGATGACCTGCTCGGCATCCTCCATGTGACCCAGAGGAAGATCGTGAACGCCGAACTCGGTGACAAGGCGGTAGGGAAACCCAATGCCATCATGCGGGGTCAGCAGAAGATCAAGAACGAGATGTCTCCGGCACTTCTCGGCGCAACGCTCCGGTATCCGATCTACAACGCACTGACCAATATGGCGACGCTTGCGTTTCGTCACGGGGCTCGTGTCGGGAAAATCGGAGAGTCATCTGACTTCGCCAAACGTCTCGGGATCATCGATCCTGCGGGAACCGGACGAGCGTACATCACGTTATCTGAGGCGGGTGGATTCCTTCGCGAGTTCACGGTGGAAGCCGGAGCCCGCGGAGGAGAGTGGCGTCCATTCCTAGCTCGTGTCCCCGTACTCGGGAATATTCCCAAGTGGGGTATGAAACTAGCAACCATGGGTGATGATTACGCTCGTGTGTCTGACTTCAACCTGACCGCCATGAAGACGTTCCGGCACGGGTGGAAGAAGGAACTCGACATGCACGAGCTGCCGGACGATGTCCGGTCTTTCCTCGGCAGCGCCGTGTCACCGGAAGACCTGGAGAGCCGCCTTGCGCGTCTCATGCAAACGGAAGAGGCGTTCGCTCCCCCCGTGGTGCGTCCGGGTGAGGCTGCTGGCCCGGAAGCGTTCGCTCCCATGACCGCGCTCGATCTGGCAAATACCGGTGACCTACCTGAGATTGCCCGGGCCTACTGGGATGACACTGTCTTCAATATGGGAAGTACGACGCCCGGGCCAACCGAATTGCGGATCATCGCTGCACAGGCCAAGCAGAGGACTCGGTCGCACTACAGAGATGTGTCGGACGAGTCCACCATCGAGTTCGGGTCCCCGGTAGAGGCCGGAGGGATCGAATACGACCGTCTTATCGATGACCTCGAGGAGGGTTCTCGTATTGCGAAGGAACCGCGTATCAAGGATGCGTTTCAGAGAGAAGCAGACCGACTGAGGGCTGACAAGCTGTCTTTCTCACGAGATCTGGAGTTGGACAGCCTGCGTATTTTGCAGGCTAATGCACGTTCAGCAGAAGTGGCTGGGATAACAGATATGTTGTCCTACGGCCTGATGAAGGAACAGTTGAAGGAGATCCGAGTACTGCAATTGCTCAGAGACCGACGCCAGGTCGAGCGATTCTATCGAGACATCATCTCGGTCGACCCACTCGAGGCAGAGACGAAGATATTCGACCTTCGGAAGGCGCACACAGAGGCGCGTATCAAGATCCGCAAGGAGTTCACCGATCGTGCCGAGAAACATGAGGATGCATGGACCAATGCGATAAAAAATCTGCCTGAATCGCAGAGATCCGGTGTCAGCATCGATTCGCTCAATCTGCCTGCGCGGATGGAATCCAGAACTCTGCGTAGGATCATGGACGAAAAGGGTCTGGACCCGAAGATCTACGATCCTGACCAGCCACCCGACATCGCGGCGTTCATCAAGCAGCAGCGCGATAAGGAACTGAGTGCTATCGACCGCATGGTCTCCGATGCCGACGAGTTGTGGCGTCGAACGCAGCTCGTTGACGTGACTCCCGGTAGGCTCACACCGGACGATGCTACTGGAATACGTGCCGGGTACAACAAGGTGCGGGCACAGGCCCAGCGCATCGCCAGTGAGACCACGCAGCAAGACTTCTTTGACTATGGATGGCGTAATTACTCAGATTACGCACAGAACCACCTGATGCCGTACCCGTTCTGGGCAACCCGTTACATGATGCACTGGATCACGAGGACCGTGCAGAACCCGAACCAGGCGAGGGTGATGATGGAGACGGTGAAGCACTTCGTGGACGCTTCCGAGGACGAACCGCCTCATCTCCGCTTCTCCACGAAGGTCGCGACACTCTCGGATGACTCCGAGGTTCGTATCTCTCCGTTCGGTGGAATCCTTCCGATCGCGACGCCGTTCATCAACCTGCTGAATCCCGGACGCGAATCCAACGACCTCGTGACCGGTATGGCACAGATGCAGGACTTCATGGGTGGGTTCTTCTTTCCGACCACGGAACTACTCCTATCGGCATCTCAATTGGTTCCCGATATCGCAGGGGTAGATCCTGACGTAACAAGGACCGGTGGTCGTGGACTGGCACGGAATGCAAAGGAGATATCCCTCGACCTCATCCCGCAGCTGGCGATGATCATGACCGGTGTGAACGCGCTCGGCTTCGAGGGGATCACCGACGCTGCGGGCGACATGCTCATCAACGAGTCCGACAAGAACTCCATCATGTTTGCTATCGGCGACGACCTTACCACTGGAGTCCTGACTGACCCTGTAGCTGCTCGAGAGGCTATCGAGAGCATCCGTAAGGGCAAGCCGAACGGCCTGGCTGCGGTCTATGCGAAGAAGGCGCTTGGGAGAAGGTTCCTGACCCGCGCCTCCGGTCTTATGGGAATGCCGATCAGGATCTCCACTCGCGGTGAGAGAAAGACTGCCGAGGCCCGCAGACTCCTGCTGCCAGAGGACGGGAGTTTTCCTCCGGCACCCGACGAGGTCGATTCGATCTACAAGCAGTACCCGGGGCTTGAGATCACGCAGGGAGAGACGATCCCAAGCGGTCTTAGCCGCTTACAGGCGGATCAATACAGGGTGACATCAGGGTATTGGAGGACGGTTAGAGACCTTCAATCCGAACGTGACGAGGAACTCGCAGCCGCCTGGGAACGGTTGCTGGACCCGGACAACCCTCTCAGGGGTACGGAATATCGTGATCAGAGATCTACGATGTGGGCTTCGTATATCGACCGTGTACGAGGTGCCCTCGATGGGACGGTTGAACAGGCAGAATTGCGTGGTCTAGACCCGGGAGGGTTGCCGTTGCCGTTGGCACAGGATGCCGAGGGCAGATGGATCCCAGACGCCATGAATTCCTCACTGAGCCGCCTCAAGCGTCAGGAGTTCTGGTCGGGGGTTGGAAGGATCGTCTACCCGGACAATCCTCTCAGGTTCGTGGAGGACGGGTACTACGGCATCAGTGCATCCGACTTCGTGGACGAAGAAACGCAGGAGATCGTCTGGTCTGACTTCTTCGCCGCTCGTCAGGAGTACATGGACACGCTGCCAGACCCCGAGTACAACTATCTACGCGCACGGATCGAGTCTCGCGATAACAAGGACAGAGGATTCCGAATCGCGCAGGAGGCGGCACGACCGTACTGGCAGCTCCGAGAGTCGCTCCTGGCGAGGAACCCGCGTGTGGAAATGCTCCTGCGTGAGATCGAGCTTGCATTGAAGCGCGGTGACAACCGACGTGCGGCACGACTCCGAAGGAGGTCCACCCTACGGCGATTCAATACTCGTCTGGCACGAGAGCAGGAACGCCTCAGGAGACGCAACCCGCGAGTTGATGCGGCGCTGGTGACCTTCTGGGATCTCGTACCCCAGAGACGCAATTCAGCGGCACTGGGAAGGCAGTTGTTCCTGTCCGAGTAGGTCGGTTTGATACTATTGGTTGAAAGAAGGCCCGTGGGCCTCTAGGGCGAGAACCACCCGTGGGAGGATTTCGTGACACAAAACGGACAACCGGACGCTACCGAAGGACAGACAGGCATACTGCCTGAGGGTTCTCAGGGCGCACCCGGGCCGGATTCCGAAGGGGCCGCAGCACCCGAGGGTGTGAAGATGGTTCCTGCGACGGATCTGGCGCGTGTTCACGGGGAGAAGGGGAGCCTGCAACAGGCATTGAAAACTTCAGAAGCTCGTACCGCAGAGTTGGAAACCCAGCTTTCCGCTCGAGAGAATGGTGGTCCTCCGACCGATGATGAGCGCCTTCGCTTTGAACAGGAGGCCAGGGAACTGCGGGAAGAGCGACGGGAGACGCAGCGATTGCTCAAGGAAGCACGGGAAGAACGACGCGGCACCTTCCTCAGTGGACTGGCGGCGAAATACCCGCTGGTTCCTCAGGAAGAGTTGGACGGCTACGTCGCTGGTTCTCCCGACGTATCTGAAGATGCGATCGCTCGGTATGCCGCAGACACACAACTCGAACGCATGACGGCCGCAGCCGCCGAGGCAGCTGCGAAACCGAACGGCAATGGAGCCCCACCAAACACGCGCTTGGATACGCCCGGAGGCGGATCGGGTTCGACCACGCCACCGCAGATGAATTCTCGCGAAAAGCGCGAGGCAGGTCTTGCGGCCAGGCGGCAGAATAACTCAGAACAGTACCGGTCTGTGGGAGCTTAATCTCTCCTACTCGGTAGTGCCCTCCTAATAGGAGAAGCACAATGAGCTACACACTGGCTCAGGTTGATGCCCTGACTGAGGATCTTTTGATCCAAGGTGTTGCGGAGGACGTGGTTAAAGAGAACCCGATCCTCGGAATGATTCCCGCTGAGAACGTGACCGGCAAATCGGTCATCTCAAACCGTGAGTCGACTACCGGCTCACTCGCCGCCTGGAAGACGGCAACCTTCACACAGATCGGCGGCGTCCTGCCCGAGTCGACCCCGAGTACGACACAGGTCACCACGTCCTTGGCGCAACTCGTTGACTCGGCGAAGGTCGCTCGGTTCGCGATCGCGGTGAAGGGTGATGTCCAGACGGGTGGGATCGAAGGATTTACCCACGACGAGAAGATCAAGGCCCTGTTCGAGACGTTCCAGGATGCTCTCATGTACGGAGACAACTCCTCGAACTCGAACGAGTTCAGCGGGCTCCACAAGCTCGTGGACAACACGCTGGACACGGACCTCGACATCACGGAAGGCACGAACCCATTGAACATCTCGAACCTTCTTCAGATGTCCGATGCAGTTCGTAGCCCCAGTGTGTACGTATCGAACCGGCGCATTCGCGCACGAATGGCACAGGCCCAGTACCTGGGCGGAACGCTGGGGTCTGCAACCGCTCAGAACCTGAACGTCAACTTCGGGCAGCAGCTCGATGCGTTCGGCACAACCCCATGGACGATCTCGGACTTCATAACGCAGACCGAGACGGACGCTGATCCTCCGGTCGAGACCGGCAGCTCCCACTCGAGCGTCTTCGCCCTGAAGCTGGACGACTACACGGTCATGGGGCCGGAGTCCACGTTGTACGCGAAGGGGCCGACCCTGATCCAGTCAGCCGAGGGCCCACACGTTGTGGGACCGCTCCCGGTGACCGGTGAGTCCAACGTCGAATTCCAGTACTACTGGTTCGTCGCGCTGATCGTTCCGTCCCGACGGACGGTCGGGCGCATCCGTGGTGTCACGGACGCCGCAGTGGCTGCGTAACCAGAAACGGAAGGTAGCCCGGGGGACACCAGTGCCCCCGGGAGCCTCTAAGAAAGAGCTGGCCCTGCGTGGACTTAAGGGCGCAGGAGAGTTAGCAGGGTAGTCAAGAATCCCTGCAAGGAGATGACGACGTGGCAGATATCTTTGTTGATCAGATTGCCGGACCGAAGTTCACCGCAGCGGTGGGAAGTTCTGTAACGCTTGGCATGCTCGTGTGCCACGACGGTACGCGGTTTGAAGAAGCCGATGCTGACTCGCATTCGACTCCGGCTCAATACCTCGTAGTCGGTGTAGACCAGTACGGTGGGGACGACAAACGTGCGACTCTCGCACGTCAGGGCGTGATCCGAGACGCTGACGCCCCGTACACCCTTGGAGACGTTCAGTACACCAGTACAACCGCAGGCGCGATCACGTCGACGTTCCCAACGGGCAATGGAGACCTCAGGCAGGTTGTTGGTCGTGCGATCAGCACCTCAGAAGTTGAGATCGACATCAGCCAGCCGAAAGTACGGGACGACTTCATCGTGGTGGCGACCTACGACACCACTGGTGAGCCCGGACTTGGCATCACGGCGACCGGTTGGACTGGCCCTGGTGTTGATAGTAACGGCGAGAAGACGTACATCGGGGCGCACAGCCTCCCGTACAACTTCCTGTCTCTGCTTGAGGCGCGGGTCATCACGAACAACGAAGCGGGTACTGCGGCAGTCGACTACGACTTCACGATCGTTGGTGCGTACGATGGTCAAAGTAACGCTCAGGACACCGGAACGGCGATCACCGCAGCCGATGTTGCGAACACCCCGCCTGCGGCGAACATCATCGAATACTTCGACGTTTCCTCGGCGTTCGATTCTGGATTCGTTGGACCAGGTCGTACCTGGGAACTGTTCCTTGATCCAGATGGGGTCGGTTCGGCAGAACTCCAGATCCTCGGTGCGCGTTTGGTCTACCTGGTAACCGACTAGACTGTACCCATGGCAACTGCTGAACATTCACTCAAGGCTTCGCACTTCTCGAAGAAATTCGGGAGTGTGTACGTCCACCTTTCCTCTGATGGACGGGTTGGCATCTCGCCGGTACTCGAGGGTGTCAAACCACCCAAGGCGAAGGAGGCCGAGTTCTGGATAGAGGATGATCAGTGGAAGGCCATGAGCAAGTGGGCGATCGATATCCGGAGGGGTACTGGCTTAGAGCCACCCCCTCCGGGTCAGGTCCCGGCGATCATGCCGTACCACCCGACACCGTGGTGGGTTCACCTACTCACGTTGGGGTTGTCGAAGTGGCGGATCGAGGGCATCGTCCGTAAACAGTATCGAGGTGGGAAGAAGCGGTGAGCGTCCGATCCTGACGGTGGTGTAAACTAGCCCCGTCTCTTGTACTTAAAGGGGAGACGAAATGTCTGAGAAGTTTGTCGATGCTGTGATCGGTCCCCGCATTGGTGGGCAACCGGGAGCCAAGGCTGTTCTGCTGGGCGATCCCGTCTACTGGGACTCCGGTAACTCGCGCTGGGACCAGGCCGACGCCAGCGACGAGAGCAAACTCCCGAGGTTCTTCTGCGTCGGAAAAGCCTCGTTCATGGACGATGGCGACAACGGGCTTACACTCGCGATTGGAGCGGTCGTTAGCGATGCCGATGCTCCGTACAGCACTGCTGGACTCCAGTATCTGTCAGAGACTGCTGGCGAGATCACTGAGACACGTCCTGCGTCGTCTGGTGCGGTTTCCATTGAACTCGGCCGTGCGGTCGACACCAGAACGGTTTTCCTCCAGGTGGGCGCACAGCCAGAGTTAGGCGGCGGCACACTGGAGTCCGGTTCGGTGGCGATTCCGGCCCTGACCTTCTCAGCAGATCCGGACACTGGTTTTTACCTGTCTGCCTCTAACGAGATCGGTATCACGACTGCCGGTACACACCGGGCGAACTTCTCCACCAGCGTCTTCAACGTCATCGACAACTACCGCATCGCGGTTGGGACGGGCAATGATGGCGTCATCGTGAACCGTTCCACCGCACTTGGTGCGGATACGGCTCTTAGCGATGTACTCATTGGTACGCCGGTCACACCGGCAATTGCGGCGGATAGCATGGTCATCTCAAACATCACGGCTTCAGGAGACATCCTGATCGCTGGCAACCGTGGTGGAAACTCCGAGGCGTACTTTTTCGCAGACACGAGCGCGGGAGCCTTGTACCTGACCCAAACGGGTGGTCTGACTCTTGGCCTTGCAGCCGACGCGCCCGCTGCTTCTAACGGCACCGTGCTGATCTGGCAGAGCGATTCTGGGGCTGGAACCACATCGGCCAACTCTCTCCTGAACCTGATGCAGGACGGCGCTGTTTACATCTCGTTGCTTACGAACTCTTCCTCTAATGCGGGATTGTTGGTAGCCGATGGAGGCGGTGATATAGATGCTGGTCGGCTTTTCTATAACACCGGAAACGAAGACTGGATCTTTTCCGTCGGCGACGGCTCTACTACTTCAGACGAAGTTGTGGAAATCAATACCAAGGGCATTACGGCGCTCAAATCCACCGACTCCGCTGCTGTTGCGGACGAGGTAACGATCGGGCGCTATGACATTGGTGCCGGAAACACGGTGCTTGCCCTATCACAGGAAACGGCAGTGGCGACAGAGACCGACGAAACGAAGTTCTCTCACAAGATGCAGGTGCGTCTCAATGGCGCTACCTACTTCATGATGCTGACGGCCTCATAAAGGAGAAGAAATGACAATCACCAAGTCTGACGCAGAGATCCGGTCGTATCGCGTTGATGCCAGCGGTGCGATCATCGCATCTGCTCACATCGACTTTGTCGAGGATGGTGAAACCGTCGGGTCGATCCGCAAAGACATCACGGTGAACACCGCGACCAAGGCTGAGAAGGCATCCCTAGAGCAGATCCGCGTGAAAGCGGCAGCTCTCGCAGATAAGAGGTAGAGGGTACATGCATGAAGTTCCTTAGAGACGAAGTTTTCATCGATGCGCTATCCGAGAAACCGATCTCGATGTTTTGGGATGGCGAAGACGATAGTCGGAAGAACCGGATCAGCGCCATGCTACGTTTTCTGCTGTCCTCCTATCGTGCGAACCCTCAGAAGCAGCAGGAGTTGAATGTAGAGCAACTCGGGCAGGTGTTGACCTGCATCAAGACGCTGAAGAATGGACCGACCGAGGACTTTCCGGAACACCTGATGTTCGAGGATGCGGACTGGAAAGTCCTGACGATGGTCGTTGGTTGGCGTTCACCGATCTTCCAGCCGATGTCCGCTCCGGCCATCAAGAAGGCGCTGGATGGCGTCGAGGAGAACCTGCCCGCATCGAAGGGACAACACAGCGATAACGGTGTCCTGGCGAACGCTGAAGCCGTTGCGGCGGCAGCAGGGAGCGACTGACTATGACCATGGCGAACCGACAGAGACACGTAACCAGCAGCACCGTGAAGACTGCGGACGCTGCGAATATTGCCAGCGGACCCGCGCTGATCTACTGGATCACTGCATCGAACTCTCACGCGACTGACAACTGTGCCATCGAGATACAGGATGGGCTGACCGATACGGGAGACACCGTATGGGGCGTCGACCAGGAGTTCGGAACCTCGAGTCACTATGGGTTCAACCCTCCGTTGCCGTGTTCGACCGGCTTGACGCTGGACATCACGGGCGGAACGGCCCGGGTCACGATCGGCTACGTATCCGGGAAGCCGTAACACGGCCTTCTGATGCAACGATCACCGGTCGCCTCCAGCAACGTACGGGCGGTCGGGTACAACGCCCGGAACCGCAAGCTCGAGGTGGAGTTCCTGAATGGTGCGGTCTACGAGTACCCGAACGTGTCCATCCAGCAGCACCGCGATCTCATGGGTGCTGAATCGAAGGGTCGGTTCATACACGATACGATCATCCCGGGCAGGGATGCCAAGCGAGTAGAGGAGCCGAAGTAGATGGTTCTTGGCGTTCGTGGGAACGATCTCAGAGACATCCGCATCGACGTGGCACGTCTGTGCCAGATACTCGTCATGGTTGGGAAGGCGACGGCAGGTGGAGGAAGCACCCTTGCCGATACGAATCACCTGCTGTTCACCAACGATGATGAGATCAACGGGATGTGGGTCTACATCTTCAGGGGAACCGGGATAGGCCAGGAGCGCCAGATAAAAGATTACACGGCTTCGAGTAACGAGTTGACCGTCGGCCTCGCATGGGGAACGACTCCTGACACGACCTCCGAGTACATAGTCACGCGGCGCTTCGGGGCTCATAGCATCGACCAGGCAATCGATGCTCAACTGTCCCGGTACGCGGAAACCATCAAGCTCCCGTTCGAGGACCACTCACTCGGCGTTAACAACATCCTGAACGACCCGGAGGACGTTGGCGGAATATCGTCCACCGGGCGCATGCGTAACTGGCAGTGGGACTTCTGGGACGCAGCGAACGTGCCGAATGGATGGACGCTCACGAATTCCAACTCCGATGAGGAGAACGCGGTCCAGACCATCGGTGGTCACCGCCGGGTCGGGTACATCCAGAACACTGGCTCGAGCGCCGGGTCCGCTGTTCTATCCGTAGGAAACTTCTACAAGTGGCGTGGTGCCCGTGTGAGGGGATACGGGATAGCTCAGTCCGTCACTGCCAGCCGTTTAACGGCCCGTGTGGCTGACGGTGTGGAAAACACCAACAGCGACGCACATAGCGGCGCAGGTGGCTACGAGAGGCTCGATACTGGAATCAAGACGGTATCTGACGACCCGACCGCACTCAGCGTATCGTTCCAGATCTCGAGCGGTTCCCAGATCTCCACGTTCATGAGTGCGTTCCAGCTCGTTGCGGACGATGACTTCCAGGAATACATCCTTCCGCAGGGGTTGACCGAGATCGAGAACATCTACATCGAGAAGACCGAGTTCTCTGACTACGGTCAGTACAACCATGTTCCGCTCGATCCCAAGTACTGGGACATCGCGCAGGGGAACCAGTTCACGGTGCGCTCGAGGGAGGACACGACTCCGGGGCAGGACGCGACGAGCCACCCACGGTTGAAGATACGAACCGACCTCATCTCTCTACCGACTCCCGCACGTATCAAGATTGTGGGAAGCGCGTTCCCGAACCTTATAGCCCCTCCATCCACCACGATCGGTGGCATCGGTACGACTGGGTACGAGGACGTATCGCCGGTCGCGGCACCCGAGTTGATCAAGCATGCGGCCGCGTTGATGCTGAACGAGCAGATTGCCACCAGCGTCCGTAGTGCAAGCTCCAGCTGGCTCAGGGAACAGATCGACATCCAGCACGGCCAGTACCGCACCAGGCGTAAGGCGTTTGGGCGTCCCGTCCGGTCGTTCTAAACGATGACAACAGACAACCGGGTCAGGATCAACGGGAAGACCTTCCACGCCGCTGGCCCCATCAAGCGGCGTCGTATCTCTGACTGGCCCGTTCCGGTCTCCGCGTCTGGTGGTCAGCCGCCGGGATCGAGATACCTAAGGAACCCCGTTACCATCGGTCCGATCTCGGACGCATTCGCGGGTGACGTGGACTTCGACTGGGTTAGACACCAGGGTCAGATCACCAAGCTGTTCGATTCCGAGTGCTGGACGCATCAGGGCATCATCACCCACGCACGACTGAATCAGACGCTCTCCGACAACAGCGTTGACGGAAGCTCGGTGTGGGCACCCAACAACGGCTCAATTGATGAAAGAGCGGATGAAAGAGAGGAGCCCTGCTTCAATCCACATATGCCAGCGTTCTTCAACGGGAGTTCGGTTTCGGGCCTGTTCATGGGTCGTACCGATGTCGTGGGAGAGAGCGATTACAACCTCGACCTGATGGTGCTTTCATCGGGGTCTTGGGCTCAGACGGAGAACCTCGCTGATGCGGCCGGCCGTAAGGACAGCGGCATCGTGGACATCGAGGCGCACAAAGGTGGAATTTTTGTCCTGTACACTTACGCAGCGGCTGTCGTCGTGGAGACCAGTACCGACGGTGCTTCGTGGAGTGCAACGTCCGACGAACCCGCAGGCAATGCGTACCCGGGTTCACGTCTGCTCTCGGACGGAAACCTCCTCCATGCCTTCGTTCAGCAGTCCGATAACACCTTCGACATCGAAGACTCCAGCAACTCAGGTGGGGCGTTCAATGCTCGTCTCGCTGGAACGGTGGGACAACTGCGCGACGTGGGGTTCTTCTTCGACCGAGACGGCACCTCGCGGGTCGTCGTTCTCACAACGGATGCACTCTACTGGTACGACACGACGAACTACGTCCTGAACCGTATATTCACTCTTCCTTTTGAGGGTAGGGCGATGGAAGAGTTCGGCGGAGAACTTCTCATCTTCATGGATGGTGGGCGAGTGTATGTCTACTCCTCCAATGGTGCGACACGGGACATCTCCCCCGGTGGCGTTCAGGGGATGCCAGATGGTAAAGACATCGGGAGTGATACAAATAGTCAGGTGTGTCTAACACGCACCGCTGTCGGGGTCTACGCGCTATGGTCTGGAGACGACGTGGGTGGGACGAACCTGGCCCCGCTCATTCTTCTCTGGAATGGATTCGGGTGGCACTTCATCTGGCAGGACACCGCTACCAGAGATGAGGACGCGGCTCGGTTCATCGCGTTCTTCGAGAATGATCTGTGGTGGGGCGTTGCTGGCACGAACAATGTCACGGCTCTCTACCAGATGAAAGATATCGAGGCCCCGTTCTCCCTCCTCGGTTCCGATGTGGAGTTCCAGGAGGACAGTTACATCGATACCCAGCGCCTGAACTTCGGTTCCGAGGAGATAAGTACGACCCTGTGGGATGCCTTCTTCAACACTGACGACGTGGATGCGAGTGAGACCATAGTCGCCACGTTCGGTATCAACGGAGCTGCCCGTACGACCTCGACGCTTGGGACGGTGGACTCAGACCTCGAGACCCACACGTTTCCGTCTGCATCGAGCGCCGTGGGTTCAAACTGTCGCACCTTCGCCATGCGCCTCGCGTTCGCACGAACCGACGGGTCGGGGACGGATAACCTGAGCCCGAAGTTGCTCACCGCGAAGCTGACGTTCTCGAGGATCCCGTCGAAGCGATATCTCTACACCGTGCCTCTCATCGTGCAGTCGGACCAGGAGGGTCTTCAGGAGTCGCTTGGTACGTTCGCTGACCTGGATACGATCGAGGACTCTGCGGTCATGGTGCCGTTCGAGTACGGAGGACGTTCCTCTGTGAATGTCCTCGCCATACCTGAGACCGAGATTGAGGAATTCATCGGCGAGACGCTGAACGCGGTCCAGAACGATCGCGCCTCGAGCTACACGCTGTTCCTTGCCGAAGTCTAGCCCGATGACAACACCAGCTCACCCACGTCCCATGCCGAAGAAGATCCCGAAGAAGAGAAAGTAAACTCTCCAGAGGAGGCGTCATGCCACATCGGAGCGGACGAGGCGGCTACAAGTCCACACCAGCACATCCGAAGCCGAAGAAGAAGCCGAAGAAGAAGGCAAGAAGGAGATAGAGATATGGCATTCGGGCCATGGAAACGTAGGACAAAGTGGAAGCAGCGTCCGGTAGTGCGGAGTCCAATAGCACAATTTAAAAATGCCTTGATGATCGCGCAGAAGAAGAGGGCTGCGAGTGGCGGTCCCCTTAAAACTACCGTTGGAAGAACCCCCGGACAGCCCACACCGCCGCCGAAGAAGAAACCACGCAGAACCAGCCGTAGAATATGGCGGTAAGGGTAAGGATGCCCCTTCTCAGGGCCGCGCTCCGAAAGGCCCTGATACTGCCCACGTCGTGAACTCAGGTACACTGAGCAGAGAGGGCTAGATTATGGCAAACCTAAATTCGTCCGACGAACCTGCTCCGGACACGCCTACGGAAGACAATCCTGATGAGGCTGAAGCGGAGCCGCTGGCAACAGATCAGGTTGTCGAGGCGGCGGCAGATGA
>Ga0114906_1000452_pt1 | contig 23266 bp, 18 predicted proteins | sample MalvirDeepMed_M9_FD_89687 | JGI IMG/M metagenome (GOLD analysis project Ga0114906, IMG submission 89687) | Marine viral communities from the Global Malaspina Expedition - Malaspina viral metaG DeepMed_M9 | ecosystem: Environmental > Aquatic > Marine > Oceanic | place: Mediterranean Sea...
ATAACAAGGCCGATAGTGGATGATTAGGCTCCAAGCTGAAAGTAAACCACCTCCGCAGCCATTTATTGGTGTGGTCTACAGAGGATTATGTCTTTTTAGAGGGGAAAATCCCTAGAACCCCACTTACAATTACGTTTGTTGAGTTCGGGCTTAACCAGAAATGGAGCCCTGAGCAAATTGCAGGTGTAGGTAAAATCATTGGACATTCGGTAAGCCATGAATGGATTTACGGCTACGTCCAGAGAGACAAACTGCGTGGTGGTAAGCTGTATAAGCAATTGCGACATGGTCGCCGGAAGTACCGACAAGGCAGCAGAGCGAAACGTGTCATTATCCCGAATCGCGTAGGGATTGAACGTCGCCCAGCTATTGTAGATAAGAAGAAACGGTTTGGGGACTGGGAAGCCGATACCGTTTTAGGGAAGCAAGGAACAGGCGCGATAGTCAGCTTAGTCGAGCGCAAGAGTAAGCTGTACCTGATACGTAAAGTCCCCGCGAAAAGTGCGGCGGAGGTGAGCAGAGCCATGGTTGGCATGTTGTGGCGATATCGCCGCCATGTTCGCACTATTACGGCGGACAACGGCAGTGAATTCTGTGACCATGGACTGGTTGCAGAGAAGTTGAAGACGGACATTTACTTCGCTAACCCTTATTCGTCTTGGGAGCGCGGATTGAACGAAAACTTTAACGGATTGTTACGACAATACATCCGTAAAGGCACCGATTTACGAACAGTAACAAACGAACAGATAGCGAACATTGAAAAGGCACTGAATGCCAGACCGCGAAAGTGTCTGGGATTTAAACAGCCAGTCGCGGTATTCAAAGAATTACGCAACGTGGCTTAATTTAGCGAGTGGTGCACTTCGGGGTTGAATCCGCGAATAGAGCATATGTACCCCCCATTTAAAGCAGCAGTTAATTGTAGGAATTCTTTAAGCCGCTATCAATAGTTGTTTGGGTGTGTGAGGTTTCCCCGATAAATATTTCATAATATACGTCATCACCCAAACAACTTTTCACTGGTAAACTATAAAAATGGAAGCACAGCCACACCAATTGCAAGCCATCCATACGCGACAATCGAAAGCGACAGCAGTATCCAGTCGCCTAGGCTTCGATTAGCTGACATCGATTTTTCTTTTTTGTAGAACTGCCAAACGATGAATGCAGCGGTTAGCGCGAGAAAGAGCAAATTCAAGAAAAACGTGTAGTCTATGTTAAAAAACTCACGATCTGTCATTGACTGAAATCCTGAAGCATCAGGCAAGTGCCCCAAGAGATCGAGTCCATAGTGCATGACGAGCGAGACGCCCACAAGCGCACATAGAAATACAATCAGTATATAAATGGCCATTTTCCAGCCATAGTACTGCGCCTGAATCCGCAACACTGGAAATACCACCAGATCACTAAAGATAAACGCCATTACTCCAGCGAAACTTACCCCCTGCCCGAATAACACGGCCGCTAGCGGAATGTTACCCATGGAGCCGATAAAAGTAAAAAAGGCCGCAACGGGGCCAACGATGGTTTGTGCAAGAATCTGCAAAAAGGAGTTCGATTCTTGCCCGGCTCCGATGAAAAGTGATTGAAAAAATTCAGTGGGGACAAATACCGCGATGATACCGGCGACCGTAAACCCAATGGTCACATCTTTCCATACCATCTTCCATTCCATCGTGTAGCGGCTAGCAACTTGGTGCCATCCCGCTTTACTCGCTATTTTATCTTTCCAGCTTTTTTCCTTGCTACTCGCTTGGTTATCGCCACCTTCTGCTTTTTTTGCATGCTCTCGCGATTTTTCCTCAAACTCTTTTTTACACGTCAGTTTGACCAACAGCCAAACGGCTAGGATAAGTAGAATACCACCGACATATTCTCCTACAACAAACTGCCACCCAAGAAAAATAGAAATGATTATGCCTAATTCCACCACCAAATTGGTGGACGCCAACATGAAAGCAAGCGAAGGGATTAAGCCTGCACCTTTTACAAATAGAGCACGCGTTGTAGATAAAGCTGCGAAGGAACAGGAACTGGAAATAAAGCCAAAGAAAGTGCCCAATGCGACACTTTTGGGTCCAGTTTTTCCCATGGATTTTTGCATTCTCTCTTTGGTGACAAAAACTTGGATCATTGAGCCTATCCAAGCTCACGGATTTTTCAGGCCAATGTCGAATCCCTATGAAAATTCGGGTTTGGTGGTGTCAGACGGACGAGGTGTCCCCATACGTGATGGTGATGTAACAAGACTACTTACGCCGAGTATGATCAACAAAGAAAGTCCAAACCTTTCAAACAGTCATGTGACACTTGGTGCCTGTGTTTCTGGTCAAGGTTTAGAAGGACAAGGCGGCGACGTGCTGGGCTTGGAAATGACACTACGTCTTTGTAACGCATCCAGCGTGATGGCATCACATTGGGATGTGAATACCGAAATGATGGCAACATTTTGTCATCATTTTTATGATAACTGGGTGAATAAAAAGATGTCTCGCGCTGCTGCATGGCGTAAAGTCATTTTAGAAGACATTCCGACAATCGATGTCCCAATCCTATGCGGCTTCAGCCTATTCGGTGATTGGCGATAATAAAAGGAGTAAAACATGCAAAGCGCAATGGAATTATTGGCATTGGCAGACGATATCAGCGTAATAAGAGCGTTTGAATATCTCGACACAACGCTAAGGAAAGAAATGGAAGTTGCCTCGCCCGGAAAACTAGAGGACGTAATACAGAAGACAAGTGACGCTGTTGAAAGTTTTGGCTTGTTGGTAGGAATGTTGAGCGAACATCAGGGCCATAAACTTACTGATGAACAATCAGTGCTCAATGCAAGGCAAATCTTAGTCGATATCGTCTTAAAGCACGATGGCGAAGATATCGTAAAATTTGCGCTTGAGAACTGGACTGACGATAAACAATCAGTGGGAAAAATTCTCAGTGTTGGTTGTGTGGGTGCGGTTTGGATTATATTAGCGACGACTAAGGTGTCGGTGAAAAATAGCGAAATTGAAATAGAAAAGTTGCCATTGATGCCCGAAAAAATGGAATTCGAATCTAAAAAAATAAAAACCAGATTAAGTGTCGAAATATCTGGAGAGGTACATCAGTGTGAAGCGCCACAAGATGATAATCAACGTGACGTTTAAGTCTTACGCTTCAACTTGACTATTATACTCAATGCGTAATAATAACCATTATTACGCATAAAAAAGTTCAACCTTCAACCCTGTTTATGAAGTATCATCCAATCACCGATACAATCAATCTGCTGCAGTCGCAAAGAGCGTTGCTTCGCACTTCAGAGTTTGAGTTTGCCTATCCCTCGCTTTGTGTATTCCTAAAACAAGTAAGCGAAAAAGGTTTTGATGCAAAAAAAGACTTGTCGCATCTGCTCGATTTCCTTGTTACGACGCTAAGCAGTTCAAAAGGAACGCAGACGCGGTTTAGAAATGAAGTTGAGAGATTTGTTTTGTTCTGTTGGAATGAGCGGGATAAACCCGTTCTCGATACAAACGCTGAAGACATAAAGCTTTACATTGATTGGATTTGGGATCCTCCTAAAACATTAATCTCTGATACGACAATTGCTAGTCGATTCAAAAGCAAGAAAAGATCTGATGTGCGTTTAGTTAACGAGGCTTGGCGGCCTTTTGTTTTGCGAAAACCCAAGGCTAATCGAAAAGTCGAAAGCCTGATAAATCCAGACACAAAATTAAAATCTAAACATGCTTATCGACTAAATCAGTCCTCGCTTCAAAATTCCTATGCATCGCTAAATGTCTTCTTCAATGCCTTGCTTGATAGTGATATGGTCACGCGTAACCCAATACCGAAAGCTAAGAAGACCTGTAAGTATCTGATTAAAGGCAAGAGCTATCAGCCTCCACATACGATTGAAGATGATACGTGGGATTTGTTTATTTCTTGCTTAACAAGAGCGGCCGATGAAAACAGCAAATACGAAGTCCATAGATTCGTTGTGCTTACTCTAAAGGTACTCTTTCTCAGAATCTCAGAGCTTTCTCATCGAGATTACTTTACGCCATTGTTCAATCATTTTCGTCAGGACGCTAGTGGTGAAGGTTGGGTTTTGAAAGTCATTGGTAAAGGAAAAAAAGAACGCATGGTGACAGTCCCTGATTCTTACATCGATAATGTGTTAACACGCTACAGGGAATCGTTAGGGTTGAGCCCCCTACCCCGAATTGATGAAGATATCCCCCTCATTCCCTCGCCCAAGACAGGCAAAGCTCTCTATCAAGATAGCATTAATAGGTTTGTTGAGGAATCTTTTGATTTAGTCATTTCTGAACTGGTAAGGCAAGACAAAAAACAACAGGCTATGGCTATTGCGGGCGCTTCATCTCACTGGCTTAGACATACCGGAGCTACTCAAGCTCTAGAAGAATTAAACGAGACAATGTTGGCTGAGGAACTTGGCCATGCGAGTGTTAAGACAACTGTTGAGGTTTATGTTGCGCCTGCTCATAGAGACAGAATTCTAAAAGGTTCTGCTAGAAAACTATAATTTAAAACAACAAAGTAAACCAAGTAAGGTCAATTGATACGAATTGACCCTATTTGAAGTATTTTGAGCTAGAACAACTTGCGTAATTGTGCTTACAACCAGAGAATTTTATCGTCCATGGACATAACAGGTTTGGTGCTTTTTGACGAGTTTGGATCCAAAGGAGACTTCTCTTTCGCGAAGGGTATCAAGTTCAAACTCGACATCTTCGATTTTAGCCTGTTTACTACTTTTGCCGTTGCGATTGTTAGTCGAGGTAGACTGTTGGTGTTTCCTGTAACCAAGATGTTCATTGATTTCAGCGGTCAGTGCAGCTCCAACGGTGACATTCTTCAATATTTGGCTTAGCTCGTTCCATTCCTCAGGGGTTTTTCCCAACTATGAAACCATCTGTATTTGTCGCAATAAATAGACTATTTGCCATAAAAAACTTCCACTATTAATTATAATGCGGTTTTACGCTTAAAAAAATCAATCAATATTAATAGGGAGCCTTGCAATGACCTCTACTTCCAGTTTGGCATCTGGCATAAACAGCCTATCTACTTGAACCCAACTGGAAGCAGGATAATCACCTTTGTAAAAAGATTTACGCACATTGTTTAAGCTTGCCATAGTATCGATATCAGTTGTAAATAGAGTTTCTTTCACGATATCTTGTGTTGAAGCGCCAAACGCCACCAAACTTTCCTCAATCGTTTCATATAGTCGTTTAACTCCTTCTTCACTCAAATCATTAGTAGGTACACCAGACACATATAATGTGTCACCAAATTTTACCACCTGCGCATAGCCCGCAGCTTCACTTTGTTTGGTGGGGCTGTCGAAGTGCCATTTTTCTTTCGAGCTTCCTTCTATTTTAGCAGTGTCTGCAGTCGAGCGGCCTATAATTAAAAATATCACTAGTGCCGCAATGCAAGACTGTCGATTGATTGTTGATATCACACTCTTACTCCACCCAAACTCGTAAATCCATCGTTCAACGTAGCTAACAATGCAATATAAACATATAGATATTCGACGGAATCGTAAGTTGGCGCGGCAAAAAGCATTAAGAAAGTAAAAGTGTAAGGCACAAACTGGGAAAATGAAATTCGTAAATTTCACGAGGGTACCCAATATCAAAGGTCCTTTTTAATAAATTGAATTTGTTACCAAGCTTTTGACTAAGAGTTTAAGTGGAAACAAGCAGCTGACCGAAACACAACATTATTTACTTTGTTTGGTAAGATCCTAGTAATCTAGACATCTTTAAGTTGCTGATAATACTGTCTTTCATATTTGACCGGAGACCTCACCCATTTGTACCGTGGTTTCTTCTTGGATTGTTGAAGCCTTCGATGTAATCGAAGATATCTTCACTGTTATGTGCTCCAATGAACGCTTATTAGTAGTTGTCTCTGAATCAATCAGACCAATGAGATTTATTGACCAATAAGCGACCGGGCAGAACTATGGAGTTCTACCTTTATGGTTCGAAAAATAGACTTTAATCTGGTTGAATGACAAAGTTTTGCGGCTAGATGTTAGTACCAAGAGCTTATATAGGTGGATGAAAGTCTTTTCTAAGCCAACTGAACAGCGTCAAGCCGAACAGGATTTACAGGCTGAAGTGGCTCGCCTTTTTCGCCATGGAAATGAACGGCAGCAGCAAGTCGCGCTGAAGCTGAAAAAGGCAGGGTATAAGGTTAAGCATATTTGCCGGTGCTTACCGAAAACGTCGGCATACAAGCAATGATCGAGTATCACCGACTGAATTTGACAAACAATATTTTCAGAATCTGAAAATTGTCTAGGAAATTCAGGCCTTGCCAGGATTACAGGTGAAATATTGCCCTGGCAGAGCAGAGCTCGGTGTTACAAAGCACCGCTCACATTTAACATTTCACAGAGAAAAAATAACCTAGTAAGTTATTGACAAGACCGCGTCAGGAACGATAATTTAATCGTACTACTTAATGTGTAAATTCAAATAGATTTTTAGTGAAAAGCTATGGATACAATCTTACTAAAAGGAAAGTTACATATGGCTAGTGTTACGCAGTCTGAACTTCATTACGATGGTTCATGTGCCATCGATAGTGAACTGGTAGAACTAGCTGGTTTAAAAGAATTTGAAAAAATCGACATCTACAACGTTAATAATGGCGAAAGATTTAGTACCTACGTTATCTTAGCAGAGAAAGGTTCAAGAACTATATCAATGAATGGAGCTGCGGCGAGGAAGGTGCAAGTTGGGGATAAAGTAATTATTGCGGCTTATGCAACCTACAATAGTGAAGAAGCCTGCAAACACAACCCTAGGTTAGTATATCTGTGCGAAAACAATTCAATTTCAAGCACAAGCAATATTATATAAACTCAAACATTTCTCCATCATGAAAAAGTGAATAACAGGAGTAAATGTTTTATTTTCACTGTAGAATGTCAACGTGGTGTCCACGGCATCTTTTGCTTGCCGAAGCATCAATAAGGGAATTAGAGTTAGAAAAAACGACATATTGCGTTACACTCCCTATCACTATGAATACGCGATAGCAACCAACTCTATAAAGCTGTATGAGAGCAATAAGATGTGTCGGTAGGGTATTATATGGCGACGAAAACGAGCACGTCAGTGTCTTAAAGTCTATTTGCGATTACTGGGGGGATTTCATTGTTATAAACAATAGCTGTGTGATTCATAGGACATCATTTGTACTAGTGTGATTACCAAGGGAACTTGACGGTCTAACTACCAAGCGATTTTGACGTAATCTGTACTAGCTCAGACTTGATCTGATGTGATGGACGCTCAATAAAGTAGGCGATTAGGCATAATAAAAATGCCTTTTCTCATCATCGGAGTAACCACCATGTCTAAAACAATTCTAGGTATTGATCTTGCCAAAAATGTCTTTCAACTTTGCTTGTTAAGGGGCAACAGCGTTGTCTATAACAAGAAAGTTAGTCGCCGAAAACTACTTGATTCAGTGAGGCAGTTAGAACCAAAAGTAGATATAGCAATGGAAGCGTGCAGTACAGCTCACTACTGGGGAAGACAGTTTAAAGAAATGGGGCATAATGTTCTGCTTGTTCCTCCGCAGCATGTAAAAGCGTTCGTGAAAAACAATAAGAACGATGCCAATGATGCTTTGGCTATCTGTGAAGCTGCATGTCGGCCAAATATACATTTCGTGCCAGTTAAAAATACTGAACAACAAGATCTATGCATACTTCATAATATTCGCCAATCAACTGTTGAACAAAGAGTAGCTTTGTCCAACCAAATACGCGGTTTAGCTTCTGAATATGGAGTGACTTTCGGCCAACGAAAATATGCCTTTAGGCAACAGTTACCACAAGCGTTAGAAGATGCGAGCAATGGACTAACAATCATTGCAAGACAAACATTAAATAAGTTGTATGAACAATGGTTAGACGCCTTGGAAAGAGAAGTTGAGATAGAGCAATCTATTGTTGCGATTTCAGCAAAATCGCCAGCATATGAACTGTTAAAATCTGTTCCTGGAATAGGCCCAATATTAGCTTCTGCTTTTATTGCAAATATCGGAAACGGAAGACAATTTAAAAATGGCAGACAACTTTCTGCGTGGATAGGCCTTGTCCCTCGCCAAGCAAGCAGTGGAGGCAAAACTCAACTAGGGGGAATAACCAAAAATGGAAATCGCTACCTAAGGAGCATACTCATCCATGGAGCCCGATCAGCACTACAAAGACGAGGGCTTCGAGAAGATCGTCTAGGTGAGTGGATGAAGTCACTTGTAAGTCGGCGTGGCTTTAACAAGGCTTGCGTTGCTTACGCTAATAAGTGCGCCAGAATGTGTTGGTCCATACTCGCCAAAAATGAGTCGTTTAATGTGCAAAAAGCATTTATATAAATCGGAGGCTACCCTTCGTTAACTTGTCAGCGAAACACATGTTGATAGATGAGCTAAAAGGTTATCCGACCTTGCGAAAACCTGAAATTGTCAAGGATAGAAATCCGTTGATCTGAATAGGAAGCAAGGTTCGGACTTCATCACGGCGCGGCTATTAGAGCCAAGTAAAGACGCCGAATATATGACCGTGAACCACTTTAGCGAATCAAACTAAACTATTGAAACTAGAGGAGCGTCCATATATGACAGTTACCCGTTTTTTCAAATGCCGCTGTCAGATTAGATTTGAGCCAAGTTCTTTTCAGCTAATACACATCATTTCACTTTTCGAAGTTGAAGATCACGCTGATAGTTTGATGGCTGAATGCGCTCATTTTCAGTTTTGTAATTAGCGTGAACGTCTTCCCAAAGTGGTGTTTGTTCAAGGCGTTCACATACAATTAAACACGTCTAATACGCGATATCTAGAGCAATCATCAATAGCAGTGTATTGGTTAAATCCCTGGTGCGATTTTACATGTGTCCATCTGTATACGATCGCCAGGAATAGGTCTTTGGTATCGAATAAAGTCTTTTTTCTTCCGCTGAAATACTATTGGCTTAACTTCATTATTGGTCAGCACTTTATGAATTGAGGCAAGCGATAACTGAAAATTATGCTCGCGAAGAAGTTCATTTTGAATTCTTCTAGCACCAAGCTTTCTTTCTTTTCTTAGATCAAGAATCCATTCCTCAATCTGGGTATTGATTTTGGTGTTTGGAGAGCTGTGAGGATGCCTAAAAACCTCCTGTAGGCCCTCTAACGATTTAACCACTTGAGATATACCGCATCTACGGCAGACAAGACCTGCATTTTTCATTTCTTGGTAAAGCTCAACCCACTTTAACCGCTGTTTAACTTCTTTGTTCATAGAGTCGAAGTATATTGAAACGATCTCTATGAATCACACAATTAAGCAACTGCGCTTTATGTCCAATTCTACGGAATGAGTGACATGTGTTGGTCCCCTTTTTAAAAAACACAATCTACAAAACAATTGTAGTCACGCCATTAGAAGTAAAGTCATAAAAACAGGTATATTCTAGGGGCAAATTGTTGGGCGAGGCGATGTTATTACTCAGTAATAAAGTGAGTGATTTGCGCTCGGCATTAAACCGGATAACACGGGCTTCCTCAAATCCAAAATATGAATCTACTGCCGGAAACACGGCTTTGAAAAGGCTTTCTTTAGCTGAGAAGATCAACGTTGCGACTCTGTTTTTGCCCTCTATGTGTGAAGCCAGAATCCGCTCCTCCTGACGCTCGTATATGTGGGGGCCAATCTTTAACATATCGTCACAGGTCAAAATGACCTCAGTGTCTATGCCGATCACGCGCCCAGGCTCATCATCAGTGATTGTACAAAGTGCGGTTTCATTACTGTGCGTTATGGACCCGACAACGCCAATAGGCCAGATCGGTTGCCGGTGTTTTCCAATTGGCACTTCGCATTGAGGAGAAACTTGTGGAAATCGTTGTAAGCAAGCTTTGGCGCAGAATCTGCCAGCCAGAAACTCTGCTTGTCGCTTTGGCACAGCGTTCGACAGTGAAGAGTGGAAGGGGATTGCCAAATCCTCGAAGGCCGACAAGGCGTATCGAGTAACATCAAACTGCAATTTGACGATAATTGTCTTTCTAAGAGTATCTTCCCATTGTTCTACGTTGTTTATGAAATCATGTGGTGCGCTTCCTCTCTTAATAAGCTTGAACCCCTCTATCATCAGGAAAGCTCTGTAATAGGCTGGGATTCTTTTATCAGGGAACGTCCAATTTTTAGCACGGACTGAATGACTGTTTCACGATGCTCATTGATAAAAAAGTGCCCACCTGGAATCTCTTCAAAAGTAATAGAATTTCTCGAAAGCGCGCGCCAAGCTTGAATTGCGTCTTGCTCAATACCCCTGTCTTCTGCACCGTGAAAAACGGTGATCGGACACAGCAAACCTACGTTATCCGAGCGATAATTCTCTGCAATACCAAAATCCGCTCTTAGTAATGGGAGTAAAATCTTCATAAGGTCTTGGTTTTCAATAACCTCTTTCGGTGTGCCATTAAACCCGTCTATTGCTTTAATGAAGTCTTCATCAGACTTGTCTGAAATGCGATCTACTGTTTTTAACAAGTGCGGAGACGGACTTGCTGACGCAATGTAATGCAGAGGGAGCCTTTCTCGAGCCTTTTCCAACTGACGAATAAGTTCGTATCCTATGCGGGCGCCCAGGCTGTGTCCAAAAATCATGTAAGGTGAGCGAGTGAAATATTCAGACTCTTCAAGAAGTTCTCCGACTAAATCGTTCATATTTGTGAACGGCGGCTCTTGTATCCGAGCACCTCTTCCTGGCGATTGGACCAAAACAAGTTCTATTTCAGTTTTGAAATGGTCTTTCCAAGGTAAATAAGTGTTGATTGATCCACCTGCGAAAGGAAAACAAAATAGTCTCAACTTGGGTTCTTTAATGATTATGGGAGTAACAAATAGGCTGTTTATTTTCATCATGTTGGAGCTTGTCTGATCTAGTCACGCAGTTGTCATATGTGACTTGTTTAAAATGGTTTTTAGTTTACCGGACTCAATCCCGTTTTCACAGAGGAAGATGAACGTCGGCCAGGTTCGGCTACCTTGATACATCACAAGCAAGGGTTCGTAAGCATATTGACCTTGCATTGGCGATTGCTGAAGCCTCGTTTCGGCCAAACGTGCGCTTTATCTCGGTTAAACCTGTCGAGTAGCAAGATGTTCAATCCCTATAACATCTCCCTAGGAGAGGGCTAATCCTTAAATATCTAATACTTCTCAGTATTAAACATACTGTATTTAGATCGAAAAGCCCAACAATGCCCTAAGCCAATGAAAATAGACGCTCCAGTGCCGCTGTATCCAATTTATGCTGAGCTACGTGAATTTGAACTCACTGACTACCCACAACTGCAATCTTATTTAAATGCTGGTCCGGATTGGCGTCAGCAACACTTGACTTGGGGAGCTAAATTTCTCAAGTATATTGGTCGCAACAAATCTGAACACACATATACGCGATTTAGAAACGATGTTGAGCGATTTTTACTGTGGGGGTGTTTAATGTTAAGCAAACCGTTATCGATGAATATCGCAAAGCGGACATTCTTGAATACATAGACTTTTGTGTAAAACCGCCCGTCAGCTGGATCAGTGATTCATTGCACGGCAGATTTGTATTGAGCAACGGCTATTTCGTTAGCAGCAAGAATTGGCGTCCATATCGTGTGATGGCCAGTAAAGTGAATAAGAGTCACACACCAGATAAAAAGAAATACAATCTATCTCAGCAAACAATCGAATCAATTTTTGTCGCGTTAAGTTCGTTTTATCGCTATTTGATGGATGAAGAGATTTGTTTCGGCAGCCCAATAACGTTAGCCAGGCGCGACTGCAAACACTTAATCAAAGATAAACAAGTCAAACAGATCAATCGTCTAACCAATGAACAATGGCAATTTGCCATGGAGGCGGCATTATCACTTGCGGAAGAAGATCCCATTTATGAGCGACATCTATTTATCTTGGCCGCTATGAAAACCCTGTTTCTAAGGGTCTCTGAGCTTTCTGAAAGACCTTCCTGGACACCGATTATGGGACATTTTTGGTCTGATGAGGACCAAAATTGGTGGTTTAAGGCCTACGGTAAAGGGAAAAAGATACGCGATATTACGGTGCCGCCTGACTTTTTAAATTATTTAAAGCGATATCGAGAATGGCGAGGCTTGTCTCCCCTGCCTTACTCTAGTGAGCAGAATGTACTGGTCGAAAAGTTACGCGGTCGTGGCGGGCTCACCAGTCGTCAAATCACCCGCTTGGTACAAGAGGTATTTGACCATGCCTTTGATTTAATGACCAAGTCAAAATGTCCTGATGCGGCACAAAAGTTAAAAGAGGCTTTAACCCACTATCTACGCCATACCGGTGCTAGTATGGAAATTGAACGAGACCGACCGCTCAAAGACTTGTCTGAAGATTTAGGTCATGCAAGCAGCGCAACAACAGATACCGTCTATGTACAAGTCGAACGCAAAAAACGAGCTGAGAGTGGCAGAAAACGAAGTGTCGATTAGATGCAAAACATCTGAAAAAGTGCTTAACAGGGGCAGCACCTGTTAACGAACTTTCATTGCATGATAGTAAAAATTATCCCCATCATCTACATAAGTATCAACCAAGGTCAATCCGGCTGAGCTGAGCAGTTGGATGTAGGTGTCCTCTCCAAGTGAACGAGATGTCCGCCCTGTCGTCAGGTCAACCCATTCACAGACTTGATTAGGAGCTGAAAACAGAAGATGTCCTTTCGGTTCCAGTGAAGAAGATATTCTATGAATTAATTGCCGCTGTATGTCGTTTGGCAATAAGAATATCAATCCTATCGCAACAATGCCTTTAAACTTTCTATCAAAATAGGTCGAGGATTCTACTGGCTCACAGATTGCTTTCATGTCAGTAAATTGCCGATTAAATGCTGCAACCATGGTAGGAGAAGCATCAATGCCAAAGACCCTGAACCCCTCTTCAATTAATGCGGAGGCAATAGGTACACCGATACCACAGCCCAGATCAAGAATCGATGTTTCCTGTGGCAAGTTATAGGACCAGGCCCGAACCACGTCAACACCAATAACGGATTGTTCGCGTATGGCGATAAAATCTTCGGCATACGTTTCCCAATCTTCAGATACATCCCCCTTGATAGGAGTGTTAGTCGACATTTATTGCTCTCTTTTTACTAGCGTATGAGGATTTTGGCCTAGCCTAGCAGATTAACAATCACGTGTCGCCTAGCAGATTAACAATCACGTGTCGACTTTTTTGCTGTCGCTAGACCTCGCCCTTAACAAACATTGTTTTAAAACATCGGCGACGTCAGAAACAAAAGGCTCGAACACTAGCTCATGATGTTTTCCTGGTATTTCGAATACCTCTACCCCACCTTCGACAAATTTGTCCCAACCAAGCGTTTTATCCTGGCCGTCTGTAGCTGATTTAGTTCTGACTAAGGTGACGCTGTGTGGATAAGGCTGTGTTGAGTAATTTTGTACAGACCGAATGTTGGCCAGGTAGACTTGTAAATAGTATCTAACTTGTGTTTTGTCCACTTCTGGAGGTAACAATCCGAGCGTCTTTGCATGGCTGAGAAAATAATCCAACCTTTGCTGTGACGTCATATCATCGAGAGAGGTGTCATCGAAATCCAAGGCCCCGTCGAAATACTGCTTCATGACAGAGAGCTCATCGGATACCTGATCAGGCGTGTAATAGTCTGAAGGACGATTATCAAGCAGAACGAGCATCGCTATCTGCTGGTTTTGTAACGCCAGTTGTCGTGCCATCTCATATGCGACAATCGCTCCCATTGACCATCCACCAAGAAAATAAGGTCCAGAGGGCTGGACACGGGTAATGGCTTCTATGTAGCGGCTTGCCATATCTTCTAACTTCTCGGGTGCTTGGCAATTAACACCAGAAACATTTGATTGCAGGCCGTAAAAAGGTTGTTCTTCTCCTAACAGGTCAGCTAACGCTGAATAACACAGCACATTGCCACCTGCCGGATGTACAAAAAACAGAGGAGTATTGTTCCCCTTAGGCTGGATGGGAACTATTGGCTGATAAGATCGTTCGCAAGACCGCTCCAGACGTTTGGCCAACTTTTCAACTGTGCTGTCTACAAACAAGCTAGCCAACGGAAGTGAATGATTAAAGGCTTTGCTAATGTGCGCCATTAAGCGAGCAGCCAATAAGGAGTGACCACCGAGTTCAAAGAAATCGTCATGAATGCCGATAGGCGTTACTTGTAGCAGTTGCTCCCACAACTCACACAAATTCCGTTCAGTCTCTGTGCGCGGGGCTAGATAAGGATCACGCAATTCTGGTCTCTCAGGTCCGGGCAAGGGCAACGCCTGCTGGTCGATTTTGCCATTCGGTAGGAGCGGAAAAGCCTCCAAGCATATGTAAAATGAGGGGTGCATATGTTTGGGAAGCTCTCGTCTTATCTTTGCTCTGAGACTTGAAACAGGTATAGGTGATGTCCCAGGTTCTTGAACTGTGTAGGCCACCAATCTTTGATCATTGTCTGTCGTCATTATTCTCACCAGACATTCTCTTATCCCAGGATGCTTACAAATGACCGACTGGATTTCGCCCAGCTCAATACGCACCCCACCGAGTTTTACCTGTTGATCGATACGACCGACGATATCAAGTAAACCATCCACTCTGTACTTACCAAAGTCTCCCGTATAATAGCACCTGTTGCTGGGGTCATCGTTAAGGTGTCTAAATCCATCTTGTTTTTTATTGCCCTCTTCAACAGCGACATTAATGTATCCGAGACTTTGATACGGTGTGCGAATAACGATTTCCCCCAGTTCACCTATACCGCATATTTGACCATGCTCGTTTAAAACTAACCCTTGTGTTTGGGGGAGTGCTCGTCCAACTGGTTGGACGCCTGGGGTAGCTGGGTAAGGGACGTGGTAGCAAAATTTCGCTAGGGTGGTTTCTGTCGGACCATAAAGGTTGGCAAGCTCACCACTTTGTGGGAAACAGTTACGCCATTGATTCACCAAATGGTCCGTCAATGGCTCGCCTGCAAATAACAACCAGCGCAAACGTTTTAGTTTAATCGAAGGCGTGACATTGATCAGACTGGCCTGGGCAATCGCTGGGACAATATGGGCAATGGAAATAGATTCGGATTCGAGCCAAGCTAATATTTCACTGGTTTCAAATTTGCTTTGGTCTGGTGGTAAACAGAGTCTTGCTCCACTGCTAAGAGGCAAAAATATATCGCGCATCGCTACGTCAAAAGAAGGTCTGGATAACTGTGCAACGTTATCGACCTGGCTAACCTCAAATTTTTCTCGCTGCCAGGAAATGAAATGAGACAATCCTTTATGGTTACACAGAACACCTTTTGGCGTGCCCGTTGAGCCTGAAGTAAAACAAATGTAGGCAGGATCATCCTGCTCTGAACAAAATTCACTGGGCTGAATTTGCTCAACAGAATCTGACAACAGTCTGTTCACATCTTCAGCATTTGCACTGATGCGGATCACGGGCAAACCAAAAAAGTCTGCTCCATCTGGGCCCTCATCTTCGTCTTGAATTATCTGCACAACATAACGTGCTTTTCCTTCAGTTAGCAGCTGTTTGCATCTATATTCGGGGTAAGTATGATCGATCTGGAGCAGAACACCTCTACTTTGTAAGATAGCAATAATAGATGAAATTAGTCCAAAACTGCGTGGGCCTATTAACGCCACTGTGTCTCCAGGTTGAAATTTACAGGCAATCAACCGATCAGAGATAGTATTCGCAAGGTACTGCAGTTGCCGATAGGTTAGGTGACGCCCAGTTTGGCTGACTGCTACATTGTCAGGAGTGCGCGTTACCCAGCGCCTAAAACTTTCGGTTACCGGCTCATAGAACAGCGTGGGCAATTTTTGTCGAACATCTGGTAGCATGTTTACCGTTTCAGGTGTAGACAAAGAATACCTAGTAATGACGTTATTAGGGTTGAGGGCGATTTGCTCAAGCAAATAGACCAATTGCTGAAGCATAATGTGCATTCGCTCCGGGTTGAACAGCGCACGTTGGTAGACCAGAGAAAGCTTGATGTCTCCCCTAGCCTCATCCGCGTAAAGTGTGATGGCATGTTTAGCTTGAACGCCACCCAGTTCAACAAAGCTTGGTACAATTCCGCCAAATTCGGCAGTGGCGCGAGGCATGTTGCCAAAGTTAAACATGATCTCAAACAAGGGAGTCTTACCAGGGTGCCGCTCAGGGTTTAAATCCTCAACGAGTTTTTCGAAAGGGATAGCCTGGTTCGCCATTGCGCCAAGTGATACCTCTTTAACCCGTTCCAACGCCTCAATGAAGGTAGGATGTTCACAGAGTTTTGTTCTCAATACCAACGTATTAACAAATAAGCCGATGAGAGATTCTGTTTCAGCCCTTTGTCTTCCTGACACTACGGTTCCTAATACGATATCTTCCTGACCCGTGTACCTGTAGAGCAAAATTTTGAATGCAGTCAACAGGACCATGAACATGGTCGCCTCTTGGTGGCGGCCGATTGTCGTTAATGCACCGACGAGTGTTGAATTGAGGGTTAGTTCATATTTACCACCTCTGTAGTCAATTGATGATGGTCGAGGATAATCAGTCGCCAGTTCTAATCTGGGAAGCGGACTCACGAGATGCTTACGCCAATAGTCAATTTCACGTTGGCTGCTCTTCGTTTTCATCCACGACTGCTGCCATCTCGCATAATCAGTGTATTGAATAGGTAAAGGTGGCAAAGAAATCGTTTTTCCAACAAGTTCAGCTTGATAAAAAGTGACAAGCTCATTAGCTAGAATACCTGTTGACCATCCATCGGTGATAATGTGGTGGAGGTTAATCAACAGGATATTTTTATCGTCAGCCAAGCGCAGTACTGTGACTCTGCACAGTGGCCCTTTTTCAAGGTCAAATGGACACTTAATTTCATCTTGTATAATTTTAGTCTTAAGCTTTTCCTGTTTATCTAAAGGAGAGTTACGTAAATCATGTATGACTGGCACTATTTTCATCGACGAATGCAAGAACTGCTGCAACTCACCACCACTGTCGGATAAGGTTGTTCGCAAAACGCCGTGCCTTTCCACTACCTTTCCAAGACCCTGTTGAAATGCTGCGAGGTCAAATTTTCCTGTCAGCTGCAGGGCAACAGGCATAATGTATCCAATGGAGCCTGGCTCCATGCGATCAAGAAACCAAAGTCGTCGTTGACTGAAAGAAACGCAAAATGGTTGTATTCTTTGCTGCTTTTCTCTCAGCAGGCGTAATAGCATTGTTCTTTTTTGTTCTGGCGACAGGGCGTCGAGATCTTGTCCGCTCACTTCTCCTGCTCCTGATCTTTTGACAACATATCATCAAGTAAGGCGTGAACTTCTTCATCTGATAATTTATCGACCTCAGACTGCGGGTATACTTCTTGGATTTGAGCAGCGAGAATAGCATCATCTTCGGTGGCCAATTCAAACCTATTGCTAAAAATAGCATTGGCAAAGTCCTCAAACCTGGGTGATTCGAATAGGACACGCACTGGCACCTCTAGACCGAAAACATTGCGAATTCTTGACATCAGCCTAGTCGCAATCAAAGAATGGCCGCCTAAGTCAAAGAAGTGATCATGCAACCCTACACGTTTGACGTCTAATACTTGGCCCCACATGTCAGCGAGTGTCGCCTCCTCTTCAGTCCTTGAGGCGATATAAGGTTGGTTAGTGGCATTTTTCATCGAGCTCTATAATGATTGTTGAGGACTAACGACTTTTCTGCCGCAAAACTGCAAATTTCCATCTGACAGATAGCGAGCTTGATCTCCACTTCGATATAACCGTGTACCTGTTTCTCCAAAGGGATTGGGAATGAAGCGCTCAGCAGTCAAAGCCGGGCGACCCAGGTAGCCCCGCGATACTCCCTTACCCGCAATGTACAACTCCCCTATCACGCCAATCGGCACCGGTTCCATACGTTCGTCAAGGACATACACCTTCGTGTTATCGATTGGGCGACCAATTGGGATGGGGTGATTGCGATGGTCTTCACTGGAAGCTAGCTCATATGTTGTGCATCCTACCGTCGTTTCGCTAGGGCCATATTCGTTGATAAGACGAAAAGGCTCAGAATGTTGCTGCCAATATTCAATCTGTTTGAAATCCAAGGTTTTGCCGCGGACTACCAATAGTTTAGGGGCAACATCTTGATAACTCGCGCCTGAAACATGCTGTAAATGTGACAAGTGAGCTGAAGTCAATTTGACCATGGAGAAATCGCTACCTGCTGCCAACTCGCCAGTTAGCCCAGATACAACAGTTGCATCATCTTCAGTTACCGCTCCAGGCAATAAGACAACTTGCTGTCCAAGAGTAAGCGGGAGCCACATGCTGGTAATTGTTGCATCTGATGAGAAAGGAGAAGTGACGGGAGCACCACAACCATTTGTATGACAGTAATTGTCAGTAGCAAAATTCAGATAATTGACCAAGTTTTCGTGACTCAGCAAGGCACCTTCGAAACCGTCGCTCGATTCTGAGTTATATATGACGTAAGCGAGATTATCGCCATCAAGGCTTATCATCCTCAGAGGATCTGCCACATTTCTTGCGATTTGTGGCCAATCTGCGGTGATTTGCACACGTTTACCGGAAAAGTTGGATAGTACGTCTGATAAAACTCCGTCTGCAACTAAGGTTTGTGCGTTTGAATGCTCCAACACGGATCCTAACCAGTTTGACGGAGAGGCAGGATCTAAAGGCAATACTGCTCCCCCAGCTTTGAGGACCCCTAAAATTCCTACGAGCATATGCACAGACCACGGAATGCACATTGCAACCACGCTGTCTGGCCTCACGCCAAGCTCAGTGAGGTAATGTGCAAATCGATTTGAACGCAAATCCAAGTCCTTGTAGGTTAATAACTCTGACCCATGCACTACGGCAAGGGCATCTGGCGTTTTGCTGGCTTGTTGTGTGAACAACTCATGCAACAAACACTTAGACGCGTGCTCACGATCCGTATTATTCCAGTCTACCAATATCTGATGGTACTGCTGCTGACTCATCAGCGGCAACCTTGTTAAGGTTGTCTTGGAATTTTTACCAACAGCTTCCAATACCCTCTTATAAGCATCAATTAAACGCTCAATCGTACCGGCTTCAAATAGATCGGTTGCATAGTCAACGCGCGCCCATAATGTGTCTTCGGTTTCAAACACGTCAAGTGACAAGTCAAATTTAGAACTCGCATATTCACCTTCGATAGGTGACAGGGAAAGTCCAGGCAATTTCAGCTCACTTGCAGGCTGATTTTGTAAGGTGAACATCACCTGAAATAGTGGTTGACGAGAGAGATCTCGATGTGGCTGCAGCTCGGCTACCAGTTTTTCAAACGGAAGATCCTGATGAGCATAAGCATCCAATGTCGTTTCCCTCACTTGGCTTAGTAAGGTTTCGAAACTCGGATCACCTGACAAGTCTGTACGCATGACCAATGTATTAGTGAAAAAGCCAATCATTGCTTCTGTCTCTTGGTGAGTTCGACCTGCAATCGGAGAACCTACCACCACATCATTTTGACCACTCCAACGACCTAAAACGACTTGAAACGCAGCTAGCAGCAGCATATACATAGTGACGTCTTCACGACGGCTTAATTCTCTTAACAGCGTCAAACTTTCCATTTCTATAGCAAATGTTCGACTTGCCCCGTGAAAACTGGGTACGTTCGGCCGCGGCTTATCTGTCGGTATTTCCAATGCATGAGGCATTCCTGACAGTTGTTTTCGCCAATACAACATCAGTTGCTCCAACACATCGCCCTGCAAATATGCCCGTTGCCAAAGCGCAAAATCGGCATATTGAATGGATAATTCTGCTAGAGGCGACTCAATGCCGCTAATGAAGGCTTGATAAAGGTCCCTGACCTCCCTAATGAAAACGTCAATAGACCAGCCATCACTAATGATGTGATGCATGGTAATTAACACAACGTGGGTATCAGCTGATAACTGAACAAGGCGCACTCTGCATAATTGCTCTTTGATGAGAACAAAGGGACGAGAAGATTCAGTGAGTAATATTTTCGACAAAACCGTGTATTGTCGATTCGCTGAAACTGTCCTGAGGTCTTCATATTCAACCTTTTGCGGAACAACGGCTTGAATCATCTGAACTGGCTCACCATCAACCTCTCCAAACCTGGTTCTAAGCACCTCATGACGACGAAATATTTCAGTAATGGTTGAGTCTAGTGCAGCACGATCCAATTTGCCCTGGACACGAACAGCGATGGGCATATTGTAAGCACTGCTGCCCTGTTCTAAACGATCAAGAAACCAAAGTCGCTCTTGGGAAAATGACAATGGCAGTTTGGTTTGTCCAGGTTTTCTCGCCAATAATGGTTGTCGTTTGTATCGTGTACTCTGCTCGCATAAATGCTCAATCTGCTCGGCGAGCTGGATGATTATTGGAGCTTCGAATATGAGGCGAAGGGAAATATCGAGATCAAATGTATCGCGAATCTTTGACACAACTTGAGTTGCCAGTAGCGAATGCCCCCCAAGATCAAAGAAGTTGTCATTTATGCCAATAGGATCTTTGTTCAAAACCTCACTGTATATTGCCGCCAGAGTTCTTTCCACTTCTGAGCGAGGTTCCACATAGCAGTGCTCCCGAAGGTTATTTTGTTTCATATTTTTCAGAGCATTACGGTCGAGTTTGCCATTTGGCGTTAGTGGAAATTGTTTGATCATAAAAAACGCTGAGGGAACCATATATTCGGGAAGGCTCTCGACCAGATGCGCCTTGAATAGTTTTGTTAGTTGTTCCGGCGTTGTTGGGGAAAGTGGACAATTTGCATAGATAGATAAGTCAATCTGCCTGGGCTCTATATAACTTTCTTGTGTCGCACAGACTGCCTGTCTACCGATGCAAACATCATAGTTACCTTGTTCATTCCCTGTCGCCCAACTGACTGACACATTCAGGTCATGGTTTTGTCCTATTTGCCACCACTGCTCCGGATCAATGCCTTCAAATGACAATTCACCTAAAGCGTTACGAAGCTCGCCAACAGTGCCATCACGACCGGGAGCTCGTAATATCTCAATGGCAGCTACAGCGTGTTGAACACGCCGATTTAACACATTTTTTAAGCGCATTGCGTGTACCTCACCAGAGTGTATTTGCTCTACTACTTTTTGAGGTGTGAGTTGTGGCTCCCATTCTATGACGTCTGCGTTATATTCAACCGTACTATCTAAATGCAAAATGACATCATAACGATAATGGCTAATTTCATTGTCATATCCACCGCGTTTTGGAAGTACTTCAATTTGTCCTATTCTGGGCCATCGAGTACGCAGCAAAGAAAACAATCTGGCATCAAGTAACAGCTCGCTCTCACGCTCTTGTGCCTCGGCAATCCGTTGACGCAGTTCTCCAAGTGATACATCGTCTGTTGCTCTTGCTAATTCAACGGATGCAAGAAAAGTCTCGAACAGTGTTAAACTGCGTATATCGCCTAGAAAAATGTTACCGCCCTCTTCCATTCTAGGAATTAGTTTGTCGAGTACGCTCAATAGATAGTCGAGATCTGGAAAGTATTGAACCACTGAATTAATTATCGCCGTGTCAAAGCTACCGGGTGCCAAATCGTCCAATTGATGAGCTTGGCGATGCAATAATTCGACGGGCAAAGCTTCATCGATATGCTTGGACATGACATTTTTGATATGCTGTATCGATACCGAAGAAATATCTAATCCCACATAGTGGCGACACCTGTGTGCCAGTGGCAACGTCAGCAGGCCTGTCCCACACCCTATTTCCAATACGTTGGATGGTGACAACGCCAATATCCTGTCTAGAGTATGTGTTACCCATAAGCGCATTTGCTCAGGCGCAATTTGTTTTCCCGTGAAGGAGCTGGTCCAATCGGCAGTATTAAACACTTGTGCAGGCGCAGAATATGGCTGTTCATATGTCTTGTCCCAAATTCGTTGCCACTGCGCAATGTGCTTGGCTTGTATATTTTGCTTGGTAGAGTTATCGATAAGGTCACCGTAATCAGTGGCAGGAGCAACGTAAGCTACAAGTTTGTGCTCATTGGGCGCTGACACTACTTCTGTGACTACTGCTTCTGCTACCGCAGGATGCAGTCTTAAAAGATTTTCTATTTCCCCCGTTTCTATTCGATAGCCCCTAATTTTAACTTGCTGATCTCTTCTGCCCAGATACTCTAAGTCGCCATTACTAGCGTATCTAGCAAGGTCACCTGTACGGTACATTCTTGCACCGACATCACTGCTGAAAGGATCCGGGACAAAACGCTCAGAGGTTAAGGCTTGCTGTCTGAAATAGCCATTCGCCAGTCCGTCGCCTGCTATATAGAGTTCACCTCTAGCCCCGATAGGTACAACATTGAGCCTATCGTCTAACAGGTAGCAGCGAGTATTGGCAATTGGGGTTCCTATTGTCGATAATGCATTGCGCGTGACCGGTGACAAAGTCGACCATATAGTGGTCTCTGTTGGTCCGTAAAGGTTATAGATGTCCGCTCCCCACTCTAGCATCTGCTTTGCCAAATCAGGTGGTAATTTTTCACCACCACAAAGAATCTTAATTGAGGAATTACCTTGCCAACCGCTTGCGATTAACATTCTCCAAGTTGCAGGCGTCGCCTGCATGATAGTGGCTCTGGTGCTTTGTAATCTCTTGGCTAGTTTGAATCCATCCCGTGCTTCTTCATTACTGGCTATTATCGTCATTGCTCCGGTTATCAGAGGCAGATAAATTTCAAGTCCTGCGATATCGAATGACAACGAAGTTACCGCAAGTAACACGTCTTTTTCGTGTATACCCGGATTATCTTGCATGGAAATCAAGAAATTACTCAGAGCTTTATGTGAAATCTGAACCCCTTTTGGCTTGCCGGTTGAACCAGAGGTATAAATAACGTAGGCCGGATCCAGCGCACTGACGTGTTGAGACAAAGGCATTGCCTCTAGTTGGTCAATAGCAGCTTGTTCCTCTGACAACTGCACCACCCTGGTAACGTTGCCGACTTCCTCTGCCCATGCCATGTCTTCGTCTGCTACCAGCAATTCCATTTGCGAGTCTTCTATCATTAACCTCAACCGGGCTTGCGGATAGGTCGGGTCAAGAGGCACGTAAGCCGCCCCTACTTTCATCACGGCCAATAGCGTCTCTACCATTTGTACCGAGCGTGCTACC
>Ga0114906_1000453_pt1 | contig 23258 bp, 19 predicted proteins | sample MalvirDeepMed_M9_FD_89687 | JGI IMG/M metagenome (GOLD analysis project Ga0114906, IMG submission 89687) | Marine viral communities from the Global Malaspina Expedition - Malaspina viral metaG DeepMed_M9 | ecosystem: Environmental > Aquatic > Marine > Oceanic | place: Mediterranean Sea...
AGTTGATGCTTACTACAAACAAAGAAGCACTGAAGATGCTAAGAAAATTAAAAACTAAAGTTATCGAGGTGATCATTGATGAAAAAACCAAACCTACCAAAATCAAAAAAGGCGCCTAATGAAAACTCCATTACGAATGCTATCCTTACCTATCTCAATTGTCAGCCAAACACATTTGCATGGAGAAATAATACCACTGGGATATATGATTCCCGTAAAAAATGCTACAGATCTAGAACAGGAAAGTATAACATCAAAGGAGTGGCGGACATCCTTGGCATTACAAATGATGGAAGGTTCATCGCCATCGAAGTCAAACGGCCAGGGGGCCGCGCGAGTAGAGAGCAGCAGTATTATCTTTCCCGTATTAAGGCACTCGGTGGTATAGCTGGTATTGCTACGTCAGTAATTGAAGCAAAAGAATTATTAGAAGGAAACTAAACTGGAGAAACACATGAAACTAAGAGACTATCAAGAAGCTTGTCTTCTTAATACCTATGCAGCATTAGAAAACCATAAACATATAGCAGTTGTTATGCCTACCGGATCCGGAAAGACTGCGGTGTTTGGCGCAATGATTAGGAAATTCCTGGAAGAAAACAAATATGGAAAGGTAGTAGTTGTTAGTCATTTATCTTTGTTAGTCTCCCAAACTCGAAACCGCCTGAAGGTAGATTGGGGATTAGAGTCTGGTATCTTGCAAGGTACTAAGATGCCACATGAAGATGACAGAGTTGTAGTTACAACAATGCAATCGTTTAGAGTATTTGATAAGCTAATGCAATGGATGAATAACTATAGGAAGTTTAGTAAAGAAACTGATATGAATAAACTCCAGGTAAAGATGATTATCATTGATGAATGTCACTATATGGGATGCGAAAGTTATGAAAAGATTATGGGTTACTTTGCTAGTACGGATGCCAAAGTGATAGGTTTCACTGCCACACCATTTCGTGGAAATAAATTAATGACTAACATGTTCGAGAAGGTTGCCTTTACTATGAGCATGCAAGAGTTAATAGATAAAAAATACCTCGTTCCGCCCAGGTTACATCTAACTGATTTTGATACCCAGGATGATGAGGGAATGTATACAACCATCCTAAAGATCCACAAGAATTATCACCCTGGTATGAAAGGGATTGTCTATCTTAAGACTATCGAAGATTGTAAAACCTTAAGAAATATTCTGCAGCAATCTGGAATTAATGCCTCCGCGATTACCAGTGACATTGATAAGAATATAAGAGATAAGATTTTAAAGGACTTTAGATGCGATTTTCAATTGCAGATACTGATTACTTGTGATGTGTTGACGGCAGGTTTTGACTCTCCAAATATCCGGGTTATATATATGCCATATAAAGTGAACTCCGTTACCACTTATTTACAGAGAGTCGGCAGGGGATTGCGGAAAATGAAGGGTAAAGCTGTGTGTTGTGTATATGTTGGTGCAGATTCTCCTGGGATTAAGAAGGGTTTCTGGGAGAAGATAAACGATCAAATGCTTAATGCAGGTAGAAAGGACTATGATAGATTAGATGACGAATTAGAGTACAATGAGGGCCTCTCAGAGGAGGTTTACAAGTGGACCAAGGAAGTAGTTGCCATGGCCAATAAGGTAAGAGATGCCGGGTATCCCCAACTACATGAAATGATTATGAATAAAGATTTCCCTAACGAATTATTAGCTGTTTTTGTTAAAGAACCACCATTAAATAAGGGAAAGAGCCAGGATAATCCTACGAGAAATCAATATGATAAGCTGATCAAGCTTGGACTATACCACGACGGCTTGAGTAAAAGAGAATGTTCGTATATCATTGAGTCATACAAGAGGTCACAGGGTTATGAACACCCAAAGGATGAAATAGTTCCGAGCGGCATACATGCCGGTAAACATTTTAAGCAAGTGCCTTTTATGTATTGGAAAGTTTTAAAACAGAAAGCCCCGACTTCGGGAGTATTTAAATCGTACTTAGAGTACAGAAACAAAACACAAAGGAGTGTAGAATGAAGAAACCATGGAAAAGTAAAACACTATGGGCCAACTGTTTGGTTGGTTTACTAGCAGTGTCTGGTCTAAGAGAGAAACTTAGTATAGGCGCTGATCAGGTAGTACTAGTCCTTTCAGTTGTTAACATGGTCCTAAGACTTGTAACAAAAGACAAGGTAGGATTGGTAGAGTAATGTATGCAGCAATGGTGGCGGCCCTCAAGGCCGTCCCTCTTATTGTAGATGGGATAAGGGAATTAGGTCAGATATACCATCAACTCCAAACGGAAGCTATCGAAAGAAAGTTTGCCGAACTAAGGGAGGAAATGAATGAAGTCACAAAACGAATCGAATCAGCACCCGATCATAAGAGCAGGAAAGAACTTGCTCGTCGCCTTAGCGATGCTATGGATAAGTAGTTCATGTAAATCTTTCCCTCCTCCACGCACAGAGATTTGCATTACCTCAGATAATTACATCTCAGCCTGTGTAGATAAGAGATTACCTGAAGATGAACAGGAGTATGATAAAGAATACGAAGTGAATAATATCTGCACGAACCCTGCGGATTATGAGCTACTGTACAATTATTGTATGGATCTCAGACAAAAGTTAATTCAATGTAGACGAGACTAATATACTTTGATAAGTTATGTATTGTAGGAATATTAACGTGTTCCTACAAGGTTTCCATGGCACTCCACCTTTCCTAGAAAGTGTGTTTCTCCAAATTCACCGGGGTGCTGTGGGATCCTTATATAGGTAAATTCTCCCCACATTCATTTAAAATTATTCACCATGCTATAATGGTTACATGACTACAAAAATAGCAATAAATATCCCGGACTGTCATATACCATGGCACAGTGCATCAAGCTGGGATCTGCTCATGAGTATAGGAGGTGATCTACAGAAATCTGCAGGTGTGGATGAGGTTAATATCATGGGTGATTTTTTGGATTTCTACTGGTGTAGCCTCCACCCTCGCCTACCTGAAGCTATGAGTATGACTGAAACAATGAAGGATGAAATTGGCCAGGGGATAGAGAAGTTAGAAGAAATTAGGAGTACATTCCCAACGGCTACTATAAACTTTATAGAAGGTAATCATGAGTACCGTTTAATGAGGTGGCTCACTAAGAAAGCTCCTGAGTTATTCGACATGATTACATTACCAGATCTTCTTGAATTCAAAAGGCTGAATATTAAATATCATCCCTTTGGTAAGAATCAACTGGTAAGCTGTCTTGGTACTGACTATATGCTAAGACATCAACCTTGGTCTTCGAGTAAGCATTGTGCTGCTACATCGGCACATGCTAAACATATCTCTCTGGGGTTCGGACATACCCACAGGACTCAGTCCTACTCAAGCAAGGATGCTCTGGGCAGGGAGATTTGTTGTTTTTCCATGGGGTGGATCGGTGATGAAACCGCTCCTGTATTTTCATACATGGACCATGATAATTGGACGCAATCATTTCAAGTTGTAACTGCTTTGTCAAAGAAAGAATGGTTTGTTGACACTATTAGAATTAAGAATAAGAAAGCTATTTATAATAATGTTCTATATGAGAGTGGTCTACTTTAAAACAAAACTGCCCGCACCAGAAATACCAAGTAACCTTAGTAGCTGTTTTTTTCTTGTCTTGTAGCTTCCTGGTAAATTCATTATTGTTTGTTCTATTCGAGCTTTTTGCTCAGTCGATGCTTTGTTATCATAAATATGTTTTAGTATTGGAAAATCAGATACTGGCAAATTTTTCATATACATTGCTTGGGATTCTGGGTGAAATTTCTTTTCTTCATCTCCTTGCTTTCTATAAAAAGCTCCCAGGGAATATACTGAACTCCCGCCAGTTCTTATGGCATGGTATAACTTTTGGTTAGCATTAGAATCTGGGTTGATGTGTAAATGATTAAGTCCACCAGTTTTGGACCCATCACTATAATCCACTGACTCGTTTATAACATAAAACCCATGAGGGTCATCTAATCTATTGCTTTCCGGGGATGAGTCTAGAAGATCTATCATGCTCTGTTGATAAGAACTTATCTTCCCTAATTTGGTTTCCGGATCCTTTTCTGATTCTTTTCTTAACTTGGTTATCTTTTGTGGTTTAGATTTAGGATCACTCATATCTGTTATAACATTAAGATCAAAGGCTCCCCTACTTGAATGGCTGCCCGGTTTTGACTTACCTCTTTCAATTCTGTGGAATGCACTCCTCCACATAGATGATGGATTTATCCTATATCTGGAAAATGCTTTCGCAGTAGCATTCGCCGTATCTTTAAGTTTAGCTGCTATCTTGGGATTTAACTGTTCCAAGACATCAAGCTGATCTTGTGCTGATCTTAGATCGAGTCTCTCAGCAAGTCGTGCTATCTTTTCAGAATCTTTAACTATTGTATTTTTTCCTTTGATTATAGCTGACTTAGTGAAACTTTGGTCCTTTTCTTCTACCCCCATCTTTTGCCAGAGTACTCCACCTTTATCTAGGAGTTTTCTTAAACCCCTCAAAGACGATTCATCAAGGCCATGACCTTCATGGAAAGAAGAAACATATTTATCTATCACGTCTTTTAAGAAATCACCCCTGTTAGTTTTTAGGCCCTCTACCGTTGTTGCATTAAAAGGATCGTTTACATTCCCTATTTCTAAATTGTCCGCCCATGCTTCTTTTTGCTTGGCAATTTCTGCGTGCTTATCTCTAACGCTTCTATTGTCAACCACACCTTGTGCCATCTCTCTAACAATTTTTGGGTTACTCATAAATTCTAACATACCAACCATAACTACCTCGACAGTTTTAAGATGCTCTCTACTAATTTAATAATATCATCATGCCTACTATCAACCTTGTCCAGGTCTACTGCAGGTTTTCTAGCATTAACCACTTTATCTAAGGGTGACATGCTAATGGTTTCTTCTACCATCATAACCCCACAGCCTTCATGTTTCTTATGGTCTACTTTCTCTCCATCAGTAATCATACCAGGCTTACCTAAAAGTTTTTCAAAGTCTTCCAACGTAGGTAAACCATCCTCTCTTACAACAGGCTCCCTTCTAGGGAACTCGTGCGGATCTTGATTCTTTGCTCTTGGCACTTCTTTAATCATGGCTTACTCCAATTCTCTCATTTTAGATCTAATAGTTTTCCTGGCCTTCTTTTTAGACCTAGATCTTTTAATACCTTTTATTCTTTCTTCTGGTGTATATGTCTTTACACTAAACGGTGTGAAGTAATGGATCCCAGCTTCCATCTTAGTTCTCTTCCCTGATTCAACATCTTGTTTGTAACCCATAACAGAGTCTAATATTCTCAGAGGAAATAGGTTTCGTCTTACAACTATAAGTTGAGCGAATGTATCATCCTCAACAAAGTACTCTCTTCCTTTTTGATCTACATATATTTTAGTCTTATAAGGTATCAAACTCAAGGGAGGTAAATCAAGTAGTTCTTTAGTTGCTAAGGCATCACTAAATACCTGTGACCTGCCTAAGGGAGATTCTGAAGGAAGTATGGGTTCACCCGTTAACATACTCTTACCTGTTGTTAATTCAATAAACATCTTGGCTATAGGAGATATCTTTTCTAATGCTTTAATTCTTTCAGCACTAACTCCTTCCGGCCATGCGCCAGTTAACTTTCCGAATACAGCAGCAACGCCTGAAACATCATTCAAGGCATCAAGAACAGAAGCTCCTGGGAAATTAACAACAACAGATCTACCATCAGGAGAGTCGGGTAACATCCTGGCCCCTTCCTTTAATTTATAAGGACTAACATATTTTCTATCTTGTTTTGTTGGCTCTCTACCTAAATCTTTTAAAACCCTTATATTAGTCATAACTCTTCCGACTACCTCTGGGTCCATAAGTTTCCCTATCCAGAAATGAGCGCTTCTAGTATAATAAGTCCAGAAGGGAATCATCCGTTTTGCATAAGCTTTTTCAAAAGCACTAACATTGGCATAATCAAAAAAAGTATCCGTAACTACTTGTGCTGCTTTATCTGTAATATCTCTATATAGTCCTGATCTAAACGCTGCTACAGGACCACCTGCTTTCTTAATAGCTTTCTTGGCCCCTGGAACTTGTTTTACAAGTGAATTGTATACATGTTCAAATGTTTTAATCCTGGAGTATGCTTCGTTTGCTGTCCCAATCCTCGCCATAGTATCAGTAAGAAAGTCAGTATAAACTTTATTTGCGGCGTTAGCCAACTTGCCACCCGCCCTTGCAGTTTTAAGAGCAATATTAGCAGCTCTGCCATAATTATTTTCAATAGCATTATCAAGTCCTTTCAATAATGGTGGTAGGGATTCTTCTGTAGATAGTATTGTTCTAATTCCTCCATATTGATTCCAATGCTGTAGGAAGTGTTTTGCTTTATCTGCGTCTAAAACCCCTGTGACCGTAGAGAGTTCAAGCATTTCATTTTTAAATGTTCCTTTACCTGTATACTTTGGATGGGTAGCATCCATTATCTCGCCTATCATATTACTTCTAGTCAGATCCTCTAATCCCTTAGCGAGGGTTTCGGTTAGTTCTCCTACTACAGGTACTTTCTTAAATAATTCTCTAGCACCTTTAGCTATATTGTTTTCAACTGCGACTCTACCTGCTGATGTTGCTATTCCCTGGAGTCCACCTGCAGCCATTCTTAATGTAGGTCCAAGACCTGTAACCATATAAGCTCTTCCAAGATTGTCTAAGTAGTTTGTTGTCATCCAAAGATGAGTAGCAAATAGTTGGCCAGCTACTATATTTCTATTAAGTCCGTCTATACCATCTATAAATGCACTTATAGCTTTTCCACCTGGCATATCAAGGGGTAGTTTATTAACAGTCGCGATCAACATTCTTGCTGTTCTTTCCTGACTATCCATGAAAGCTTTGGAATAGTTTCTAGCAGCAAGATCTCTTATCTCTCCTCTGGACATTCCACTTAGGTCAGATTGAACTTTTGCTTCTACCTTTTTAAAACCACCCTTTACTCTTCTTAATTCCTGAGTAGCTTCACCTAGATCTGGGAGGATGTTAGGCATGTAATAATCAAAACCAACCAAGTAAGGGTTTTTTGTTTCTTTGACCGCTTTATTGTATTCACCTATCTTTCTTTGATTAAACTTAACAAAGTCATCCATTGCTTTTACAACTCTACCTGATGCATCCGACTCCTGGATTATTGGCAGCATTGTCTTTGCCACAACACTGTTGGCCCTTCTACTTGCCTCGTTTAGAACAGCATTTGCCTGTGGACCTCTTAGTTTTTTTCCTTCCTTTTCGAATGCAGCTTTGGTTTTATCATAATAATCATTTCTTATTTTCTTAGATAGTCCTGCAGCTTGTAATCTTAAATTATCATATACAGGGAGATCGGCTTCTGTTAAACCTTTCTCAATTTCCTCTAATTCTTTCCTATAAAAATGAGCTTCCTCTAGCATCTTCTTTTCTTTTTTAGATCCAATCCTCATTAGGTCTTGTATACCTACATCTGTTCCACCACTAAGCCCTGTTCTTTCATCGAGTGGAACATCTTGCATTAGCTTTTGTTGTGTTTTATAAAACTCAGGCCTCCATGCTCTGTTAGCACCATCTATAGTTATTGTATCTAATTGTTTAAATGCCCTACCAAATGCCTGAGATGCAGTAGGTGAAAAAGCAAGACCTGTTAATGTACCAAGTCCTATCTTTTTAATAATATCTGAAGCATCATCATCTTCCTGAGTCATCGCTGCACCAAGAACGGATCCGGTAGTAGCTCTACCTAAAGTTACAGGATCTACTTTACTTAGTGCTTTAAGAGCTTTAGATTCTTGTGTAATATCTAAACCCTTCAAAGCCTTTGTAGCAACCCTTCCTGACTGACCTACTATTTTACCTGGTAACCCAAATAACAACCCATCAACATTGAACATTATATCCGTTGCAAAATCAGCTGCTAGTTTAGCACCTTCAGTTAGATCTTTTTCTACATCCCCGGGTTGGTCTATGCCTAGCTTGTCATATATATCTGTTCTAAATTGCTCTGTTGTATAGGTATCTTCGTTTTGAAATCGTTTACCCTGGAGGATCTCTTTGAATGGTTTTGTGTATATTGGTTCGTCTGTTTCTATAAATGCTTGTCTTGTAGCTTCTCTTGCTAGTTGCTCACTTTTGTCAGCAACAGAAAGCATTAGTTCTATAACACTTCTTTCGTCCCTGACTTCATCTTGCTCTCTTGGAGCAAATTCTGTTGGCAGTAATCCTTCAGGCATATCTTACTTGCTCCCAATGCTTCTTCTTAATTTCTCGGCGTTCATCATTTCTTCTTTTTTAGATTCTGCATCTTTAATTAACTTAGCATCCTGGAGATAGGATCTAACCTCTTCCAGGGCTTGCGCCCTTGGCGCTAATTTAACGGCCAATCGTTCATCCACTAATGCATTCTCTTTAATTTTCTTTAATTCACTTTCTATTAATTTAATTCCACTATCTATTCTTTTATTCAAAGGAGAGTGTGCTTTCTTTTCAGCTTTCTCTGCTATTTTGCCTTCAATCCCTGCTGTCTTTAGGTCTAATAGTTTTTTATCAAGTTCTCTTTTATATGTTTTATCTTCTGCTTTAACTTCAGCAGCTTGTTTCTTTTGTAGAAAGTCTAATATAATTGCTTCGTTTGATTTTATAGCGGAGGATTCTTTATGCCTAAGGCCTAATGCCTGTAACATTTGAGGAGCATCCTTCCCATACCTTCTTTGGACATCTCTTATTCTCATACCTGTTATAAACCTATTAAACCCTGGAGCATCACCCTCTGCCTTTGCCAGTCTAAGTGCTAGCTCTACTTTTAGGAGGTCTTGGTACTTTGGATCTGATTTTTTAACACCTGATTTTTCAAGATCCTCTGATATTTTAACAGTCATTGCCTCTTCTACTTCTGGATCTAGTTCAGGTATTCTTTCTGTTAAGGGACCTTCATATTTGTTTGGTTCTATAATATCCATGCTAGCTCCATCTTATTGGTGTAATTGGTGTTGGGGCAAATTGAAGATCCTTTTGTTTTTGTTGTTGCAGTTTCATCCATTCAATATCTTCATCAGATCTTTGTTGTTGCTTTAGCGATGCCATTTCCTTTTCCATTGCTTTCACTTTTTCGTTTTCCTTTCTATCATCAAGAAAGTCTAACTTATCAGAGACTGACATAACTGCTGCTATTTTAGCGAGAGCATCACTTGGGGATTTGCCTGGTTCTCCTGGTTGCCCTGTTTTGCCTGGTTCTCCTGGTTTTCCAGAATCATCTGATAATTGCCTTACTCTGTCTTCTTGCTCTAATGCCCTTTGCATTAGTGCATCTTTATTCCATTCGAGATTTTCAGGTCCAGAACTAACAAGTGCTTGCGGTCCTGGATCTTGGGTTACCTGTTGTGTTTGTTGTTTATCTTCTGTAGAAAAATGGCCATGTCGTCTATCCCCCTCTGTTGCATATTTTTTATCAACAGGACCTAGACCTCCTTCATATACGGTTGTTTTAAAATCCTCCGGGAGAATAGTAACCCCTCTTCTTCTTTCTCCTGTTTCTTTATCATCAAACCAAAATACTCTTCCTGGATTAGCGTCCTCAGTAGGGAGTAAAGGCAGACCTTCTTTTACTGCTTTTTCTCTAGCTTTTTTATTTAACTCAGACCTAACACTGGCCGGGTTTCTTCCTTGTTGAAGTTGGTCTATAAGATCATAATCCTGATAAAATGGTCCTTTGGGCATACCTTCGTCACCCTCTTCAAGTGCTTTATTTGCAATATCTACTGCAAGTTGATGGTCCCAAGTATCTTCTTCTCCCGACACAGCTTGGTCAGTATCAAGGGTAAAGGCGGGAACCTCCGAGGCATCCACTCCTAATATAGTAGCATCAGAAGGAAGGGAAGAATCCCTGTCATAACCGGCTGTATCCGCTGCCCCTTCTTTTTTCTTCTTGGGTAACATTAACTTCGAAGGTTTATGTTTAACTTCATATACAGATGAGTCCATACCTTGAAGTGGCCCCATCCCTGATATTATTTCATCTATACTGCCGGACTCATCGCCATATTCATCTTCTTCTCCGGCTTCTTTCTTTTGACCTTTTACAATCTCACTAAGTGTATCTTGTAGGCTTTTTCTGTATTTCCTTTGCTCTGCTCCTGCAAAAACTTCTGCGACATCAGGCATATAACTTGATGGGCCTACCTCTTTAATAGGATCAATAGCAGAACCAGGTGCCATACCTAAAGCTCCTCTTGCCTGAATATCCCCTATGGCAGCAGTCATTTTAGGGCCATAAGAAACGATATCCCCTAACATTTCACCACCAAGAGTTATTAATTTAAATTTATCGTAAGCACTAAGATCACCAAATAATGAACTTGAGTCTGACTTTGCATCATCTGATGTTATATCACTTGTGCTGGCCGGAGTCCCTTTGGACTGTAGTTGAGAATAATCTACCTTCACCTTGTTCATGTCATCTACAATTCTAGCTGCTGATGCATCTTTATTCCATTCTGTGCCACTGGGTTCTGTAGACTGAAAACCCTCCACAGGTGCCAGGTCTTCAACTTTACTTTCAGGTATATATGACGGCGTTCCACTAGGCTGATCTAGGGGATCTCCGCTTGTAAAAGCTTCTCCTAGCCAATCTACCCCCTGGTTAATTAAATCATCTAGGGGACCTTTTCCTACTGGTTTAGTTGTATAGATATCATGGCGAGGTTTTGGTCTATTGGCCTCTTCAAAAGCTGTTATTTGCTCCCAAGTTGGGTTAAACTCTCCAATATCAAACTCTGGTGGCATAATTATTCCCCTTTTAAATTAAACAAACTTACCAAACATTCCACCTGCGGCCATTCCGCCTCCGATGGTTGCCGCTGCCCCAAGTACATTTCCAAACGCCTGTCCTTGTGCTGCTGCAGCAGCGTTCTGAGCTTGCCAGTTTGCCATAGCTGCCTGGTTTTGTTGTTGGACATTTTGTTGATTAATTCCTTGTTGCATTTTTAAAGGATCCATAGCTAATTGAGCTGCTTGAAGTGCAGGTTGAGTTGCCTGAATATCCCCTTGTAATGCCATCTGAGACATGCCTGGAAGTTTCCCCATCATTTGTCTCTTATATTGTTCGTTACTTTGTAGGTTAGCAGCTTCTAAAGCTGATTTAGTTATATCACCTTGTTTAGCTATTTCAGCCTGTCTTATAGAAGATTGTCTCTGACCCTGTAGAGCGGCTCTTTCTCTGCCACCACCTGCTCCTCGCCCATATAGGCCCTGACTAGCGATTGCTGATTTAGCACCCCTTTGCCCTTCGGCAACTGCTAGGTCTTTTGCTTCAGCTGCTCGCTTATCTACTCCTTCCATGGCCCTTAGTGCTGATTTACTAACTGCTGAAGGATCATAGTCTTTTGCCATTTGGCCATATTCATCTACGGCAGTTTGCAAACCGGAACTGCTTATACCTGCGGCCCTACCTTCGAATAAACCCTGTTGGCCCTCAAATTCAGACCAGAGAGGACTATCTTTTACGTCTCCCTGTTTCTGTATCTTAGGTAGTTTTCTTACCTTCGGAGCCGAAAACCCAAGTCCTTGTGATATACCGCTAAACATTCCCATATTATTCTCCTGTCGATGATCCTAGTACATCGTTATAAAATGAAAAATCCATTGGGATCTCATCATTGTTATCCGGCACCATATTACTCAATGTATTAATCATATCCTGCTTTAGTTGTTCTTCCAACTGTTTTGACTGTATAGCTCTTGGATCTCCATCCTTAAAGAAACACTCTGTTTTCACTGATTGGAGAACATACCTTTCGAACTCATCGATATCACATACATCAGTATCTGCTATTAATTGTTTGGCGTTTCGTATGTACCAAATTTTTAGTTTACCAGATCTACCTACTTTAGGGAATAACCGGATAGCTTTACCAGGCAAAACCTCCCCTGTAGTTGCGTTGATAGTCCTAGGGACCGATACTGTAATAGCAGGATCTTCAGGATCATCAATATATTCGTAAGACCAGGCTCCATTATAAGGTGACCATTCTAGAACGGGATTAGATGTTGTATCATACACATCCCTTTCTGTGGCAGCTATTAGATTTTTAACCCTTCTAACCTCGTGAGTAGAGGAGTTAGAATCGTTAACATAAACAATCTTTCTAATTTTATTAGCATATATATCAGAAGGGTATTGATAGAATTGGGTGTTTGGCCAGGAATCCTCTACATCATCGGTGTCTGTTGGTTCCGCATTAGTTGTAACTAGAGTTACTTCAGTTTCTGTTAAAAAGTAATCTTCATACAAGGTATGTATTTCAGCCTCAGCTTTCTTTATGGCCTCATTTATCCACGAGTTTATGTCTGAATCAATAATGAATGTTTCATCTTCTAAATCCAGATCCGCCTGAACCCTTGTCCTTAGTTGTGCTAGTGTGCTTGCCATAATTACTCCAAAGCCTTAAGTCTCTTATCTATATTAACCAGTAACACCTGTATCCGCTCAAGGGCATCTGATACACTTAACATGTTTTTTTCCATCTCTAGAGTTATGTCTATCCTGTCTAATCTTATGTCATAATCTAGATCTTTTATTTCACTCATGCGTTACTCTTCTCTATTTCTTTTCCATATCTTCCTTCGACATTATCCATAATACCGAACTTGACATCTATCTCTTTAATTTCTACGTTTTGGTCTAGTTGATGTTTTCTGATTGTCCATTTTAAAGAATTACTTCTAATATTAAGATCCATCTTTTTATTGATAACATCATCTGTTGGGTTCTGGTGTACCCTACCTATTATATTAATATCCTGACCGGTATTTTCAATAAGGTCGTTGTCCGCCAGTGACCCCTCACTTAAATCGTCAAAAGTGAACTGACCTTGGCAGTTTGCATCTGAAGAGGAATCGACTGTTAATCCAGAATTATATAAATCTTCAATATCACCTACAATCATATGTTTATCCCAAAGGGTAATGTTATTTATATCTGTATGTCCATTTTGTGAATAAGTAGAGGACGATGTCTGCTCGGTTGTTTGGATCGTTCCCATAAAAGACACGTTTTGAGTCTTTGGGGATGCTGCCAGATCCCTGCTCCATTCAATGGTTCCAGGTATATCTTGAGCGTATCTTCCCTCTCCGTCCCCAAGAGCGGGGTCAATGGTTGATTGTAAAACGCCGTTTACATAAGTAGTAAATCCTGGAGTAGCTTCCCCTATAAATAGACCTCCTACTTCGTGTGCGCTATTTTGGGCATATATTTTATCACCCGCTCGGATTACTGGAGCGCCAGACCCATCATCAGATAAATCAGCAGCAGCTATTGATAGTGGTCCAGATGAATTAACTTCACTAGCTAAATATACATGACATCTTTTAGTATTAAATGAAGAATCGGTAGAGAGTATTGTATCTAGTGTTTCAAGATATTGCTCTTCCCCGGCATCATATCGTCCCCTAAGGTCCGCAGCTGGTCCCCCTCTGGTATAAGATAATGTATATCTACACTGGCCAGAGGTCCCCAGATCTTTAGCTTTAACAAATAAAGAAGTTATCGAGCCAGAGACAGATTCATCAGGATTGTCTGGATCCGAATGATCCCAGAAAGTAATTCTTGTTGAGGCAGGGCTATCTCCATTTACATTGTTTCTTACAAAGCTTATTTCTTCTCCAATCCCAAAAGTATTATATGATGCAAGATGAACCACTCCTGTCTGCCCATCTGTCTCTCCTTGTACAGCGGAGAATATACTGTTTTCTACTATATTACCCCTATAGCGACCAGATTTAGCGAGGGTTAATGTATTAGGGGTACTTACACTATCTTTGGCCTGGACATAAAAAAGATGTGGTCTATTTGGATACTCGGCAGTCCCAGGACCATAAACAGCTGATGAAATATCTGTATGAATTCTTGTCACCGCACCATCAGTAGAAACAATATTAATCGGCTGTCCTACCGTAAAAGAAGAAGCATCATCCACATTTATTACTCCGCCGTCGGTCGAGTTAGATTCGACACTTGCTAATTCCGTAGCCACAAAAGCTGCAGCCCCTCTCTTTTGACGATCCCCCTCTCTTGGTGCAGCCTTATGTGTTAAGACAACATGATTCCATGTTTCACCATCAGAGACAAGTCTATGAGGAAAAGTGGTTGAGGCATCATCCCATTTATCAAAATAAAAAGTATCAGTACCGTCTTCACCTACTTTATAGGCGTCCTGATCAGCGTCGTCATGTACAACATCATATATAAAACTCGTTTGCATTCTATTATAAGAGCAAGTCATAGACCAAGAATCATAAGCGTCATAGGTATAGTTCCATAGTTTAAACAGTGTATTTTTAACCGATGTATTATCTATGTTTGAATTTGCCCTTACCCAAAAACTTATTGTAAAATCTTTTGTTAATCCAATAAGTTTTGTTTCTCTACTCCCTGCTAGTTGACTACCATCAAACCCCCATAACCCAGCAACCTGTAGCATTCCACCAACATCCTCATTATCTACCGATAGGTATTGTCCTGCACTTGTATTTTGATATCCGTCAAGCGATAAAGGAAAGAATTTTATTTCTGTGTCTGATGTTCTCTCATCAATTGCAATACACTTGGTTTCAGTTCCTGTAGCGCTATAAACAAACTTACCTGTGTAGGCTCCTGTTCCATCAGTTTCAAAATACCCAGGGAAACATATATCAGCTTCATTTAGTTCTTCAGGCCATTTATAAGCTACGGCCTTAACCTTGGTGGTCCCTTCTAATTCATCGTCTACAATGAAAGCATTATACCAATTGTCCGATTTATATTTAGTAAACTTTGCGGGTTCTAAGTTAACTTGTTTTCTTCTACATCTTTGTTCTTTTCTTGGGAATCTTCTAACCCCAGTGACAACGTCAGGTGCATTCCATGTTAAATTTTCATCTCCCCACACAAAGTCAGGGTCATCCCACGTTAAAGAACTAACTCTTCTTATTTCTTTCATATCAGATAGAATAGCTGAAGCATCGTTAGAACTACCAGGCAAAACGCAGACATTACCCTTGGACTCTAAAGAGAAAGTAGATTCATTTACCCACTTCCTTTTAGATGGTAACCCAAAGCTCATCGCATTTGATTTATATGTAAACATAATAGGAACTTTGTTCCACTGGTATACGCTTATAGGTAGGTTCCCCTCTCCTATTAATTTCTTTGTATCATGAGAGTAATCATACGAATGCTTAAGTAAGGATCCATACTTATCACCTCTAAATAAATCAGTATCTCTGACAAGTAAGGAAGCTGCTTCAATATCTCCACCCTCTATAGTGGTAAAGCCCATGGACCTTGTCCATAGAACCCATAGCTGATCAGGAGTAGTAACTCCCGAACCGCTACAAACACCCCAGAATACTCTTCCTTCTTTTTCATCATAAGTCCCATTAATAAGACTTCTTATAGTATTAGTTCTTGTTATGTTTCTAAATGAGTCATCTAGGTTTTCAGTTATATTTACAACTTTATATCCATCCGTTTGGTAGAAACCGTGCTTACCTGCAAAAAATAACCCTCGAGGTGTTTTGACTATTCCCCTATGAGATGCACACCCTATGTTTTCATCGATTACTCTTGCTCTCATATCACCAGACCCAAGAAGATCTATTACCCCTTCAAGTCTATAAATATATGTCTCAGTAAAAACAATTGGTAGTCCGTTAACTTCTCCTATACCAACAATGTCATCATCTAGATCAACATAAAAAGTATCCCCAATAGATCCAGATATTCCTGGAATAGATTGATATACTCTTGATGGTTTTTGGTAGGTAAACATCTTTCCACCGCTAGATGATTCTACTTCTTCTGTTACGTTGCAAAAGTAAGCAGTATCTCTTGCGCTTAATACAAACTTACAAGGTGGAGCGGGGTGAAAGTCTGCGCCCCCACCTGTTGTATATAATTCTTTTTCCACACTAATTTGTGCATCTGACTTAGTGTCAGTTATATCTTCGCTTGTTTCACCTTTAATATTAGGAATCTCCCCTACATAATAATAGGTAGCTCCGTTCTCTTTTGTTCTATACAACTCAATCATAATTCTATCTAGATCCCACTGAACATCAGAATATATTCCTGTCGCGGGTTCTTTAAGATAAGGAACTGTTATAACGGGATTTACCCTAACAGAGAAATCATCAGCAATGCCGTTTACCTTGTATATTTTATCATCCTCAACAATACCTAAAGCGGGACTATCAAGATTTAAAAATGCTCCACCGGGACTCGCAGAAACAGTCAATACACCACTTGCTTTCGTTATTACATAAAGTGATGTACTGGGATTTCTGAAAGCGTCATCATCATCATCTTTTATTTTTATTTCATCATCGATTTCAAAGTTATCTTCTTCTCCGATTGCTATTGCTATTGTTCCATCTGTAGCTCCACCGGCTGCACCAACTGTTGCAACAAGACCATCGTAAGGTAAAGCTGCGTCTGTTTCATATTTGTAGGCAACCCCAGATCCATTTAACTTTCTAACTGGCCCATAGGTGGTGTATTCAACTCCATTTGAATTATAAATATACTTATATACACATGCATACATATAAGTTTTGTCATCTCCAGCTCCACTAGATACGGCCATATTGGTATCAACAACACTCCCGTCAGTATGAATACATGGCTTTGGTAATCCCAGTGAGTGACCTTTCCAGCTTCTGTCTACTGGGGTGAATTGATTTATCTCTCCACCACCTGCGGTAATTCCTGTAATAGCTGCACCACCAATAGCGGCAGATAATCTAAAAGTATCCCCGCCAATAACTGCGCCTGTGGTTGTATTAATGTCACCATTCGCATAAATCTTATCACCACTAGCCACAATCGTGTTAACAGGTAAAGCAGGACCTAACAAAGAGGCGGAAACCCTAATGGTATTAGCACCGCCAACATCCTTGCTAAGTACATAAAATACTGCATTGTCAGCAGCGCTCTCCCTGACAATAGAATTATCAGAATTAGTTATATTGATTGCATCGTCATCACTAAATCTAGATGAATCAGCCACGGGTATATCCCCATCGACTTCCCCTATGGCCGTTGCGGTATCAATAACATCTACATCTCTTATATAATAAGTGGTATTATCTGTTAAACCACTTGGTGTAGCCCCAAATATAGTAATATATTCAACCGCATCTCCGTCTAATAACCCATGTGCTTTTGCATTGAATACCGCATCTTCAGTATCATCTGTAACTCCTAAGGTTATAATAGGAGCAGATCCGTAAAATACTCTCCCTGGTCTAGAAAAATCAGTTGTTGAAGTAGCCTCAGAACTAACAAGCGCTTGGTCTTGCCATTCTGTAAAGTGTACATGCTGACTGGCCCCAAGAGTAGATCTTTTTAACAGAGAATAAGCTATCCCTTTAGCGGGGACAATTTCTGTTGCTGTCGCTTTCTTTACAAGCAAAACCTCCCCATGGAAATTAGTGGGAGTAAGTGGAATTATATTTAAGTTAGCTTCGGCATCTGCTTTGGTTCCATGAATTGTACCGGATACTGTAGATCCGGCTATTGGTCTAAAATAATAACCTCTATCTTCTGATACCCCTATACCTTTAGAAGAAACCTGTTTAAAATAGATTTCCTGACCTGCTATCATTGTGTGTGCAGATTTAAGCACGATAGTATCTTCGTCATCTACTATATACCCATATGATGCCCGTCTAGTTGTAGCACCACCTTGACTGTATATATTATCTCCGTCCGCTAGTAATGGATCCAGTCCTGACAAAGTCAATGGTCCACCAATTAGTTCTTCACCAAAATCACTTGTGGTTCCAATAGTTGCTGGAGATGTTACGGGATATATTTTGTCATCAACAGCAATTAAGGAACTAGCAGCGGTAACTGCAACACCAGTAGCTGTAGTAGAAAGAGTTATTGTATTATTAACGGTATCTTTATTAATAACATAAAAAGTTGACTCTAATCCATCTCCTCCACCATCCCAATCTCTAATAGCATCATTGTCATCATTGGTTATGTTGATCGGTTGTGGTGTAGATGCAACACCAGATGAATTAATTGTTCCTTTTTTGTATATTTTATCCCCGGTAATAACTGTATCCATGTCACCCGTGGTAACTGGAAGATTTTCTAGATTTGCTCCGGCTCCATACTCCGTACCGTCGTATGAAATAGCAAGTTGTATCTTATTATCTCCCGGCGTTTCGTCTATATAAACAACATAGAACGCCATGTTTTCGTCTTCACCGTGCGCTCTTATCTCGTCATTGTCTGCATTTGATATATTAACCACCTGCCCGTATGTAAACCGAGATGAATCGTCTACTGTAAGCCATCCCGCTGTTCTTGTTTGTCCAGCTGTGGTAGCATCTCCTGAAGTGGCTTGAACAGTATCCATATGATCTGTTACAAACAGTTCGGCATTTGTAACACCAACGACCCCACTACCAAGAGCAGTACCAGAGGCTACGACAACATCAATCATTCTACTTGCTACATTTGATAATTTGATTCTACTATATAAAGTTGATATTGCTGTTACAAAAAAGGATCCATCAGTTCCGTCTGTTTTAATAATTGAGTTTGTTGAATTTGTTATGTTTAATTCATCACCCACATCATAAACTGCTACATCGTCTACATATAAATATCCAGGATTAATAAGGTCACTGACAGTAGCATTAAATACTCTATCTCCTGCCTGAAGGTTTACTCCAAACTCGCCTAAATTTAGTGGTAGTGGTTCTATCCATTTTCCATCTGCATCCTCACAGGCGCCGCTTGTTGTATGCGTTTCGGGATTAATTGAGCAATATGGCGCAAAGTATTCTTCAGCAGAAAACTGTGCCCAGGCCCAATCGTAATAATCTAATATCGTATCTTGAAGTCCACCACCGTCGTTAATTTCCATGTCTGGGAGAGTAAGATCAATAGCATTAAATATTTTATCTCCCACCACATGACCTGAAGCACTGAGGTCTGCTGCGGCACCAACAACTCCGTCAACCTTTGTTGTCGACACTACAATGTGATCGACCGTGGCATCAACTATGCTTTTCACATAAAAGGATGTTGCGGCTCCAACTGATCTGACCGTATCATATGTTGATGTATTAGCCGTTATTCTTATATGTTGACCAACTGTAAAGCTCGCATAATCATCTGTCCCTATTTCGCCGTTGGCAAGTGACGTACCAGTTCCTCCGGCATTAAATGCAGTTCCTATAATACTTGCATTTGTATGTGCTTTATCTGATATAATGATTTTATCTGCAGCTGGCACAGATACTACATAAAACGAAGTTGTGCCTCCGTGAGATCGTGCTGTAGATAAGGTCGAACTCTTTATTCGTATACGATGGATCTTATCTGTTGTTGGAGTTGTTGCAAATACATCCTCTGCAGCATCAGGTGTTTCCCCATCATTCTCTAGGGCCGCGATAACAAGATTCCCACCAGAAATAGCAGCGCTAGTTTCTATTGTCGCTCTTTTAGTTCCTAGATAGTGAGCTATAGGCCAGAATTCATTATTAACTCCATTCGATCTTGTAACAGAATCATCTGAATTTTTAATTAGATAAGAATGACCAGTGTATTGTAATCCTGCTGCATATTCAACTGGGACCTTTCCTGCCGCAAGATAGTCTTGTAGGGCAGAATCTGGTGTCCATTCCTCTCCTGCGAGTAGACAAGCAGCATAGGAGGTAGAGCTACCATTACTACAGCTTCCTGTTGTCTCATGCTCTGGGTTTATTATGGCCTGTTTAAATGGAGCCGTTGCATTACCAAGAAGTTTTGATGAATCTACCTGAACACTTGAGATAGCACTAAAGTCATATTCTATCTCATCATTCATAACAAAGAAGTCTTCGTTTTGACTTATGATAATATTGTCAGAATCCGGTAATTTTAAGGATCCCATATATGCCGTCCCTCTGGCCTGGGCATAATTTGAAACATTCGATTCTAGATACCATCTATATCCCTCTCTGACTTTAAGAGTACCAAACTTTGTGATGTTTAGATTTGCTAACTTTTCAGAGGTGGTAGCAGTTCCATCAACATAACGGTCTGTCATACCACCTGAGAAATTATTAATCTTTATTTCAGAGTAGTTAAACACTAGTAAGCCTCTACTTTAATTATAGGAACAGCTGCTGCAGCCAATATAGTCGCAGGTATATTTGTGTAAACTGTTATTACACTATAACTATCCCAAACGTATTCAGGGTGAAATCTTACCCATCCAGGACCACCACCTCCGCCATCAACCACCTCGTCTGCGTAATAGTAGAAAGAGTACTTATTATTGTTTGCTACAGTAGCTGCTCCACCCTTATTGATTGTATGGGAAGAACCAATCGTTATATTGGTATATGATTGTCCTGTTACTGACTCAACTGCAAAACTAAGTGTTCCTGTGTTTGTATATGCTGATTTTGTTACTGTTCTATTTATAAGTTCCGAGTCCACACCATCATGAGTGTGAGCTGCTATTCTTGTCATAAAACTTTCTAATGTCGTAAAGACATCGCTACCCGAGTCTTTAGTAGAGGGCTTTTGATAGGCCCCGCCTGTAAATCCGGTAGTCCCTGCTATATTATCTGGCATACTGCCCTCCTAATTATTAAGCTAAATGTGATCCGTCACATATTATTACGGTCATTATGTATGTTGTACTTGCACTATTCCCATCAGAGCAGATAACATCCTCGCCTTTTTCTCCAATCATCATGTCGCCAACACTTGCAACAGCCATATTAAATGGGGGGCTTTGCAAGCTACCGTTGCCAACTGAACGAAAATAGATTATAGCATATTCGTCGGCTGCAACAGTAACCGTACCTGCCGTTTCGGCTGTAATAGATTTAAATTTATGCCCTCTATCATTATAAGTTGCCATTCTGTTCTCCTTTTATATTAATGAGCTAAATTTCTTCTTCTAATAAATAAACAAACGGTTAAGTTTTGCCGGATAGCTGTGCCTCCGCCGGCAATAGTCAAGCTGTAAGTATCCCCTCTGGAACCAGTTGCACAATCATCTTTAAGAACGGGGAGCACATCACTTCCACTATCATTTTCCATATCAGCATCTACGGCTGTAAGATTTCCACCACCCGTACTAACATCACCACTTGAATCTAGGAATGTTACCATCATTGCCTGATTGCTATTTCCAGGTTGAAACTTGCCCTTTGTTGTGTGTATACCATTGGTGTCTGCAGCGTCACCTGTTCCAGCATCACCTGTAGGTACTCTTTCTATATACCACTCAGTGTGTCCGGTCCCCGCCCCATTGGTTTGTAAGTATGCAGAAATGCCCGTAATTTCATGATCAAAAGGAACTAGTTGAAATCCGTCTGTAAAGGAATCATTGGCTGGCAAAACGCCATTAAGTCTAAATGTTAAACACATTTCTTGACGAATTTTTTTATTATCAAGCAAGCTAACTTCACCACCAACAATTCCATTAACACCAACAGTTCCGGTAAATGTTGCAGTACCATCTAAAATAGTGTTTATGGTAGCTAATTGAGTATCTTGCTGAGTTTCTATAGCATTAACTGTTCTAGTAGGTGCAGCCCCACCGGAGCCTCCTGTAATTTGGTCTGATTTTGCATTCAATAATGCCAGAGAATCTTCTGTGGTATCGATTGGTTTCCACCCCGAGGCACCTACGGTCCCATCGTCATATATATATAATTGGGCAGGATTTTTAACATAAACAATCCTACCAGGAACAAGGTCTGTTAAAAGATTCAAGGCGGTTACATCCGCAACAGTTTCTAGCTGTGCATTTTTTAATTGGCTTCCTACTAGCATATGATCCTCACTTCGTTATATTCTAACATTTTTTTCCTTAATTAAGAACCGGTGTATATTGTCCACCTTCTTTTCTATCCTCTCAAGTGCAGCCTTTGTAGATTTGTTTCTTTCTTCTAGTCTACCTATATCTGAGTAGTTAGAAGCTACTGCCGAAACCGCCCCTATAATGGCCGCTGTAATTAAACCTGTGATGACTGCTTTAGTATTCATATATTACTTCACATATTTAAATAATGCCATATGGCTTTCCCTATCTGTGGAAAACTTATACATCCTGTTAATATTTGTACTAAGACCCTTGATAACAACTCCTGCCTCTACTAGTTTATCTATGTACTCCTGTAATCTTTTTTCAAATTCTTCCCTGTTATGGCTCTTTAGAAATGCACCTGCAAGTTCTTTATATCCCATTGCCTCCACTGGAGGTTCATTATAGTTTAAATATTCCACACAGAGTTTCTTTAACTTAAGTATAGTTAAATTTTCCTCTTCTAGTTCTTCTATTTCGTCTGCCATAATTACCTCTAGTGATCTATTATTTCCCCATCTTCCGATCCCGTATAGTCAGAACCGATAGTATCAAAGTGGGTAGTGTTTGACCCTGACATGTCATGAATTAGATTGTGAGCATCGTCAGCTCCAGCTCCGTTATCTCCATCTCCGAATCTATACCAACCAACTAAACCAGTTGCTCCTGTTAAGTTAGTAGGTATACCGTTGTTATACATAGTTGCAACCGTCCCAGATGATAATGCAATATTAAAAAAACTTGCTTCGTCCACCTTATCGTTTACGTTATTGGTATCGCCCATTATAAGTCTAGGAATGTCAGTATCTGTACTTGAAGTATGTCCTTCTAGATCTACCCAACTACCGCCGGGAACTGTTGCTGTGGTTTGTTGAACTCCATCGTAATAAAAGTCAATGTCTTCCGCTGCCATGGCTGCAGCAGTAGTTGTATTTTTAATAACCGTATACATGTGCCATCCGGGAGAAACGGTTATATTACCTGTTTTAAATACTGAAGTACCCTCAGCATCACTCCTTACTGTAAAGTTAAGCTTTACCCTATTTGATGTTGAGGTAGCTAGATGTACCTTAAGCCAATGTTTTCCTTGGGAACTAGTAGGTTCATGGTGTACTATATAAGAATTATCGCCAGTTACAAAATCAGCGGGAAATCTAAACCACCAATTTACCGAGAAGGCTCCTAACATATCAGGCATGCCACATGGAGTAGTCCCTCCATCTCCGCTTCCCATTCCTCCCCAGGGACCAAGGTAAGAACTATTGATATAGCTAAACCCGCCGTCATCTGTTGGTAACTTTAAATGTTTCTCATTTACAAAGTCACTTGGATTAATTCTTATCTTATCAAACGTAGACAGGAGAACC
>Ga0114906_1000461_pt1 | contig 22927 bp, 38 predicted proteins | sample MalvirDeepMed_M9_FD_89687 | JGI IMG/M metagenome (GOLD analysis project Ga0114906, IMG submission 89687) | Marine viral communities from the Global Malaspina Expedition - Malaspina viral metaG DeepMed_M9 | ecosystem: Environmental > Aquatic > Marine > Oceanic | place: Mediterranean Sea...
AAACAGATCACTGCTTATACAAAGGCTGTAATCCCAATTGACACCAGGCTTAAAAGAATTGATCCTTCACTTAAACGGGCAATGCGAGATTTTGAATTTAAAAATGACCTCCAAACTCAGGCAGATCGTAAAGCGGTAGAGCCATTTGTTAACAAGATGCATAAACTGCCAAATCAGGTGCGTGCAGACCTTGACTTAGCCCTCAAAAATTCAGATGCTGATATGGCATATACAATTGCCCTTAAACACAAATTTGATCAGGAATATATTGATATGATAAATACCATTGGTGAGATTTATCAACGTGCCAAGGATTCAGGTATGGATATTGGATTTATTGAGGATTACTTCCCACGCAAAGTGGTAAACCTGGATGGACTTTTGGGGTCATTTAATAAAGAAGTACAGGGCGTTATTGATAGTGCGATTAGTAAGAAGGAAAAAAGTTTAGATCGAGAATTGGAAGCAGATGAGCGTGCTACTGTTATTAATCAAATAATAGGAAGGCAGCCATCTAAGACACGTCCTGGATATGCCGATAAGCGTACTGTTATAAATGTTGATTCAGAAATAAACCAATTTTATGAAGATAGTGAAGTCACCTTATATAATTACATAGATAGTATGAATGAAGCTATAGCGGTCAATAATTTCTTTGGTAAGGGTACAAATAAGATGGATTCTATTGGTGCATATGTTGATAGGCTGGTGAGTGAAGGAAGAATTAAGAAAGAGCGACAGCAGGAAGTTGTTGATATACTTCGCTCAAGATTTAGCAGGGGTGCTAATAATAGCTGGGTAGCTCCAGTTAAAAATATAACATACATTGGTACTATGGGCTCTACCTATTCAGCAATCACTCAGCTTGGTGATTTTGCATATTCACTGGCCAATGCTGGATTTGTTCCAACACGGACACTCACAGCGGCAGCCAGGTCTGCTATTGGTAAAAGTAAGATTAAGGTTGAAGATATTGGTGTAGAAAAAATAGCCCAGGAATTTGAAACCAAAAGTGGTACAGGGAAGGTAGTTGATTTTGTATTTAAATGGACTGGATTAAAGAAATTAGATAGAATGGGTAAGGAATCTATTATTAATACCTATATAGCAAAAGCAAGGGCCCAGGCAAAAAGAAACAGTCCAAAAATAAAGCGAGACATAGCAGAAATATTTGGTGAAGATTTAGGTGTCCAGGCAGATGTGCTAAACGACCTTAAATCTGGTGAGATTACAGAGAATGTACTGATGATGGCATTTAATAAGCTGGTTGATTATCACCCCGTTACACTGTCCAGTATGCCCCAGATATACCTGGAAAATAAAAGTGGCAATTCCAGATTGTTCTATCAGTTAAAAACTTTCACGATCAGGCAGTTGGATGTATTTAGAAATAAAAGATGGGATACATTTAACAAATCTAAATCCCCTACAGAGAGAGCGACAGCACTTGCCGATTTAATTAGGGTAGGGGGACTGTTGTTTGTATGTCAAGCTGGAACGGATGTTATTAAAGATTGGATGGCAGGGCGTGAAGCTCATTTTGACGAATTGGTTATAGATAATCTACTGAAATTAGCTGGTGCTAACAGGTTTACCGTGTGGCAGGCTCGCACATATGGTGTGACTGAAGCTGCTGTTAAATATGTATTACCACCACAGGCGAGTATGTTAAGGCGTATCCAGTATGATGCTATGAGCATTTGGGCTGCTATGACAGATGAAGATGACCCGAAAACTATTAAGGATGAAGACACAAAAGTTGCAGATGCTTTTAAAAATTTACAATCAGTTAACTTCATTCCATTTATAGGTAAACACTACTACTGGCATTGGGGCGGTGGTTCCAAAAAAGTTATCACACAGGAAATGGAATATTGGCAGAAGAAGATGAAATCTCGCAGCCTTAACGAAAAAGAGATTGAAAAATATCTACAGTTTGTGGATATGGCATATGCTGCTGGTATGATTACTGGAGGGACCAGGTACAACAAATATGAAAAGGCATACAAATGATTGAATCAATTAAAGATATTATAGATGACGTATTAAACCAACTGGAAAAGGTGGGTATTCCAAATACAGAGGAAGCACGAAACCTGGTATTTGAAACCGGGATGGCTGAAACAGGCTATAGACATTTGGAGCAAATGCAGGCTAAGAAAGGTGCTGGTGCTCTTTCATTTTTCCAGATAGAACCTTGGGTGTGTGAAGATATATGGGATAATTATATAACATACAGAAAGCCACTTATTGAAGCTGTGTATAGGCTTGGTCTGATTGAGGATAAAATACCATTTTGTGTGTTTAGTAATATTGCAGTTGCTTCAGCATTTTGTAGAATTAACTACCGTAGAAAACCCGGTGCTATTCCTAAGACTATGCCGGGGCGTGCACAATATTGGAAAGAGCACTGGAATACATATAAGGGACGTGGAACCGTGGATCACTACGTTGGTGCTAATATGGGGTTAGAATAGTGGATTTAGCACTTCTGGATCAGTACGGATTACCAATATCTATGGTGGTGGCTTTCGGCTATTACATATGGAAGCAGAATCAATATATCCAGAAGGAATTAGATGAAAATATAGATACATCCTTCAGTCGTTTGGAGGGAATTATTATAGAGTTGATTAACCAGCAGAAGCTGACTCAAATGGAGCTGGCTGAAATTAAGGGCTACATCAGTGGGATTGAAAACATATTAACCAAAATGAGTGGAAATGGATTGAGGAAAAAGAAATGATTAAACTTATCGTATTTACCGTACTGTTAAATCCAGAGTATAATAAGGAGTTCCACTATTATAGTTTACCGTATGGTACGAAAATAGAAGCCAGAAGGCGTGGTGGCAAGGGAAATAAAAAACGTAAACGTGGAGGAAATGGACTCAGATGATTATAGATACACTATCAAAATACCCAGAGATTGGGATTGGAAGCACGCTTGGCACTTCAGCCGTGCATTGGATGGGGGTGGTCAATCCTGTACTATCCACGATCTCACTTATAATAGGCATCAGCGTGGGGTTAATTACACTTTATTTACAGATTAGAAAACTAAGCAAATAACCTATGTTCCCAGTAATACTAAAACTATTAACCCCTACTCTAATAAAGACCATAATAAAATATGTCACAGAAGAAAACGAACTAGACATAGAGGTTAAGCAAATAAACAGAAGATTAGAAGCACTAGAAAAGATGTCCCATCCCAGAAGAAGACTAGTATGTCATCAAAAAGGTAAGCATACCAAAAAGTGTGAGCTAGTAGAATGAAGTAGAGTGGAAACCCTAGTATTGATATTTGTCGCAATATCAATTCACTACATATCAGATTATATGAGTGAGCATCCAGAATACAAATGCCCTGAATACTGCGAAGTAGATCACGAGCATTTACCAATAAAAAAGGAAAAAGAAAATGTTAGAAAAAATGGTAGTACAAGTCCTGAAGGACAACAAGGAAGAGATAGTAGACTACATAAACCAGAAGGTGGACATCCCACTGATCGGGGAGAAAACTGAAAGAAAGATCATTTCTTCGTGTGCAGATGCCTGTCTGGAAGCGGTAGAGCAAGTATTATCTAAGTAAGTAGTCCCGGAGTATCTCTTTTGGTACTTCATTCGCATAAATCTCTGTAGTCTTAACGCTTGAATGCCCTAAGAATTGCTGGAGCATATCTTTAGGCATCCCATTTCTCAGTGCTTTCTTAGCGTAAGTATGTCTAAATGAGTGTAGAGAAACCTTGTTTTTCTTACAATAATCCCTACCTAGTAGTTCGTTTATAAATTTAAGTGGTGTTCTACGTGCTGACTTCAGTTTAGCCCAGAAGAATAAAATATCCCCAGAGGACTCCACTATTTTCTGCACAGTTTCGTTAACTGGCACAGTAACCCATTTCTCAGGTTTATGCATCCAAACTCTCATAAACATACCGTCTTTATCTTTGATGAAATTCTCCTGGGTTAAATCCCAGGCGTCAGTTGGTCTTAGTCCCGTTTCTAAAAGGAACACAAAGAACTTATGAAAAACACCCGATTTACGAAGAATTAACCCAATCTCCTCCACACTAAAAGAGTAGGGTAAGCGTACCTCTTCTTTCAAACGATCCACACGCAGAGCAACATTGGTTTTAGCTCTCTCATTCTTAACACAATATTCAAAGAATCTCCTAAAATGAACAATATGCCTATTAACAGATGAATTAGCCATAGTACCCTGCAAGGTGGCTATATAATTCTCAATATCACTTACCCTGTACTCATCCACATATTCTTTAGATATGGTCGTATACAGCCGTTTCAGAGATGATAGAGCGTGTGATGCATTGCCACGTGTTTTGTGTCTACCCTTAAAAGCATTCTTGATATCATAGTGGCGAAACATAAACCTGTCAAGCTCATTTATGAATGAATATTGTTTAAGAGTGGAAGTTTTATTTTGTAAAACATCAAGCACGTATGCTTCAGCGAGTGCCTGTGCTTTCTGCTTATCTGGTGATAGGGCCTTACGTAAACGCTTACCTTGAATACGCTCATCCATATACCATATTTTGTGTCTTTTAAATAGTCTCATTTGCTTCTCCTTGTGTCTTAAATGAGACAAAAACCAGTGCTTTTAAGGAGTCTTCACGAGGAGAGAAATAGCAGAGGAATATTTTAGCAATCCGCTGCATTACCGCTCTGCCAACTCTCCAACGGTCATTTTCACGACCAGAGTCGTGAGAAATTCCCTATTTGGGCTCCGGCTTTTGCCGTGTTGTGTCTTACTTGGGTCTTTTTTAACATCTAAATTGTGGGTCATAATTCTTTGACCCAACATATTTTATGTATGAATTGTATATCTTTTTTAGATATTGAAATATTATCTGAATTGTATTTTATAATTTCTATAGAATCCCCATTTTCTTTTAGTTCGCCTATTATAACATCACCGTTATTTAATCTAAATATACACCTGTCTTTGGAGTGTGTTTCTAGGGTAGGTGATACTATAACAATTTGGTGTGGTTTAAATGCTGGGTACATAGAATCACCCTCTATTAGTATTCCATAAGCATTCTGATCTGTCAGTCCGTGTGGTCTGCTGACATACATATCTGCTTCACCCTGGGGATAATCGTCTACTGAATCTATGCCTAGTCCTGCTGATGCCATTCCAACTACTGGGATAACGCCACCAGGTGAGAGCATTTCACGGGGGAGTGTGGCTTCCTGTTTTGGATTGCGAAATTCAATTGTTGCCCCATCTGTTTCACTTACCAGACCTAAGACTTCAGCGAGTCTGTCAACAGAACTCTTCCTCACGATTACATCCTCTTTTAGCCATCTATCTATTGTCAATCTAGACATTTCAGTCAGCCTGGCTAATTGAGATATATTATAATTGGAAGCCTTGATTGCTTCCCTGATTGTATTTCCGAGTTTTAAATTCATATGCTTCTCCGCAATAAATTTAAATACTATATATAATATGGTGCAATATATATAATAATACGTATAATTGAAAATATTATTATGAGTATAATTATAATTGTTACTAAATTGTACTATCAAATTAGATAGGCTATATATAACAATTAACATAATAAGGAGAAGCTATGAACACATTCAGAGAAACTTTTAATAAACTTTCAGTTTTAGATGTAAATGAGCATACCGAGCAGAAGGGTAGATTTACTTATCTTTCCTGGACTTATGCCTGGAAGGCCTTAGTTGAAAATACAGAAACTGCTGGTTATATATGGCAGGAAGACAAGGTTTTTGCAGATGGTACTATGGAAGTATCTTGTGTGTTAACTGTTGATGGTCACTCGCTTCCTATGTGGTCTGCTGTGACTGATTATAATAACAACGCAATACCTAGTCCCAATGCTTATGAAATTAATACAGCTAGGATGAGATGTTTGGTTAAATCTATGGCAATGTTTGGACTTGGCCACTATATATATGCTGGGGAAAGTTTCCCCGAAAATACTGGGACTCTGGCTCCTGCCTCAGATGCTTCTCCAAGTGATGATGCCGATCCAACGCTGGGGTCCCAAACCATTGAAAATGGATCCAAAACCATTTTGGAAGAAACCACCTATAAAAAAGTATTAAAGTCAATAATCCCCTGCGGTGGCAGTAAGGGTAAAACTTATCAAGAAACATACGTAAATGATCCAGAGGAGGTGCTAAAGGCTGGTAAAAGGTTTGGTGGATTGACTACTCGAACTGAAGATCAAAGCGAGCATTTAACCAACCTTCGGATTATGGCAAAACACCATATGCAAAACAACAATGGTGTGCTTGCCTAAATGGATGATTATCCTAGAATAGTACCATATAGCAGTTACGGGAGAGTATACGAGGTATCTAAATCCATATTCTTCCCTTCCGTTACAACAGTTCTACGTTTTGGGCTTCCGCTTGAGGAGTTTTTATTCAAGTGGTTTTTGGAGCAATCTCAGGGGGATTATCAAAGGCATATACAACATAACGGAGCCGCCAGTGAAGTTGGCACTTTCGTTCATTCTGCCTGGGATAAGATACTAGAAGGAGAGGAGATTGTTATCCCCGAAAATCCCCTGGAGGTTGTTCCTGGTAGAAACTATTATCCATCATCTCAAGTAACAGTTGAAATACGTAAAGCACTACTTTCACTGATCTCATTCTGGGAAAAACAATCACCTAAAGTAATAGATAAAGAGATGCTTTTATATTCCCTTAAAATGAAGGCTAACGAGTTTCTATATCCCTTTATGGGTCGTTGTGATTTAGTCTTAAAACTAGGAAAAGACACCTGGATGTGTGATATTAAAACCTCAAAAAATGTCAAGGGTGTGCTTTCCTACCAGGCACAACTTACGATGTATTCTATGCTTTGGAATGATATGCACCCAGACAGCCCAGTGGACAGGATGGGTATTATATGGGCTAAAAAAGATTGGAAGGGGGACAACCCTCCTAAATCTGTACTGGAACTAATTGAGTATGAGTTTGATGCTAACTTGGTTAGGGACATATATGCCATCTTTAAGCGTACCTATGATGGTTTTGAGCTGGGTAAACCCAAGGTTAGAAAACCCCTTCCTACAACATTTTCACTGGAGATGATAAATGGCTAGACCTAAAAGTCCACCTATGATAATTATTACAAGGGCTGTTTATGAGTTAGACTTAACCCCAAATGAAAAATTCGTATTAGCAAATATAGGTAACGTCATCACCTCTGGCGGTATATACCAATTTGATAACGAATGGATAACAACCTTCACAAAGGTTTCCAAAAGACAGGTTTCTACAATAATTAGAACCCTAGTTGGGGGTGGTTTTATAGAGGTGGAATTAATTTACCGTGAAGGTACAAAGGAAGTTTTAAAGAGGGTGGTGAAGTTGACTTCTAGGGGTATGGAAGTCTGTAACCCTACCTCACGAAGTACACTTCCGGGGGGTATAGAAGTAGACTTCCTAGATAATAGAAAGTCTTTACTTAACAGTAAAGATAATAAAAAGAGTAATATAAATATAGCGTTTGCTGAATTTTGGGATTTATATAATAAAAAACGAGGTGATGTTGGCAAGATAGAAAAGAAGTGGAATGCTCTATCTGATAAAGATCGTCAACTTGCTATGGATTATATTCCAGGGTATATAAAATCAGAGCCTAACAAGCGTTATAGGAAAGACCCCACAACCTTTTTAAACAACAAATCTTGGAATGATGAGATATTGGAGCCGTTGAAACCTAAAAGTGAAACCAACGGTGTAGATGTATTTACCCCGATATTGAGAGAGATTAGGCGTGTTGGTGGTTATGGTACTCCTGAGTTCAAGGAATGGGAAAAAGATGCCCAGCAGATGGTTAAGCAGCTTGGCTGGGGGAATTGCTGTACTATGACTGAGTTCGATTTAAGACAAAGTGTAAACAATAATATAAGTCTAACCCAGTGAAAATTAAAGATATCGTACCAGTGCCCTCAGAGGAAATACGTAAGACCAGGAAGCTGTATTTCAATCCAGAGAATGGTGAGTACGTGACTTACAGTAAAGCCTATGCACTAAAGCGTAAAGGTAAAGATATATTTCAAAATGCAGTAGACGTTCCAGATGAGGATCGTACCCCAGTTCTGGAAGAGAGATTAAGACTAGTAAACCTAACATTGGAGTTTCTAACTAAAGCCATAAATGAGTAATCAATTTTTCCTTCAGGAGGAGGAAAATGAAAGAGGTCAATTCGACTGGAATGCTGATCTGTACGCAGATAAGCAACAACAGTTTGCCAATGACTTGGAGGATGCTATTGGCTATGAATTTTGGCCCACTAAGCCCCGATTTGCCGAATACGATTATCACATAGTTAACCCAATAGACACTAACTTTTCAGGAACTTGTAGTATTGTCCCAGGCACTCCCATACTTGGGATAGCAGAACTCAAATACAGAACCAGTGGAGCTATAGACTATCCTGACACTGTAGTAGACACCGATAAAATGATTAAGATGAAGGACAGGGTAAGAAACACAAACCTCCCAGCCTACATATTCTTCCGTTTCACGGATGATGATAAATATTACCGTGTAGACCTGGAGGATACTTTTAAACAATCTTTAAATAGAAATGCCAGCACAACTGCTGATGTCAAGTGGGAATTAAAACCCCTAACCCATATACCCATACATAAATTAAAATCAGTTAAAGACATAAAGGAGAAGGATGGATAAACCAGTAGAATATGTAGAGAAGAATTACCCAGCCACAGCGAGGGCTTTTAAAGCCTTTCAGAGGGAGCAGTATGAACTGTTCTGTAAAAAGCAGATGGACTATGGCCCGGGCAATATTGCTATGGGTACTACGCTAGAATCTGATCAGGATATTAACCTGGCACTTCAGGGTATTTGTGTTAGAATGAATGACAAAGTGAACCGACTGGTCCACCTTGTATTAAAGCAAAAGAAAACCCCTCAAAATGAATCGGTTATGGACAGCTTTAAAGACCTCTCAGTATATGGGATTATGGCTCAGATAGTAAACGAAAGATTTTGGGGAAAATAACGCCAGCTTGCTGGTATAGAAAAAAAGGAGAATAAATGGGACATTTCGTAATTGAAAAAATGAGGAACGTGGACTGGGACAAGACCGTAGCTACTTTTAGTGTAGTCGTACTAGATGAGCATCAAAAGCCACTAGTTACTATTCACGATTGTAAGCTGGTAGATGGTGCTAAAGGCTTTTTTGTATCAGCCCCATCCAAAAAACTGAAGGAACCATTCACAGGTAAAGATGGCAAACAAAAGGAATGGATGGATTTAGCTTTCATTCACCAGGACCACCGTGAGGAGCTGAATGATTTGGCTTCAGAGATGTATGATCCAAACGCAACTCCCGATGGAACTAAAGTTGAAAAGACACTAGCAACTGCTGATGAGGACCTCCCATTTTAAATGGAATCTGAATCCTTACATTTAGTGAACAAGGGGCTGGCAGATGAAATTAAAACGCTGTCGGCCCGTGTTGCCACCAATGAGAAACTGCTTATCTTGTGTTTAGATATGATTAAGAATTTTGGTCACTTTATTCCAAATGCAGTAGAGAAATTTAACAAGGAATTTGATAGAATTCGGGGTGTAGGGGCAGACGATCAGGCTTTGTCGGATAAGCCAATAGACACCTATCTCGATGGGAATCCCAACCACCCTTTGGATGACAACCCCTTGGGCGAAAACCCCTTGGGCGAAAACCCGTTGGGTAACAATCCCCTGGGTGACCACCCCGAAGACTTACAAACGGATGAGTAAAAAAGACGAAAAAATATTCAAGGCAGAACAATCAGCTAAAAAGAGAAAACAGAGAGATTGTACTCCCCAGGACAACTACGGAGACAATTACGTTACGGGCCAGGAGAAGTTACGGACCCAGGGGAAAGGTGGCTCCTACCGGGTGATTTCTGGATGGTATAGTAAGGAGATGACTGATAAGTTTAACAGAATATTTAAAAAACGTCAGAAGGAATACACTCAAAACGTAGATCATACAGAAAAACCTGAATTTGATGAGGGTAGTGGAACAATCCCCCCGGAATTTGAGGATGAATAGTGCCGAGAAAAATCCCAACCAAAACACGAATGAAGCACAGACTGGACAAGGCCGTGAGGGAGTACGTGAAAGCCAGGGATCAGTATACGTGTCAGACTTGCGGAATTCACAAAGACAGCACACCTCTAGGTCAATTGGATCTGAGTCACAAAATATCCAGGTCAAATCTGATACTAAGATGGGACGAAAGAAACACAATAAGTCAGTGCAGGGCCTGTCACCTGAACTGGGGTATGGGAATAACAAAGCCTATGAACTTGGGTATAGATCGTCTATTTGGAGAGGGTACATCCCAGCTATTAGAGAATATGGCACGGCAGTATCCAATATCCAAGGGGACGTATCTGGACTTGGTAGAGTTTCGATTGAAACTAGAGGACTACTACAAGAAGAAGTTAAGGCTTGTACAGGCAGAGGGTTACAGTCAGTCAGATTGTATTGCAAAAATATTTACAGATTTTGGACTAAAAATAAAAGGGGATCACGAATGATAGATAAAATAGAGAGGGCTGTAGTATTCACGCTGCTTATCGGACTGTGCATTCTCACTTGGTACGTAATAATTACGATTGGGGTGAACTATGTCTAGTTTACAGTTAAACAAATGTGTTGAGTGTTTCAAGCCCCTGGATGTTGGGCATATCTGTGACAGATGTCAGTGTGAAATCTCAGGAGACTTTGATCATTTAAAGGAACCGGAAAATGACGGATAGAAAAGAGTGTACTAAGTGTAAAGAAAGTAAATCCCATGCAGAGTTTATTAAAACCTTCGGCCAGAGACATTCTATGTGTGATGACTGTAGGAAACAAAGCTCAAAGGATGATTATTATAGAAGAAAGGCTTTAAAACAACCACTATTCTAAATGGCTAAGTACAGGAAAAAGACAATAGACTATATTAACGACCATATAGATATGGATGTCCGGGATTTAAAGATACGGATCACTAACGATTATCTTAAAACATTGAAATCAGACTTAACCTCAACTCAACGTATAATAAAACTAGCCAAAGAATTTAACCTCGGCATAAAAGCCATAGAACGCATACTAGCTAGTAAAGATGAATGAAGATGTTAGATTTATTCAGCGGCATAGGTGGATTTCATCTTGGCCTGGAACAAGCAGGATTCAAATTCGACTGGGTTGGTTTTTCGGAGATAGATAAATATGCCGTCCAGCAATACCAAAAAAGATTTCCAGAAGCCCAGTCCCTTGGATCAATTACAGATATTCAGCCAGAGAGAGATTTGCCCAATCACATTGACATCCTTTGTGGAGGATTCCCTTGTCAAGCTTTCTCAATTGCTGGAAAACGGAAAGGATTCGATGACACCAGGGGAACTTTATTTTTTGAAATTGCACGGATTCTTAGACATTTCAGAGACGTTGGGAAACCAATCCCATACTTTATACTCGAAAATGTTAAAGGTTTACTTAACCACGAAGATGGACGAACATTTGCTACTATCTACGGAGTTCTTGCCGACCTTGGTTATACCGTTGAGTGCCAATTACTTAATACTCGTTGGTTTTTACCCCAAAATAGAGAACGAATTTACCTTGTCGGACATTTTAGAGGAGAATCCCGACCCAAAGTATTTCCTATCGAAGGGAAGGCAAAAAGAATTAATCAAATATTTATAGATGAATCAATGTATAGAATGGAAGGTAAATTAAGAAAGTATAACGGATATTCCCCAACATTGAACACATCTCAAGGTGGGGGCCATATTCCATTGGTAGTAGTAGAACGAGGGCAATACAACTCAAAGGGGAATATCAGAAACTTAACCCCAACAGAATGTGAAAGGCTGCAAGGATTCCCAGATGGATGGACAGAAGGGCAATCAGATACACAAAGATACAAACAGCTAGGCAATGCAGTTAGTGTTCCTGTTGTTAAAGCTATTGGGGAAAGACTTAACCAATATTTATGATTAAAGACAACCACTACTACCAAAGACAGTTACAGATGGCTATTGAAGAGTTAGCCCATAAGGAAGCTATAATATTAACCTTACGTGCCAAGCTTGAGAATATGCACAAATATATAGATAAAACCTTTCAGGATAGAAATAAGAATGAAGAGAATTAAATATGAAGGAATTTAGTTTGACTTACAAGTTTGATTTAAAGCGTTTAACAATACACCAAAAAGACCGAGAGATATATCATATTTCAAGGGATCGGTGTGGTACATCAAAAGAAAGATTAGATTGGGTGCTACAGGTAAACAGTAAAGTATGGATGAAAGATATATACCAATTCAATAGAGAATTTAGCAAGGCTTTAGACTATTGGTTTGAATTGGATGTGGAATATGCAAAAACCCTAAAACGTGTAGAGCTAAGTAGAAAATTTCCTTGGCTCGGAAAGTTAGACAACTCTAGGGCTTAAATATAAAGGGGGTACGCTTCAACCTTGATGATACAGCATAGCAAATGGAAAGCCAGAGAGCAATGCAATCGAGTGCTTTTTAATTCTGCAAATCCACCTAGCTACCCCCAATCTTTTGTAGATGAGTCTATGGTTAAAGAATCTCTAAAAATAGATGTAAAACGTGCCTTAAATGAGTTAAAAGATAGGGAGAGGGATGTCCTGGAAGAGTATTATGGTTTCAACGGCAAACCTAAAACTCTAGGTGAAATAGCCAATAAATATGGATTGTCCCGTGAGCGTATCAGACAAATACACGTTAAGGCTATCCGTATATTAAGGGTAAAATCTACCTATGCCCGTAGTCCAATACGTCATTTACAATACTACATTGCTGGGAGTTATAAACTACCGGAGAGGAGTTTAAAACTACCGAAAAAAAAGATCTCACCAAAATTAACACGCAGGGCAGATGGTACTTTTCAAAGACTACCAAAAGCTATACATCTCGGTGATCCAGATGTCACCCATATACCAAAACCCATACTAAAGGAAATTAAAAAGCCACTCCCAGCTTACGTAGAGCCTGAAAAACCTATAGTTCGCTGTCTTAATTGCCCAAACCCCAGAGTTAGTAAGGATAATCTATGTGGTGGTTGTCAAGGTCTGAAGGATAGAGGATTTAAGTTGGTTTATTACGAGAAGTATTTAAAGAGGAATCGTAGGGCTATAGACTATGAGACGTATATAAAGAGGAGACGTGCAAAGTGGGAGCGTAACGCTGAAAATAAAAATGATGCCAAAGAAGAGGGGTTATTTAGCCAGAGATTTATTGATAAATTAAGCGAGATACTATGAAGCTACTAATACAGATACCACTTAAAAACAGTATGATGAAAAAGATTAAAAGGGGCGAGGTGGTACGTGCTATTCACCGCCTGGACGATCTAGATATATGCACGGAAATAAAAAAGGGTGACGTAGAGAACATCACCCTTAGAATGATAGAGGATTGAACCCCTAAATGTACCCTTTTCTATATAGTACATCAAGATACTCCAAACACCTCTTAGCTTGAGCACTCATCTCACTATTACCCGACTCAATAGATGAGATAGCATACTTACTTTTATATCCCAGCTTATACGCCATCTCATCCTGATTAAGCTTCATTGCTTTCCGTAGTTTCTTTAGTTTGCTTCCCCAATCCACCATTTAATTTACAGAAACTGACCAGTTAATTTATAGCCATAGTTTAAGTCAAGCATCCACGCCAACTCTTTATATTCGCTGCTGGATAGTTCAGTTAGATCACTAACCTGTACCCAATTATCACTTTCCACGTCAGCATCACATCCTGCGACTATTAGTTGGTTATCTTTAACTGCATAGATACCAAAGTCCATTTCGGTAAGTAGTAATACATTTTCGGTCTTCATTTTGCTTCTCCTAAGTTAATTAAGCCGTTGTTGGCTACCGGAAAGTTAAGCACAGCACTACTATTAAAGTCAAGTAAAAGTTTTGTTCTACGCTACCTACCCGATATAAAGAAAAGTTTCGTACCTATTAACAAATAGGGAAACTCTATGGTATAAATAGTATTAAAGTATAACAATGGTAGAGACTTTATTCTTTCTAGGTGGTGTACTGACAGGCGTAATAGCGGTCCACACGGGTTATTTTGCTGGCACAAAGATCGTGCAAAAGACTTACGTAGAATTAACCCAGCTCCCCGATGAAGTCCTAAATACTATAGAGAAAGAACAAAACCAATCCCTTAGAGATCAAGAAGGCTATGACTGGGAAGGCTACGACAAATACATAAGTAGAATAGAAGATGGTTCAGATGATGTACCAGAGTCGTAGATGACAAAGAGTCGTAAACAAATAAGCAGACTAATCCAAACCAAAGCACATTTCCAATGCGAGAGATGTGGAAAGAATATAAAGAATGCCGGACTATATGAATTCAGACAACAGCAATATATAAGTGACCACCTCCCAGAAATTAAGCGAGTTTGTCGAAACTGTTGCTACACTGAAAGCTATGGTAGTAAAGGTATGAGTATAAGAAAAAGGAATAATCAGATTGAACAACAATCACAAACAATATTACCACCGCTATAAATGGATGATACGCTAGATAAGGTAGGGATTAAGACTATGAAGAATAGCCAGGAAGCCAAAATAACAGGTGATGGTCATACTGAGGAGGCTCGTCCACAAAAACAGGAAAAAACACTCTCAACACGGAACGCAGACGGGACTTTCAAGAAAGGTTTCTCCGGGAATAAGGGAGGAGCACCACGTAAGAACCAATCAATAGTGGAAAGATTCAGGGGTAACGAGAAGGCTCAAAGCGTCATAAATAAGCTTATAAACGTAGCTAATACCATAGATGACCCCAAGCCCCATAAGGATGCTATATCAGCGTGTAAGATGATTGTAGAGCGTCTACTGCCATCACTAAAGGCATCAGAGTTACGTGTAGACACGGAAGGTGAGCAGGGATTTGTACTGCTGCCGACACCAGAAAAACCAGACAAGGATGAGTAGCACACGGATAGACTATCCTTGTTATGTCGAAGAGAAAGACAGTATTTGTGCCTTAAATGAGGTATGAAAATGGCAAACACGGACCCAATAATATGGATCGTCACGGTGATTATGATTCCGAAATGCCCCGTCAGCGAGTTGCCGTATACCCATATAGGTGCTCAACAGTAGGATTTCAATAAAATTAAAAAGGATATTTAGATATGGCAATCACAGAAGAAGAATTACGTAAACAGCCCAGTAAAGCAGTAGCACAGTAGGATTTCAATAATTTTTAAAAAGGAAAATTAGATATGGCAAAAAGAAAGGTAAGAAAACCTTCCGATGTTTTAGAAGTAGTCAAGACAGCAAGTGAAGCTGATAAAGCTATGTATAACGTGCAGGGTAGCCAGAGGTACAAGAGGGTACGAAGAAATCAATTAAAGAAAAAAGCCCTTGCACAGCAATACGATACCGTCAATCCTGATCCCACTGGTCTAAAAGGGGATGAACGTAGGGAAAAGCTGAAAAAGTTATACAAGAAATATAAGCTTCAAGACAGACCTTATGATGTTAAATAAATTTTAAATGAAAATCCTACTAGACCACTATAGGAATGTCGTGTGAAGGTCTTATGGGAGCCACACCCCGGACAGCAGATGAGTGCTCTAAAAATTGATGAATCGGTATTTGAAATATTATACGGTGGTGCGAGAGGTGGCGGAAAAACTGATGCTGGCATTGCTTGGATGCTTAAAGGTACTGCTGATCCTGGTTTCACTGGTCTTGTTATTCGTAGGAACCATACTGATCTGCGGCAGTGGATTGATAGAGCAAAGGAGCTTTACCCCAATGCAAAGGTATCTGGAAAGCCTTCAATCTTTGAGTTCCCAAATGGCTCAAAAATTTATACGGGACATTTAAAGGATCAAGATGCATACAGTCAGTTCCAGGGATGGGAATTACAAAGAATTTTAATTGAAGAAGCAGGGCAAATACCAAGTGAGGAATTTTATTTGAAATTGATATCATCAGCACGATCAACAATTAGTATACGGCCACAGGTCTTCTTAACTGCTAATCCTGGTGGTGTTGGTCATAACTGGCTCAAGAGACGTTTCCAGATAGGCCGTAAGGCTACTAATAAGGCATTTAAAGACCCCGTTAGTGAAAGATATAGGATATACGTGCCAGCAACCATTGATGACAATCCAGCTCTAAAAAATGCTGATCCTGAATATGTTAAATATTTGGATAGTCTTCCAGAGCCGATGAGAAGTGCGTGGCGTTATGGTGATTGGGATATTTTTGCTGGACAATATTTTTCAGAATGGAATCCAGCTTACCATGTTATGGATGAGAAGGCAGCTAAAAAATTAGGATATGGACAAGAACACAATCATAAATATATTGGGATTGACTGGGGATTTGCAGCTCCATATGCAGCCATCTTTATGGAAGCTACTGACAAAGGTAGAGTATTTATTTTTGACGAATTATATGGAAAAGAAAGCCATCCAATGGAAGTAGGGGAAAGAATTGCTAAAAAATGCCAGGGGCACAATATAGAGATGTCTCTAGGTGATCCTAGTATGTGGACACGCAACCCTATGAGCTGGAGACAGGAACACGCTTCAATGTATACAGATGCTTCAATTGCCCATGCTATGATGGGTCAGACTGATCAGCCATTTGTACCAAATTTAGTACCAGCCAACAATGATCGTGTTAACGGCTGGAGAAATATGGCCCAACTTATGAAAGTGGAGGAAGGCAAGGCTCCCAATTTTATTATTATTAAAGGTGCTGCCCCAAATTTAGCTAGAACCATCCCGGAGATGATATGTGATGAAAAACGCCCTGAAGATTTAGATACCAACATGGAGGACCATGCAGTCGATGCTTGTCGCTATGGGCTTCAACACGTTTCTGCTCCGATGGCTCCTAAGAAAGGCAAGTCAAAAGATCAACTCAGGTATGAGTCGCTTCTGGAAGCCCCAGAAGTAGGAACCTTTAATTATGAATGGAAGGAATGAAAATTAAAAACTACAGCTTAAACTTTTTTGGAAGTATGAATGGTGATTTTAACGTCTCACCACAGGAATATCATAGGTCCTTTCGTAACCAGACAGGTGCTAGCAGGGCATTTGTTGGTCCCTGGAATTATGCTGGCGGATCACCAGGAAGTGTGAAGCGTGGATATATATCAGCCCAGGAGCAACCTAAAAAAGCTTCAATTCAGCGTGGAGGATTTGTTTCACCTCAAAACCAACCAATGTCCACATCTAGAAGTAGGGGTTTTGTTTCACCTGTGAATGATCTTTCAATTGGTAAAACTAAAACATACAGCTTTGGTACTAACCGTACTCAGGCTATAAGTGAGGAATAATATGCCTGAACTGGACGGAAAACACTATGCTTACAACAAAGGTGGTTATAAAAAATATATTAAAGCATTGAAGAAGAAACGGAAGAAAGCCAATGGCAAATAAAGATTATCCAGATGTGAATATGGAAGAGTACGATTCAGATGAACAGTCTCGGGTTAACTTTCTAAACAAAATGTTTGAGTCTGCTAAAGATTCCAGGAAGTATCTTATGTCCAGGTGGCGTAGAAATGAAGAATTGTACGAGGGTAAATTTTTAAAACCCTTCAACCTTCCTAAATATAAAACCCGTGTTGAGCCTAACGTAGTTCACTCTGTGATTGAAACTATGTATGCTATTTTAACTGATCGTCCCCCAAAGGTTGATGTGATGCCTAAACGTGAAGATCAGATGTTAAAGGCCTACAATGCCCAGGAAGTAGTTGATTGGATTCTCCAGGAAAAGAAAGCCCAACGTGCAATCTCAGCTATGAAACGGGATGGTCTTATATATGGGAATGGATTTTTGAAGATTGCTATGATAGATGGAGAGCTTGAATTTATAGTTCCCGATCCATTCACAGTTTATATTGATCCCCTGGCTACATCAATTGATAACGCTCAATGTGTTATTTTCGCTACTCCAACCTACGTAGATGATATTAAAGAAAAATATGGTAAGACAGTAGGAGCTGAAGGTGCTTTAGATGAACAGCGTAGTTTTGTAAAAGCTCCAGATAAATATGCCACCGATAAATTTAACTGGGATGATGTAGAATCCCAGGGTCCCCAGGAAAATGCTAATAAGTCAGATTATCGTGGAGGGCAAGCATTGTTACTTGAGGGGTGGTATTATGAAGACGGTGAGCTGATGCTCGCAACTTGGTCTGGTGCAACTTTACTGCAATATGAACGGGCCCCCTATGATTTCATTCCTCTCGTAACCTTTAAAAATTATCCATCAGCACATTCGGTTTGGGGGAAGGGTGAGCCAGCCGTTATTGAGAGTTTAGCTGTGGGTGCTTCTATTGTCCTGTCACAGGCTATTGACAATTTAATCCTACACGGCAACCCAGCTATTGTTATGTCAAAATCCCTGGCAAAGATTCCAGGCAACAGGGTATCCGATAAACCAGGAAAAGTTTACTATATAAATGGTCCTCACGAAAGAATTGAAAGACTCCCGGCTGGTAATATTTCATCATCAGCACTTCCAATGGCAGAGACTATGTTAAGCCTCACAAATGAAACATCAGGAGTCCACGATGTAACTAAAGGTATGACACCTGGATCAGTTACAGCTTCCAGGGCTATTCAGCAATTAAATGAAGCATCACAAACAGTTATTCGTGCAAAGGAAAGGGAGGTTGGGATTGATGCTATTATTGATATTTATAAAATGACCTTACAAATTATTTCAAAGAACTATCCCAAAGCTATCTCAATTAGAAAATTTGCAGAAGATGGTAGTGGATACAAATTTGAAGAGATAAACCCGTATGATTTAGATCCCGATTTAGACTTTAAATATGTACCAGGAAGTTCATTGCCTGAATCCAGAGTAGGACGTAGAGATGAAGCTATTGACCTATTACAACTCGGTCTATTAGATGCTGAAAGCTTCTGGCGTTGGACTCAGGGTGATATAACCAAAGATATTTTAAATCAAATTGCCCAGGCAAAAGCACAACGTCAGCAGCAATTAGAAGCAGAGGTTGAAACCATTTCAAACTCAACTGATGAAGATGAGATTATGGATAGTCTCCTTAGATACCGTGAGCTTAGTGGTGCAGCCCAGAATGATGTGCCAGAGGAACAAAATGCCTAAACCAGAAGGAATAATCAATCTGGTTGATTGGTGTAAGAAAAATAATTATCCAGGGGTTACCAAGGAATGTATGCTTTCTGCATTCAATTCTGATAACCCAGAAATAGTAAAACTAGCAAAACGTGAAAAAATAAAAGGAATGATAAAAAATGGCAGAAACTAAGAAAAAATATAAAGGCGGACCAGCACGAAAGTCTTACCTCCAAAATATGGCTGGACAAGGCCAAAGGTCTATCGGTACATATTCTAAATATGGGGATATTGATCCCAGCATAGTACACGAAGGTGATGCGACATACAGAGGTGTTACGTTAACAGATCACCCTAGCACTGTGAGATCACGATATTCAGTAAATGTAAAGCGTGGACACGGGAAGACTGTATTCAGGTTACAGGGAAAGCTGTATCAAATTACAAATTTTTCTGGATCAACCAGTGAGGAAATACAAATTTAATTAACAAACACAGACCAATCTTTTAAAGAAGTCTGGAAAGGAAAAACAATGGCACACGAAGATTACGATAATATTGAACTTTCGCAGGATGAACTGGATAGTTTGGATGATATTATTATTGGCCCGGAAACGGGTAAAGAAGAGAGCACAGACTCTCAAGCAAGCGAAAACGCTGTACAAACAGCAGAGGATACAACAACAGAGGAAGCTCCAATTGATGGAGAAACAGAACCTGTAGTTGAGGATGGTTTTGAGATAGATGGTGAACGCTATGACCGTGAAGCAATTATGGCCTGGCGTGAGGATTCTACCAACAAAGAAAGCTGGCAGAAATCTAATACCGAGAAAGCTCAAAATCTATCTAAGTGGAGCAAGCTCAGTGAGAAGATTAACGAAGACGATGATTTCCGTGAACATATCAAGGATTTTTTCTTTGATAATCCAGAAGCAACTAAAGCTTTGGGTTTGGATGGGGATATTGATATTCCTGGAGAGCCTGAAGAAGCTTCTGAGATTTCACCCGAACTAAACCAGCGGCTGCAAGTCCTGGAAGAAATTGAAGGTGAGAGGATTATGGAATCCCGTGTTAATACTCTCGATACTCAGCTAACATCTCTTGAAGAGAAATTCCCTGAATACCTTGAAGGTGATAAGGTAGGGGATTTTCTGGAATTTGCAGATAAGAATGCGGATAGGTTTGTAGATAACGGCCTTCCCAATCTTGATCGAGCATTTAGAGAATGGAGTTATGCTGAGATGCAAACTGAACTAGCCCACTATAAAAAGCTTGGAAAAAATAGTTCTCGCAATGAAGGCAAGGTCATAGGTACTGCCCAGGTTGGTGCAAAGGAAGTGAAAACTGCCAAAAAGTACAACTGGGACAATATAACTATGGACGATCCTGAGGTTGCGAAGTATTTTGAAAATGAATAGTCGATTTATCGACATATAACTAACTAAAGAAAGGAGTTTATTATGGCTCTTACAAATACCGTTAGTGCTCTATCACGGGAGAAGTTTCTTCCCGTTTTGGTAGATAATATATTCAATTCCAATGCTCTCTGCTTGAAGCTTTTAAAAAATGCTGAAAAGTTAGATGGTGGTGCAGCTATAAATGTACCAATTGAATATGCAGTAAACGGAAACTCAGGCTGGCTGGCTTCAGATGGTTCTACGGCCACAGCTCAAGCACGAACCGATGTTGCTCAGAAATCCGTATGGAACTGGGCTACTGCCTATAATAGTGTGAATATCTCACAAAATGAGGTTCACATCAATATGGGTTCAAATCAAGTGCTTTCAATCTTGAAGGCAAAAATGAAGAATGCGGAAAAGACAATCAAAGACCTGTTTGGTACTGGATTGTTTGCAGCTACTGGTGCAACCGATGCTGGATTAACATCCTTAAACGGTGCTGGTGCTTTGGCAAGTGGTGACTACACTGCTGAAGACAATGGTGGTGGTATTATCGAAGATCTGGGAGCAGACACAGCAGTCTGGCACGCCCCTGGTAACGTAGATAACTGTATCGTAGGATACAATCGTACATTGGGACAAATCAATTCTGACTCACTCACATGGTGGGACAGTCAAATTGGTTCATTTCCAATATCTAGTGGCACAAGAACTGCTGCCGAGATGGTAGATGCGACTGACGTACAGACCTTCGCTGAGTTCACTTCAACAACCAATGGTGTTGCAGATGGGGTTAAAGCTATGACTAGAGCCTATTCTGCTGCAACTATTGACAATGATCAACCGGATTTGATTGTTACTACTCAGCCGATTTTTGACGCATATGAATCGAGTTTGCAGGCCAACAAGAGATTTGCCGGTGATGCAACTTTAGCCGATGCTGGGTTTCAAACCCTTCGGTTTAAAGGTGCTACGATTGTCGTTGATAGTCACTGCCCAACTGGACAGATGTATTTTCTTAACACAAAATACCTCCAGTTTAAAGTGCATTCAAAAAGATTCTTCGCTATGGAAGATTGGAGAGCTCTCGAAGCATCCGATGTAATCCAAAGCAGAATATTCTTTATGGGTCAGCTCGTTTGTAGCTCCCCTAGAATGCAGGCGTTGATGGTAGACGGTCCGGCTGGTTACTAAGATAGCTAGTTAACTGTAAAATAATCCTGATAGGGGGTGGTGGTTGAACTGGTGTTCTCCTTACCATCCCCTGGAGGGACATAAAAAGGAAAAATATGGCATATAGTTATAATTATAATACAGGAGCAGGGGGAACGGCTAATCCCGGCAACGTAAAGATTCAAAACGTAGTGATTGGATATTACAAACGTACTGGTAAGGTTGTCTGTGAATTTGATGCCCGTGGACTGGATTGGAATACTGGTGATGCAAATGAAATAACAGCATCCATCTTATATGGTGGAGCTGTTAAGAAGACCCAAGATTTAACCGTAACTGATGTATGGAAACGCCAGACAGTAGAATGGGAAGCTGGTAAGGATGCTGAGGATTCAACCTGTCAGAATCTACAAAATTTAGGTAGTGTAGCAGTAACCCTACGTGTGGATGATGAGAATGATTCTACTACAGATACAGCTCACAACGTAATTATTGATCTTGATCCTAGTGAATACCATTTGACACTAATTAACCCACCATCATTCGGGGATGACTCAACCCCAGATGTGGTATGGAGTTTAACAGATTTATTTTCAGAGCAAAAGATGAGTCCAGTAGTAACCGTGGGAGCTTCTACAACAAATTCTATGACGGTTACATTTACCGATGCCACAACAGTATCAGGGCTTAGTGCCGGGTACATCAATTTAAACGGAGTAACATATTCAGATTCCAGCTTGGTGATGAACTCAGCAGATGCTGGCAAGGCTTATTGGAAGAAAGCCGATAAATACACAATAACAGCCCCAACTATGTCTGCTGGGGATAACACATTCACGTTGGCACTAACCTGCACAACAGTATAGGAGTAAAAAATGGCAAATTTAAATACGAAAACAATAAGTGCTGGTGTTCTGGACATTTTAGCCGTTGACGGTGGAATTGATGCAAGTACAGCACGGCAAGTAAAAGATGGGGATGGAACAGGGAGTCCAATTTATATAACCACAGCCAAAGTCGGTATTGGGGTTACACCAGTTGGCACGTTTGATCTTAGGTTAGCAGATAACAATGCTATGTTTATTACTGGTGACCAAGGTGTATGTGGTAAGTTCGGAACAAATTCTGACGGAAGTGGATATTTAAGTCTCTATGATGAAGCTCCTGCTGTAAAGGTACTGTTCTCAGGTAAGGAT
>Ga0114906_1000462_pt1 | contig 22885 bp, 11 predicted proteins | sample MalvirDeepMed_M9_FD_89687 | JGI IMG/M metagenome (GOLD analysis project Ga0114906, IMG submission 89687) | Marine viral communities from the Global Malaspina Expedition - Malaspina viral metaG DeepMed_M9 | ecosystem: Environmental > Aquatic > Marine > Oceanic | place: Mediterranean Sea...
AAGGTATAAACCCCGTCGGGGTGATTTTCGAACAGAGTCCGATACCATTCGGAGAGTGCAATATGGTCTTCGTTATCCCGGTGGCGAAGAATGGCCAGTGCAACCAGTGCTGCACCGCGGCTTAGGTTTTTTTGTGCGCCATCGGTAGGGGAGGCCGCCGAACGATAGTATGTGGCAAAGGTGCCGAGTAGCTCGCCATCTGCAGTCAAAATGGGCATAGACCAACAGGCGCGAACCCGCTCTGTCTCTGCCAGGTGGTGGTACCCCTCCCATTTAGAATCACTCTGAATATTGTCAGTAATTACGAGTTCTCGGGAATAGGCCGCCGTGCCGCAGGTGCCCTGATCTGGGCCGATGGGAATGTTCTGCATTTGATCCACATAGCCCTGAGAGAACTGAGTACTCGGGACCATGCTCAGAGTGTTAGTCCCAGGATCGAACCGCATAATCGAAACCAGGGCACCTGGCATTATCAACGAGATCCAGTCAGTGATAGCAACCAGCGTCGCCCTAAGAGGTTGCTGCTGGGCGATCATTTCATGGATATTTTGCTGCACTTCCAGCAGGGTGAAATCATTGCTCGGCATACTGGTGTTCTCAGCAATAGTCAGATGCGTTGGAATTAGATTGGGGTGCTTGCGACGAGCTTGTTGGCCATAATTTCAAGCGCGGTACCGAGTCTGAGGGTGCATCCCTTGATTCGAGCCTCTAATGTGCAACGATCTGGGAGGTCGTTGCCGTCATAGCGAGCTAGCGAAAGCTCCAACGCTTCGTGGTAGCAACCAGATAGTCGACGCTGGATAAATGGCGGAGCTACATCGGAGAATCTGCGGACTGTATCCATCGGACCATAGCAGACCTCCGTGGAGTCATTGTGGTGCTTGAGCCAGGCTTGCATGGCAACTACCGTCGTTTGCCGAAGTTCGTCCGGAATCCAGTCGAGATTTGCTCGATGAGTGACTTGATGCTGAATTTCGCGATAGAGATCAAAGGCTTCTTTGAGCGGTATTGGGTCAGCCATAGATGTCCTTGAGGCCCCTAAATCCTTTCAATGAAGAAAATGTGGCACATTTGTGACGATGTTCGCAGTTTGTTATGTTGAGTGACGTGTATCAATAGGGGGTAGGCGCACTTCCTGTAAAATCCTGCAAAACGCATATATTCTTTAGTTTCTAGGATATTCTATAGAATGATGAGGTTGCCTTGGATGATAGTCTGGCTAGGCTTTGCGTCGATTTCGTATTTTTCCTCACCATGATGTGACGTGAATGAGCGCCACTGTGAGTTAAGCGACTCAGTAGCTCCGCACCCCTCTGAAAAGAGTAAATCTTGATGAGAGATTTGAACGTTCTGGCAAACGTGAAATCATAATTTTATTGGTAGAGAGTCACGGGCAGAGTCGAATTTCACGAAAGCGCTGCTGCAAAGTCGATAGACCATGGAACTATCGACTTTAAATTTCCTTCTTCAGTATAGTCTCGGCGTAGATTAAATTCGGCTAACAGATGTACCGGAACGGCTGCATCTAGGATGGCAAAGTTGACTCGCCGCCATTCACAGCGATTGACTCTAACGCTAAAAAGATAACGCTCTGCTTCCCGCCCAGGAAACTGATTCTCAGAATAAACCAACCCTGAGACGACGACGGTTTCTATGGAGGGAGCGCTGGCAAAGGCCTCACCGATTAATCGTACGGCAATGCTGTGAATTGAGGCATCATACTGGCCCAGCATGTGTTTTGAGCAGTCGTTACTTGATCTTTCCTCAACTGGTTGTGAGCAGCGCGAATGATTTCGTACATAGGCTTCAAGCCTCGCAAGGACGACATCGAGTACTAGACAGCTTCCATCACTACTGATTTCAAATGACGCACTGGCGGCACTGGGACAAATAATTTCCGCCAAACGGTCCTTCAGAACTTGCTCCATGGCCGGAACAACCCCTTGTTGTGCTCTGAGATAGGCGATTGCTCTGAGGTTTTCTTTGCGTTCGTGTGCGTCCTTCTCGTGCCTCCAGTTTAGGAGTTCACGAAGATATACCGTATGGCGCTGCTGATTAGCCTCTTGGATGGCCCGCCGAAGGGCAGGGAATAACCAAGCTTTCCAGCCCGTTTTTAGTAGTTTCGGGCAAGCAGGCTGAAGCTTATCGAAATATTTTAGTGCCAATTCGGGAAACTGATCTGGATGGGGTGTTTCCAGGTGGGGCATCTGCGTCGAACCTAGTGTTCCGCTTTCATCCTTGACGAATCTGACGTTTGTTCTAAAGCGATGTGAGACTGTATTTAACTTGTTATCCATGCAGGGAACATCAGAACGGTTGATTGGTATAAGTGGGGGCGATCCTGCCTCATGAAATATTCTTGATTATATTCAATGGGCGGATGCCATAAATCGATTATATGGGTATTTAATTAATCCCGCTGCTCCTAGTCAGTGAACATGATCGTGGTGTGCCTTAATAATGAGTTCACGGCGTTTTAGATCTGAACCGCAATCAATGCAACGATAGAGTTTTCCAGTCAATAGCACCTTTTGCCAAAGGGATCGTTGCCGTCTCCGAATTCCATGTTCGTTAAAACAACGAGGGCATATATATTTATTCATTTTAATCATATCCAAGTAATGTCCGATAGAGTTCTGGTCATGTTTGCTATGGGCAAGTCGTAATTAACTCACAAGCCAAGTTTTGCCAGCCCATAATGATCAAACCGGACCGCAGTTTCATAACTGGTTTTGAGCTCGGGGGGCCTTTAAAGCAGGACCGACTATTCAACAACCGCATTGTGGGGATTTTGTACGCAGGGTGTCAGTCTCATTCCTCTCATTTCTATCACTTTTCAGATGCGGTTTTAACTTCGCCTACAAATACGAGGCCTTTACCAAAGATCGATCGAACTGGGAGGTCGATTCCCTTTTGTTTGGCCTTCTTGCGTAGTCGACTGAGTATCACGTCGATTCGATGAGTATCGGAGGGGTCCGAGTACTGAAACATATGTTGGGCGAGCGCCTCTTTGGCAAACACCTCATTCTGTGAACGACCGAGAATACTGATCATATGGTGTTCCTGAGAGGTTAACCGGAGACGCGCGCCACCCGGAGTTTCTAAACACTGCTCTGCGTTGAATAGTTGCCACTGACCTCGAGGAGCATCCTCTCGTTCACTATGCCCTGAATTGGATTGGGCTTCACGATCCTGCACCATTCGGGCCCAAAGGGCGTTTATAGAGGAAGCGAGTTCCGAGAAGTTAACCGGCTTAACCATATAAAAATCGGCGCCCAGGTTAAGACCCTGGAGCTTATCCCTGTGATGCCCGCGTGCCGTTATGATAATCAAGCCGAATTTGCCAAGATTTCTCAAGTAATCAACGACACTATAGCCGTCTTCGCCTGGGAGACCGAGATCAACGAGGACGATGTCTGCAGGGCTGGAATGGAGTTTTTTCCAGAAGTGCTCAGCACTCGATGCGCTCCAAGCGCTGTAACCTTTGTGTTGGAGGAAAAACACCAGTTCCTCCCTGAGATCTGTATTGTCTTCGATGACGGCGATGGTCGGGTGGTCTTTTGTCATTGGCTATACCTCCCTTAGCTTGGCTTAAATGTAAGTTCAAAACAGCTGCCCTGGTTGCTTGAACCAACAAGAACCAGCCCCCCCCCATGACTCCGGCAAATCTGACGAGCAATATACAGTCCGAGCCCAGTACCGGATCTCGAGTGCGTGCCCCGGCGGTATCGTTCGAAAATCATGTTTTGATCTTCAGTCTCGATTCCTGGGCCTTCATCACTTACCCGTATGACTGGCTGTTCATCGCGAAAGCTCAGATCAACTTGAATCCGGCCTTTCTTGGAATGTTTCACGGCATTGTCGATGACATTAGAGAGTGCGATCCGAATCATGGCGGAGTCAAAGTTCAGGATGCAGGTCTTGTCATTTTGGCATTTGGGTGACTTGCCAGAAAAAGTCAGAACAAGCTCGTGACTATCCGACAGTTGTACCAGTGTTGCAGCATATCTGATCGTATCAAGCAGGTCAGCTGGGCTTGGTTCCAGGTACAGGTCGCTTGCAGCAACTCGGGCATCGGCTAAACAGTTATCCGTGAGTTGTACCAGTCTTTCGTTTGCACGTTGGATTCGTTCAAAGCGTTGTAGCCTTTGGGTATTTTCGTCGGTTTCCAAAGCTTTCAGATTCTGAAGGCTGCCAGCAATAACTGCCAAGGGGGTTCTGAACTCATGAGCCACCATCCCCATAAACTGACGTTGATGGAAGCTGGCATCCCGTTCAGCTTTCAGTTCATTTGCGAGTTGCTTCTTATCATATTCCTCGAGTTTTTTCTCACGTATTCGGTAAACCGCCAGTCCCATCACTAAGAACATGATGGTGATCAGGGCGTATTGCCAGATGACGTAGATTTCGGATCGAAACGGTACAAGGCCCAGGGCAGAGAACATGCCGAACATGCTTCCGATAATGCATATGAGGGGGCAGAGCGCTAAAAGGACAGTTTTAGCCTTGAAGAGTGATCTCCAAGATAGAACAACGACAGCATAAATGAACGTCACAGCAGCAAACCCGTAAATTACGGTTTGAATCTTGATCGCAGTGCCGTACTGATCCATAGGGATCAAGAGCGTCAGCGATAAAATTAAGGCACTCGCTGCAGTCAAAACTCTGTAAATCCGAGGCAAGCAATCTCGCAGATTTACTGCCTCGGCACACAGCCATAGCAGGGACGCATAGGAAGTGAGTGTGAGAATGCTAGTTAGATAATGCTGAAGTGGAATCGTGGAAAATGGAGAAAACCAACTGATATACCCTTGAACAGCTGCAACAAACAGGTAGCTGCTAGAGAACGCCAACGCTGCCCAAAGCAGGCGCCCCCCTAGCATAGTGACAAGAACGGTCACCAACAGAGTGGATGCAGTTGAAAGCCCAAGATAGAAGCTCCAGAACGAAGTGCTTTTGGTCGCATGGTTGAAAAGATCGGTAGGCTTCCAGAGGCCCGCCTGGAGAATGGTTGTGCTGCTACTTTGAACTCGCGCAATGACTTCGTAGCCAGCGAACCCCGATGCGGGCGGGGGTAAACGAAACGTTGACTGCCTGTAGTCGAATGCAGACTCTCTCGCTATCAAATCCCCAGCGAGTAGGGATGACCAGTCTCCGTTACTGTCTTTTGGCCGATAGAAAATTCGAATGTCATCGACAAAATTCGGGCCAAGGGTCAGCCAGCGCTCTTCGTCATGAAATACAGAGGCTGGTATTTCGAATCGGAGCCAGTAGGTGTTACGTACGTAGCCTCTTGAGAAAGTCCCACGTTCTGTCAAGGGAGCATCCCGGAGCTTCCGCTCTGCATCCTCGAATGCCAGTTGCCCGTCTCTATCGTCCAGAACACTATACGGAAAGTCAGCACCAAGCCGAATTTGATCTGCCAACGCTGGAAGCGAAAAAAGTGCTGCAATGACGACAGCAGTTAATTGCCAGTAATACCGGGAATAGCGATGGTGTTTCGCTCCAGGATGTTGGCTTGTCAGCAGTGACATTCTCTTTTCCTATTCCTGCGGTGATGTTGTTCCACCACGAGTGAATGTAGTTTTCTTGATTTTCAACGCATTCCAAAAAATGGGGAAAAAGGCCATACCAGAACCTTTTTTCAGCATGGACTTCCGTGTGATAGCGAGAGGTTAGCCGATGTTCTGTTGGTCGCTAATCGGTGGAAATCGCCAGTGCTTCGTATTGAAAACGAGAATCGGTGCGCATTTCCACCAAAAATAGCACCCTCACAAAGGTTTCACGTTGTTTAACAAAATAAACCACCTAACCGGGGTGATATTGAGAGTTTTGAGATAATTGTTAGTGGTTGCAACTAATAAACTCATCTAGGGAAGGTCTGAGTAACCGCCGATTTTCGCCAGTATCGATCTGAGCCGGCAAAAATTCGAAAATTCAGACACTATTCTCCAGTTATTTGTGTGTTATTTGCCCGTTTCCAGCCATTTTGGCGGAAAACAGGCGCACTGGCCCTACGCCAGCAGGTATTTTTCGCCCATCAACAGGTTGCTGAACGCCGCCAGCAAATGCAGCCGGTTGTTGTTCTTGGCGAGGCCGCGATAGCGGACTTTGCCGTAACCAAAGACTTGTTTGATGTACCGGAAGGGATGCTCCACTTTGGCACGAACACTGGCTTTGATTTCCTCGGCTTTCAGTTTGTCGGCATCCAGCTTCTTCCGGGTGCCGGGGCGCCTGGCGATGAATCAGGACACATTCTTACGGTGCTTATGTTCGTCCCGCTTTTGAATGCCAAGGTAACCGGCGTCACCAAAGACTCGTTGCTCTTCACCATGCAGCAGTTTACCGGTGGGCACGATGTCGTGAACGTTGGCAGCGGTGGTATCGATACTGTGAATCAGGCCCAGCGTGTCGTCGACGCCGATGTGCATCTTCATGCCGAAGTGCCACTGGTTACCTTTCTTGGTTTGGTGCATTTCGGGATCACGCGCCTTTGCTCGATTTTTGGTCGACGGTGGGGCGGCAATGATCGTAGCGTCCACGATGGTGCCTTCGCGCATCAACATGCCCTTCTCGCCCAGGTAACTATTGATTTCCTCGAAGATCACCTTCGTCAAGGATCGCTCTTCCAGCAGGTGCCGGAATTTCAACAGTGTGGTCGCGTCTGGCACGGACTCTACCGCCAGATCAACGCCGACAAAGTTGCGAAGGGCCTGACTGTCATAAATAGCGTCTTCAAGCGCCTCGTCTGCCAAGGCGTACCACTGTTGGACAAAGTACATGCGCAGCATGCGGTTCAAGGGTGTCGGCGGACGGCCGCGTTTACCTCTGGAGTCGGGAGTCGGGAGTCGGGATAGTAATGCGGCTGCAGCACGTCAAGGAGTCGCGACCAGGGAACCACTTGCTCCATTTCAGCCAAAAACCGCTCCCGCCGGGTGGTCTTTTTCTTGGCGGCGAACTCTGCCTGGGCGAAACTGGTCTGCTTCATGGTGGATACTGGTCAGTGCGCAACGGGGTCATAATTATATCGAAAGACGAGGGCAAGCTGAATTGATCAGCGTTTCCTTAGCCGGCTTCGCAAAAAAGGCTCGAATATTGATCTGCTCATCCGTTCAATTTTCGGTGAAGGTATGGTCTTTGTCGGTGCGCCATTAAATAAATAACGCAAACCTGAGAGATTTGAGAGAACTGAGACTGACATACGTCACTACTTCTCCGCATATTGCCGAGCATAAAAGTTTGTTCTGGGAGTATTACTTGGGGAGTAGCATGAAGAGCAAGTCAAGTTTTACATGTAAAACAGCGCTGGCTATGGCGCTATGGTGCAGCGTCGGGCCACTGGCGCTGGGCGTGGCTACGGTAGCGCAGGCTCAGCAGAGTCCACAGCAGGCTTCCCCTCAAGTGGTGGTCAGCGGCTTCACCTTCCAGGGCAACCACACCTACGACAGTGCAACGCTGTTGGGGCTCATCGCGTCGGAAGTCGGCAAGCCGATGACGCTAGAACAGATCCGCGAAACGGCCGCACGTATCGCTGATTATTATCACCGCAACGGTTACCCGTTAGTGAAGGTAGTGGTACCACAGCAGACGTTTGGGAACGACCGGCCGGTGAAATTGGCGGTGTTCGAAGGTCTGCTCGGTGACATTGATGTGCGTGGCAATCAGCGGTACTCCAGCAATCGAGTGCGTGCGGCGCTGGACGCTGCAGGCACGAAGGCTAGCGAGCCGATCAAGCTGCACGAGGTGGAGCGCGCGCTTACCAAGCTTAACCGCCAATCTGGTATCACCACCAGCGCCACTCTGCGGCCTGGGTCTGATCAAGGTCATACCAACCTGTTGGTCGACGTGAAGGAAGCGCCGCGGGTGACCGGTTCCATAGAAGTGAACAACTACGGCAGTAAAGACACCGGTGAGTATCGCTTGTTACCGCGCCTGAAGTTGCAGAACCTCTCTGGCCGTGGCGATGAACTGAATTTGATCGGGATGCAGTCTCTGGGTGATGGCGATGCCTGGTTCGGTTACACCAATTACACAACGCCGCTCAACGCCTATGGTACAAGCGTAGAATTCTACGGTTCTACTGGCAACGTCAGTGTCGGTCGAGACTTCAAGGTGCTCGAAATCGAAGGGGACAGCACCAGCCTGGGCATGGGGTTGCATCAGGACCAAGTGCTCTCCGCACGCAACGTGCTGACCTACAGCGCGTGGCTCGAAAGCACCGATCTCAAACAGTCGATGCTCGATACTATCGTGGTCCACGACAAGGTACGCAAAGTACGTTTCGGCGTAGCGCTGGATCATTCCGACCTCTCCGGGCGCACGCTGGCGTCCATGGACCTTCATCAGGGGTTAGGCAAAATGCTGGGAGGCATGGAGAACGATTCTGTGGAATCGAGTCGTTCCTATGCCGGCGCCGATAATCAGTTCACCAAAGTCACCTTTGACCTGATGCGCATTCAACGCGTGACGCCGCGACTGTTGGCGATACCGCGCCTGTACGGCCAGTACGCGCTCGATCCGTTAGTCTCCAGTGAACAGTTCGCCGTAGGTGGTGTGAACTCCGTGAAGGGGCACGCTCCTTCAGTGTATTCCGGTGATAATGGTTTTACCGCCAGCCTGGAAGGTCGTTACGACCTGTTCGCCGCAGATCAGCGCTATCAGCTGATCGGCTCGGTCAGCCACGGCCGTACTTACATCAAAAAGGCATTCCTGGACCAGGACGACGAGCAGGACATTTCCGGGGTCAGTCTGGGTGTGTTCGCCAATCCGATCAAACCGGTGCAGTTGCGTCTGGATTGGGGCGTTCCGCTAGGCGCCAAGACCGAGGACAGTAGCTACGTCTACGCGCAGGTGCAATACAACTTCTGATTGGGGCGCGGGCCGCGGGCTCGCCACGACGATTTTACGGGGCAGCACATCATGTCTGGGAAGAAAAAACATAACGCTTCAGTAGCGGCCGTCGTTTCGGTCTCCTTATTCGCATTTAGCGGCGGCGCACTTGCGGCGCCGACCGGTGGCGCGGTGGCCAAGGGCGCTGCCTCGATCGATCAGAATGGCCTGCAGACGCTAATTACCCAGACCACCGGGAAGGCGGTGATCAACTGGGACGATTTCAGCATCAACGCCGATGAACTGGTCAAGTTCATCCATCAAAGCAGTAGCGACGTCACCCTCAACCGGGTCACCGGCGATACGGTGTCGCAGATCAAGGGCGCGCTCACCGCCAACGGTAACATCTTCCTGATCAATCCCAACGGCATTGTGTTTGGCGCCACCGCCCAGGTCGATGTGGCAGGATTGGTCGCCACCACCTTTGACATCGCCGACCAGGACTTCATGGACGGGAAGTTCAACTTCACCGGCGACATGATGAGCAATGCCAGCATCCGCAACGAGGGCGAGCTGAAGGTCGGCGAAGGCGGGTTCGTGTATTTGATCGCGCCGAACGTGGAAAACACCGGCCACATTATCGCCAACGTGGGCACCGTGACACTGGGCGCGGACGGCAACTATCTCATCGGCCTGCAAGGTGACGGCCTGATCAAGTTTTCGGTGTCCGAAGAAACCCTGACCTCGGCCACCAGCAGTGTCGCCAACAGCGGCACCATAGAGGCCGGCCACGTGCTGCTCTCCGGCAGCCAGACCAGCGCCGTAATATCCTCGGTGGTCAACACTGGCAATATCAAGGCTGCCACCAGCCTGACTCTGAGCGGTTCCAGCGTGGACAACCGCGCCGGCACCCTGGAGCTGGACGTCAAATCCGGCGATAGCCATGACCAGATTGTCCTGCAAAGCGACTCCAGTTCTGGCACCGTCGACTTCAAGAACAACAGCCTGAGCACCAGTGGTGAAGTGGACGTGGGCGGCACGATCAAGGTGACCAATTCCACCGGCGGTGTAACTCTGGACAAGGTCGAGGTGAATGGAGATCTTTCGGTAACTGCCGCCGGTAACATCATCGGCGGCGGCAACCTGGACACCGCCGCCCGTGGCGAGCGCGTGACGCTGGCCACCACCGTGGACGGCGCCACCATCGGCGCGGAGAACAACGCGCTGCGCATCGACGCGGAGATCCTGCGCGCCGAAGCGCAAAAAGGCCATGTGATCATCACCGACACCGGCGGCGACCTGACCCTTGAGCGCGTCAGCACCGGCGACAACAGTGGTGAAGCCGCCCTGCGGGCGCTGCTGACCGCCGAGGACGGCGACCTGCGCGGCAGCAACGGCGCCGAGGCCAACGTGGAAGCCTGGGCCACCAATCTGAAAGCGGATGGCGCCATTGGCGATGATGGTCAGGCAGTGACCACCGCCGTGGGGGTGTTATCGGCATCCACCCAGGATGGCGGCATCTATGTTGACGAGCAGGACGGTGCGGTGCTGCTTGGCAAGGTCTCCGCTGGTGAACGGATCAACCTGGGCGGGGAGATTGTCTCATCCACTGGCGTCGGTGCCGCCGACGGCAGCGTTACCCTGAGTAGTGGCGCCACGGGCAGCCACGACGTGTTGATCGATGCCGACGGTGACATCGCCATCGGTGAACAGATCAGCGCCACCGACGAGCTGAGCCTTCGTTCTCGCAACGGTGGCATTGAAATGACCGGCAACTCCGCCATCATTACCGGGCGCTTCATTTACCTGGAGGCCGCCGACCGCATCGGGCATAGCGAGAGCGCGGTGAAAACCCAGAGCAACGCCCTCCACGCCCGGTCCGGCCGCAACGGGATTTATCTCACCGAGGACAACGGTCTGACGGCGGCCGAGATTCTATCTTCCGGCGAGAACGCCGCGGTCGAATTGCAGGCCAACCTGGGTGACGTGGTGCTGGGCCTGGTGGACGCCGTTGACGCGGGCGTATCCGTGGTCAGCCAGCGCGGCGATATCCTCGCCGACGGCGGCGCGCCGCTCAATGTCCGGGGCGATAACGTGACTCTGGACGCCGACGGCGCCATTGGCACCGCGGCGCGTGCGCTGAATACCGAGGTCGGCAGCCTCACCACCGCCACCGGCACCAGTCTGGCGGGCACCTACGTGGCCAATACCGGCCTGTTGTCGAGCTTGGACGTCACCACCCTAGGCGGCAATGTGGCGGTCACCGACGACGATGGCGGCGTTACCTTCAACCGCGCCGACGAGCGCCTGGCCGTGCAACGCGATGGCGGCGAAGGTCTGGATCTGGCCTTCAATAACAGCGCCGGCAACCTGGTCGTGGAGGGTGCCGACCTGTCCGGCCATGACGTGAATCTGACCGCCAGCGGTCGCATCGACGACGGCGGCGGCGTGTTCGCCGCCGACGCTCTGACCCTGAACGCCGGCGACGACATCGAGCTGACCACCGACGCCAACACCATAGGCGCCACCACGGCCGCCGGCGACATCGCCCTCGAAAATCAAGGCCCCGGCACGCTGACCCTGAACGCCAAAGCCGGTGGCGCCGGCCATGGCATCACCGTGAGCCACCAGGGCGATCTGTCCTTGGGGCAGGTCTCCGCGGACGGGCCGATCCGCCTCACCGCCGCCGGCGCGTTGAACGGCGACGGCGACAGCACCGCCATCACGGGCAAGGACGTGGCGCTGGACGCCGCTCGTATCGGCAGCGACGGCGAAGCCCTGTCCACCGCCATCACCGGCAAGCTGTCGATGCTGTCCGACGGCGACATCTATGTGACCAACGTGGGCGCCCTGAGCATGCTGGAAGGCGACGCCGGGGGCGACATCGATTTCAGTCAAGCCGGCGACACTGTGCTCGGCCGTCTCGCCAGTGGCGGCAGCGTCACCTTCTACGCCACCGGCCGGGTCAGTGACGGCAACGGCAACGACGACAACATCATCGCCAACGACCTGAACCTGGACGCCCAGCAGGTGGGCGCCGCCGATGGCATCGTGGATGCCCTGGAAATCCGCGTCGACGAATTGGTGATCAACGCCAGCAACGGCGGCATCTATCTGCGCAACCGTGACAACGGCCCGCTGAGCCTGATCAGCGCCCGGGCCGCAGGGGGCGGCATGGATATCGACACCGTCGGCAACATGAACCTGGGCACCGTCACCGCTTCTGGCGGTAACGTCACCCTGACCAGCGGCGGCGCCATCAACGACGCCCGTCCGGACGGCGCCAGCGAAGCCAACGTGGTGGCTCGCAAGGTGGACATGCGCGCCCAGCAGGGTATCGGCAACACCGGTCCGATGATATTGGACGTGGACCAGATGTCCGTGAGCGGCGGCAACGGCGACGTCAACGCCGCCAGCCCCGGTGCCGTGGAAGTGGACGCCGACAGCCTGGTGGGCAAGGGCGTCAGCGGCGTCACCATCGTCGCCGCCTCGATCACTGTGCTGGATAACAATGGCGGCACCTTGATCATGGACGGCGGCAAACTGGTGCTCACCGCCACCAACGGCAATATCGTGTTCCTCAACCAGGACGACACCATCCGCCTGCCCGGCGGAGGCAGTATCACCCTGACCGCCCGCACCGACACAACCAATGAGGGCTACAACGGCAATATCATCACCGGCAACCTGGTGACCGAAGGTGGCGACATTACTCTGGACGCCGACCGCAACGTCACCCTGGGCATGTTGGATACGGGCGGCACCGGTGACGTGTACGTGATCGCCCGGGACGGAGTGATCCTGGACGGCAACGGCGCTGACCAGAACGTGCGCGGCGACTACGTGACCCTGATCGGCAATACCCCCACCGAGCGCGACGCGGAAATCGTCCGCGACACCGCCATCGCCGATTACGCCGGCCGGGTGGCGGAGCTGAACGCGAAAATTCTGCAACTGCAGACCCTGCAGCAGCAGTTCGAGGCCTACATCAACGCCGTCAATTCAGCGATCGTCGGCAAGAATATTTCCCAGCAGAATTTGAGAAGCGCCCAGCGCACCGTGGACCAGCTCAGCAGCCAGTTGAGCGCGGCCGAGGGTAAATTGAATTCGCTCAATCGCACGGTGACCCGGCTCTCCCTCGGCATTGAAGCCGCGTCCATCGCGTCCGGCGCCGCCCAGGCCATCCCGATGACTGGTGATGGCGGCGCCAGCGGCATCCTCGAAGGCCTGGCTCTGGCTCTGTCCGCCGCCCAGTACGCGGTGGACGAATACGACCGCAACACCTTCTCGCCGCTGGCGGACGAAGTGAACGAAGCGATGAATGACCTGGACGTGGCCAAGAGTTACCACCGTGACGCGCTCACAAACGTGGAAAGCTGGACCACCATGCGCGATACCACCCGCGTATCCCGGGATATGGCCGACCAATCCGTGTTCAAGGCCACCGCCGCCCGCGACGCCAGCCAGGCGCTGCGGCACCAGTCCATCGCCGCCTACGATCAGGCTCAGGACATCGACATGTCCGCCGCCACGCCGCTGGGCATCCAGGCCAACCGTCTGGACATGGGTACCAGCAGCGGCCGCGCCCTGAACAGCGGCGTCTACCTGGACTCCACCGGTGATATCGGCCTGGGTGACATCAAGGCCGATGGCGAGATTCGCGTGGCCGATGTGGTCGGCGACATCAGCGTGGTGGGCGACGTGGTCAGCCCGTCGCTGATCAGCCTGGACGCCGGCGGCGCCGTGCGCGGCGTCGGTGGCACCTGGGTCAACGGCGACTGGGTACCCCAAGCGGGCGTGCTGCACGCGTCGGCCATTGCCTTGCGCGCCGCGCACGGCGTCGCCAACGACGTGGATTCCCTCCACACCGACACGGGCGAAATCGCCATCGACGCCGGCACCGGCGACGCCTTCGTGATTAATGACAATGGCGGCGACGAGCTGGTGCTGGGCACCGTGGATGGCCTCAACGGCCTCACCGCTGCCGGCGACATGGGGCTCCGGAACCGGGGCGACCTGCGTCTGAAAACGCAGATCGTCGACACCGTCGTGGACGCGGACAGCGACACCTATCTGTATGCCGAAGGCGGCGCCATCATCGACGACAACGGCGACACACTGAATGTCATCGGCGGCGACCTCCACTTCCGGGCCGATGGCCGGGTGGAACTGGACATCCAGGTGGACCGCGTTGTTGACAGCGGCACCAGTGACGGAGATGTCCTGCTGCGCGAGCGCGACGACCTGACGCTGATCGCCCTGGAAGCCCTCAACGGCGACATCGACGTGACCGCCGCCGGCGACTTGATCCTCCACGAACTGGCCGCCGGCGGCGACAGCGCCATCATTCGTCTCGGCGCGGACGGCCGCATCGACGACGACCAGGACAACAGCACCGGCATCAGCGGCAGACGCCTGGAGCTCACCGCCGGCGGCGGCATCGGTGCCACCGGCGCCAACGAAGTGCGCGGCCTGGACACCGCCGTGGACGTGGTGACCGCCAGCGCCAAGGGCGAAATCAACCTACACGACCAGGACGGCCTGGACGTGGAGAAGGTCACCACCACCACCGGTAACGTCACCCTCACCAGCGGCGCCGGCGACCTGCGTCTGGGCGAAGTGCGCACCGATGGCGAGGACGCCAACATTACCCTGGTGGCCGCTGGCGCCATCGATGCGCTCAACGCAGCGGACGACACCCCGGAACTGTATGCAGACCAACTGGCCCTGCGCGCCGGCGCCGGCATCGGTCGCGCCGACCAGCCCCTGCTGATCGAAACCGGCGCTCTGGAAGCGGACGCCGGAAACGGCGGTCTCTACCTGCTCAATCAGAACCGCGACCTGACCGTCGGCGGCGTGACCCCGAACCTCGGACTGCCCGGCCTTACCGGCCTGGATGCCAACGGCGATCTGCACCTGGCCGTGGCCGACGGCGCCGTCACCGTGAACGAGAACGTGACCCAGACCGGCGAAGGCGACACCTGGCTGACCAGCGGCGACGACATGACCGTCAACGCCGGCATGCAGGCCGCCGGCGATCTGGATATGCAAAGCGGCGGGAACCTCACCATCAACGGCCAGACGCTCACTGCCGACGGCAACCTAATGGGCTTGGCCGAGGGCGACATGACTCTGGCCGCCAACAGCCTGCTCGACGCCGGCCATGGCCTGGGCTTCCTCGCAGGTGGCGCGATCACCGCTACCGACAGCACCCTTACAAGTGGTACCGCCGGCGATCTCGGCGAGGAGGACATTAACGACCTGCTGCTGTTGACGCAAAGCGGCGACATCACGCTGACCCGCACCACCGGCACCGCCGCTGGCGGCATCCAGGTGGGTGCCGGCACCGGGTTCGCGGCTATTCAACCGATGGGCAGGATTCCGTCGGCGCCGCCCGTTGCCAGCGTCACGCTCGCCAACAGCACGCTGGAGGCTCTGGGCGACGACCTGGCTCTGCGTGCCACTGGGGACATCACGCTGACACCGGCATCCCAAGCCACCGCGACCGAGAACCTCAGCGCCAGCGCCGGCGGTAATATCGCCCTGGCGCAGGGCAGTGGCCTGACCGCCACCGCTGGCGCCATCGACGCTGAGGCGGGCAACCGCATCGCGATCGCCGACAGCGCGGCCCATGCCGGCACCAGCGTCAGCTTCGACGCCGACCAGGCCGACATTGCGATCGACAACGGCAACGTCACCGCCGGCACCGATCTGTCCCTGACCGCCGGCACCGACGTCAGCGCGATCAATGGTTCCAGAGTTGATGCCGGTGACGACATGGTCGTGACCGCTGGCGCCGGTGACATCACCATCACTAACAGCGCCCTGACCGCCGACGGCGATCTGGACCTGCTGGCCGGCGGCCTGATCCAATTGAACACCGCCACCCTGATCAGCGGCGTGGCGCCGCTGATCACCTTCGCTCCGGCCCCGATGCCGCGAATCGGCGACATGACGCTCACCGCGAACAGCGGTGATATCGTCTTGACCAACGGTACCCAGCTGCAGTCCAGCGGCGAAACGACGCTGGACGCCCAGGCTGCCAGCATAGAGGCGAACAACGGCAGCAGCATCACCGCGGCCACCGATCTGACCCTCAAAGCCAGCAACGATATCGGTCTGAACAGCGGTGTCAGCCTGCAGGCCAGCACCGGTGACCTGGCGATGGCTGCCAGCGAGGGCGATATTGATCTGCGGGTTGCCAGGGTCAGCGCCGGTGGAGAACTGACCGGCACCGCCGGCCAGGGCATTACCCTGACCAACGGCAGTCACGCCCAGGCTGGTATCGGGATGACCCTGGATGCACAGGGCGCGGACCTGACGCTGAACAACTCGAGCACCGCCATCGCGGCCATTGATACCGCGCTTAAAGCCAAAGGTAGCGTTCTCCTGGACAACGGTGCCGTCGCCGAAGCCCACGGCGGGGATCTGTCCATCAGCGCCACCGACGGTGACATAACCTTGTCGAACGCCGCCCAGGCTACGGCAGGCGGCACGCTCGCGGCGGACGCCGGCGACAGCATTACGTTGACCGACGCGCTGGCCGTCAGCGGCACCCACGACGTGGGCGAACCCGCACCGGCCCAGGAAGACAGCGGCATGACGCTGACCGCCGACCGGGGTGACATCACCCTGACCCGCAGCCAAACGCAATCCGGCGGCGATCTCACCGGCACCGCCGGCCAGAACATCGGCCTGACCGACGCCAACGCCACGGCGGTCGGCGCGGCAGTGCTGACCGCCGGTACCGACGAACACAACGGCACCGACGCGGACCTCACTCTGGACAACAGCCACGTCGCCGCCAACGGTGGCTACGCAGCGCTGACCGCCGCCGATAGTATCAGTCTGCAGCGGGCCTCCACGGTCGTCGCGCACGATGATCTGAGCGTCGACGCGCAAACCGGCGACGTAACGTTGATCGAGAACAGCTCCTTGGCCGCGCAGAACGGCAGCATGGATCTGGACGCCGGCAGCCGGGTCGGCGTCACCGACAGCATCCTTAGCGCCGGTATCGACATGACCGTGGACGCGGCCGCTGCCGACATCGCGCTGGGCAACAGCCACGCCACCGCCGGGAACGATCTGGCCCTGACCGCCGGCACTGACGTCACGCTGGTGAACGACTCCCACGCCGACGCTAACGGCGGTAACCTCTCGATGACCGGCAGCGGGGGAGACGTTCGCCTTACCGACAGCGTCACCAGCGCGTACGGCACCCTGGATCTGATCGCTGGCACCAACGTTGGGCTGACCCGCTCCAGCGGCACATCCGGCGACGACATGATCCTGACCGCCGACCGGGGTGACATCACCCTGACCCGCAGCCAGACGCAATCTGGCGGTGATCTGATCGGCAACGCCGGCCAGGACATCAACCTGGACGACAGCGTCGCCGACGCATCAAGCGACCTGACCTTGGGCGCCGGTGGCAGCATTACGCTCACCGACACCAGCGGCGACGGCGACACGGTGGGCAGCACCATCACCGCGCAAGCCGGCGACCTGAGCCTCACCGCCGGCGACAGCATCGCCCTGGACAGCGCCTCCCACGGCATCGGCTACGGCGACGTCACCGCCAACGCGGAGCAGGGCGCCCTGACCGTGATCGACAGCAGCCTGCTGTACGCCGAGACCGGCAGCATGGATCTGGACGCTGGCAACGCCGTGTCGTTCACCGACTCCAGCGCCACCGCCGCCACATCGATGACCGTGGATGCCGCCAACGCGGGCATCGCGCTGAACAATAGCCAGGCCACCGCCGGTACCGATCTGTCCCTGGATGCCAGCACCGACATCACCCTGACCGACAGCGAAGCGACCGACACCACCGGCAGCACGCTGCTCGCGCAAGCCGGTGACCTGAGCCTGAAGGCCGGTAACGACATCGCTCTGGATAGCGCCTCTAGTGGCGTTGCCCACGGCGACGTCACCGCCAACGCCGAAGCCGGTGACCTGACGGTGATCGAACAGAGCTCGCTGACCGCCCAGACCGGCAAAATGGATCTGAACGCCGGCAGCCGGGTCGGCGTCACCGACAGCACCCTGAGCGCCGGCACTGATATGACCGTGGACGCGGCCGCTGCCGACATCGCGCTGGACAACGCTACCGCTACCGTCGGCACCGACCTGGCAATGACCGCAAGAACCGACATCATTCTGGATGGTTCCAGCGTCACCGCTACCGCTGGCGACATGGATCTCGCCGCCACTGATGGCGACATCACGGTCAACCACAGCCATGTCAAGGCCAAGGGCGAATTGACCGGCACCGCCGGTACGGATATCGCGCTGACCGACTCCAGTGCCGAAGCGACTGATGCCAACCTATCGCTGACCGGCATGGCCGGCGACGTTCAACTGACCGACAGCACTGCCACGGCCGGCAACGATCTGGCCCTGGTAGCGGACGGCGATGTGACGCTGACGCGCGGCAGCGCCAGCGCCCACGGCAACGTGAGCCTGAGCGCCGGCAACGCGGTGAGCCAAACGGACCACAGCCTGACTGCCACCACCGGCACCCTGCTCATCGATGCTCTGAACGGCGCCATTACCCAGTCCGGCACCAGTACCGCCACATCCGCTGGCAATCTTGATCTCGATGCCGCTCATGGGGTTACCATCACCCGTCTGGCCAGCGGCACGGATCTGACCGTGAAAGGGGGCCAGGGCGGTATTGACATGGCGGCCGGCAGCCTGGCTTCCGCCAATGGCGATGTGACGATGACCACCGATGGCGACATCGACCTGACCCGGGTGCAAGCCGGCGGTGACGCCATCCTGACCAGCAACAAGGGCGGCATCAACGCCAGCGATGCGATCAGCGAGAACGTTACCGGACAAAATGTGTTCCTCAGCACCGCCCAGAGCATCGGTTCGGCGCTCTCGGGCCTGAAGACCAAGGTGGGCAACCTGTACGCCACCATTACCGGCAGCGGCAGCCTTTATATGGATGAGGCCGACGCCTTGACCGTGAAGGAGGTCGAACTGGCCGATGGTGACGCGTACCTGACCACCGGCGGTAATCTGACTATTGATAGCCTGGCGGCGAATGGCAACGTCACCCTGGACAGCGCCGGCAACATTCACAAAGGTCGCGATAGTCTGGTGAGCGCCGATAACCTGGACGCCAAGGCGGTCACGGGCATCGATCTAAACACGGATCTGACCAGCGCCAACCTTAGCGTAACCGGCAGCGGCGATATCGACCTGACCAACCAGGAGGCCCTGACGCTAGACCAAGCGAGCACTGAGGACGGCTACATTAACATCGCCGCCGGCGGCGATCTGGGCGTCGGCCAGGTGGCCGCGTCGGGTGAGCACAGCGTGAAGTTGGCGTCCAGCGGCGCCATCGAGGCCGATGGTGAAGGCCGCATCGATAGCCGCGACGTTACCCTGAATGCCTCAGAGGGCATAGGTGCCGCAGGTGCGCTGAGCCTGAACGCCGCTGACTTGACGGCGATCACAGACAACGGCGATATCCGTCTCGACCAGACCGGCACCGTGGCGCTGAACACAGTGCGCACCGGTGACGGCGAGATCGCGATGGCAGTGCATGATGGAGACGCTATTCTTGGCGATATCCGAGCAGACGGTGATGTCAGCCTGAGCGCCGCCGATGGCAGCCTAGCCAACGACAACGACACCACCACCTATGTGGGCGGTGACCGCGTCACCCTGGCTTCAGCCGACGGCATCGGCGTGAATGGTGCCATCGACACCCGTGCCAACCGTATCGATGCCGGTGTCAGCGATAATGGCAACATCAATATCGCTGAGCGCGACGGCCTGGCCGGTCTCAATGCCAGCGCTGCCAACGGTAACGTTAAGGTGAGCACCGCCACCGGCAACCTGACCGTGGACCAGGTGAAAGCACTGAGCCCGGGTAACGCGGTGATGCTGCTCGCCGAGGGCGGCTCGATTCTCGACGGCAACGGGGATGCCAACAATATCGTCGCCAGCCTGCTAAGAATCGTCGCTGCCCAGGGCATCGCCCGCGCCAGCGACCCGCTGGACGTGCGTGTCGCCTCCCTGGCGGCTGACGGCGGCAGCGGTGGGGTCTACATCAACAACGGCAGCAGCGATCCGCTCTCGGTGATTGGCCTGACCGGCAAGGGTAGCATCGGTCTCACCACCGATGGCGACCTGGATCTGGCGGGCACGGTCAGCGGCACGGGGGTATCACTGCACGCCGGCGGCGATGTGGTACAAGGCGGCAACATCTCCAGCGCCAGCTACGCCAACGTCTACGGCCAGGGTGACGTGACGATGATGCCCTATGCACAAACGACTGCTACCACCGACGTGACCTACCACGCCGGCGATGAGCTGACAGTGAACGAGATCGCTACCACCGGCGGGCTAAGCGGTGGGCGCATCAGGCTAGAAGGCAGGACGTTCAAGAGCAATGCTGACGACAGTGGCTCCTTAAGCGGTGGCGCGATACAGTTCAACCTGACCAACACCGGGGGCCTGTATGTCGAGCAGCTCGTGAATACCACCATCGGCAAGTCGCGAGTCTGGGTAAACGGACGCACCCAGGGCGGCAAGATCACCGAGGACTCCCAGTATGTCGCGGACTTGCTATCTCCGCCGGGTGCCCTGCCCACAGTCTTTTACAAAAGCCTGAGCACACCGTCCTCGACGGGCTTCCAGCAGGACCCCGACAATGCCAACGAATGGCATTACAACCCCTGATCCTCGGGACGGGCCAAGCCAAACGGTCGTATTAGCGGCCGGTTAAACCGCAAGAAGGGCCTTGAATGGCCCTTTCGCCGCCGCGAAGCACTGAACGAGGAAGTCGCCGCTCTGGGGCGTGTGCGCGCATTGATGCAGGAAGAGCTGGACCTTAACCGGCCGCTGCTGGCTTCAGGTGACGTCAGCCGCACGGAGTTGATCCGATTGGAGCGCCAGGTTGCCGAAATCACCGCCGAGATTACCAACGCCCGAACCGCCTTTTTCCGGGAAGTGCAAGGTGAGCTGAGCGAGGTGCAATCGGAGCTGAGCAGCGTCATGCAGCAGATGCGCCAACGAAACAACGTGCTTGAACAAACGATACTTTATGCGCCCCTGCGCGGCATCGTGAAGAACCTGGAAGTAACCACCATCGGCTCGTTCGTCCCGGCGGCACGGTTATGGAGATCGTCCCCATCGGAGACGATCTGCTGATCGAAGGCAAAGTCAAACCCAGCGATATCGCATTCCTGCACCTGGGACAGGCGGCGTCAGTGAAAGTGGATGCGTACGATTTCAGTATCTACGGGCATTTGCCGGGGGAGCTGGTTTTTATCAGCGCCGATACCATGATCGAACAGGAGGGCAATCGGGATGAAGAGCCTTATTACCGCGTGCGCATTCGCACCGGGCGGCAGTTTACCGGGCTCCCGGATCGTCAACTGGAGATCCTGCCGGGCATGACCGCCACGGTCGAAATCAAGACCGGGCGGCGCAGCGGGTCTTGCCTTCGGCGCTGGTTCTTTGGTTCAGAGCCTTCTGGGAGTTTGGGCCTGAAGTTCCGCGGGCTTTCCATATTAACGGGTTCACATCTGCAGCGGATGACTACGGGGTTCTCAACTATCCTCCTATGAGAACGTCTAAAACTGAGTGGTCGCGATATGGGTAGAATGCTGTTGTTGCTCCTATTCGCCGTCGGCGCCTCCTGTGCCAGTGCCGACGTGACAACCGGTAGGGCGGAGCAAGCGCTCAACATCGCAGTGATCGAGGATGTGCCCAGCGTGGCGTTAGGCATTCGGTTGCTTCGTGCTGCCTATAAAGAGCTGAATATTGAGCTGGTGATTCATAGCTTTCCTTCCCGCCGGGCGCTGTTGATGGCTGAGCAAGGTGTTATGGACGGTGATCTTTTCCGGGTTGAGGCCGTCGGCAATGACACTGAAAGCCTGGTTAAGGTTCCGTATCCGTTACTGGAGGGACAGCTCTTTGCGGTAACCCGAGAACCGGTTGCTGACTGGAAGGCATCGGCGCAGGAATCTCCCCAGTTAGTCGCCATACGCCGGGGAGTGATTGTCGAGGAAATGACGGCCGCGAGTTCAGGCTTGGAACCGGTGCCTACTGCAAGTTATGCCCAGGTGAATGAATTACTGGAGCGGGGAAGAGTCAGCGTGGCCCTGGTCTCCGAGATTGAGGGCTTTTCTCCAATGCAGCACGCCAGCTGGAGCAAGTTTCATCAACATGCTGAACCGGTCACTACGTTTACGCTGTACCATTACCTGCACGAACGCCACAAAGACCTTATACAGCCACTGGCTCGCATTTTGAGGCGGTTGGATCAGTCTGGTGCCAAACGGCAAATTCTTGAACAAATCCACTCGGAATCCACCGCCGATACCTGGTGACTCCAACCGTGAATGTTAAAAGTTGTGATAGCCGTTCCTCCTTGGCAGTGTTTGAACCACTATGGGTGCATAGGACAACTATTCTGCTTTTGCGATAAAAATGTATGGCTCAGGAGCATCGTGGATAACTCACCCGCCTTTGAAAATGGAAGTGCGCCGGCGCGAATCGGAAGGCCTGCCTTCTGGCAGCTGGCGATGCGCTGTGCCCAGATCGCCGGTTCGGTAGATGTCGCCTTCTTCTTTCTTTTCCTGATTCTGGATTCTCCGGTCCTGGCCTGGGTGAACGTGGTTAGCGTGGCCATGTACATCGGAGTCTATTACGCCCTGAAGCAGCGGCGTAACCGACTGGCGGTCTGGTTGATCTGGACAGAAGTGGTTGTACATGCCGCCCTTGGAATCGTGATGATCGGCTGGGGCAGCGGCTTTCACTATTACCTGTTGATGTTTATCCCGGCGATCTGCCTTTCGGCACCCCGGAAGTGGATAGTGCCCGGGTTGTTTGTGCTATGGGCCTATTACGTGGCCCTGAGTGTGGTGACGTGGTATGTAGCCCCCCTACAGCCTATTCCAGAAATGGCCCTCAACTTGGTGCACCTGTTCAACCTGACCGTTGTTTTCGCCATGTTCAGTTACCTGTCGGTATTTTACCTGGGCGTTGTCATCGCGGCCCAGAAGCGGTTGCAGAAAGTTGCCATCACCGATTC
>Ga0114906_1000470_pt1 | contig 22605 bp, 23 predicted proteins | sample MalvirDeepMed_M9_FD_89687 | JGI IMG/M metagenome (GOLD analysis project Ga0114906, IMG submission 89687) | Marine viral communities from the Global Malaspina Expedition - Malaspina viral metaG DeepMed_M9 | ecosystem: Environmental > Aquatic > Marine > Oceanic | place: Mediterranean Sea...
GACCAGACCCCCGTGGGAATGTAACGGGACGCGCAAGAGCTTTCCAGCAAACCTCAAGGCAGGGTGGCAGAGCCAGAAGGATTGGAGCCGACATTCAGAGATCGAGGGATCAGCGAACGCCCGGTCAGCAACAGACACAGGCACAGAGCAACCTGCGACGGGTCGGTGATCGAGGCGGGCTGACCCAAGCAGATATGGACCGGGCTTTGTCGACGGACCCCGAGACCGCATTTAATACGGAGTTGGGACTTCCTGCTCCAGCAGCTAGGGCTGCCGCAAAGCCACCCACCAGACGAGCTAAGCCCAACGAGGGCGCTGCCCCCGGCGGCCCAGAGGCTGTTGGTGGCAACATTATAGAAGCTTTTACTAATGGATCTGAACTTCTTAAACAAAACTTAACAGATGCATTTACAGAGGGCGCGCAGCTTGTGAAAGACGGGATGATAGAAGCACTCAAGACCATTCCAAATCAAATTGTTCTTACTGGCCAAATTGGAAAGGTGGAAGTTGAGCTTACTGGGGGTGCCGCCCTTAAGGGGATACAGGACGCAATGCTGAATACGCTTAGACAAGAACTAGGAATTACAGTTGGCAGGGTGTTTAACTCTACTGATGGGAGCGTCTCAGATCCTTCTAACTCTGCAAGTGCTCCTAACTTTAATAACAATGGTGGGATGGGGATGATGGGGCCTTAATATTTTTTGGTGGCAATCGTTTATTATTAATCTAGTATCATAAAAGCTGAGACTCAGTTATGGCATTAACATTTAAATATGGCGACCTCGATCTTAACCCGAAGCCGCTTTTGACTATAGCAAAAGAATATATCAAAACAGCGGCCAACAGCGGTCTTGCCACCACATATGCGATAACTCTTGACGGGCACATTCTGCCGGATACGGGAGTTGTTCCTCCAGACAATCATGGTGGTCTTAACAAGGTCTTCAGTGGAATTAATGAACTCAAGGACGCCTTCAATAACGACTTCGAGCTCTTACTATTGCACTGCTCTGGTGATGATCCTATTATCAGTGGTTACCCCAAGATAACAAGCTTTAATATAAACAATGCCACCGACAACTATGTCCAACGAGCGGACTACAGCATTACACTAGAGCTTCCAAGTTTAACGGGATCTGGGTTTGACTCCGTGGGTCCGACCGGGCATGGAGACCTTAGTTCTTTTGGAATTATATCTTACAGTGACGATTTTTCAGTTGAGTTTCTTGAGGAAAGAATTGGGGGGACCGGAGGCGGCTTTGGGGAAATGGCTAGCGTGTTTTCCATATCACGAAACATTTCCGCTCAGGGGGCTGCGCTGGGTCCAGCAGGCTCTGATTATAAGGAGCCATGGGAGAGGGCGCAGGATTTCCTGACTCCCAAGCTTGGGATACAGCCAGAGATGACAACTCTCAGCGGACTTTTGTGTCCTCACTCCAACGTGGTAAACAATGTTAGAAGTATAAGCGTAAACAAGAGTGACGGTTCCGTTTCTGTGACTGAGGCGTACATTGCACTTCCTGCTGGAGCGCAAGCATACGAGGACTTTGAAGCCACCGTTGATACCAGTGCAGACGAGGCCCTTGTCTCGGTGAGCATCAACGGGACAGTTCAGGGTGTTGCGAATATCGATTACTCAGGGTGCCCTGCTAGTGGTGTTGACAATCTATCTAAGCTTTCCCAAGCGAAAGCATACTATGTAGACACCGTTGTGCCTGCCATATATAGTCGCGCTACCGCTGCAACCGGAGGTGTGACTATTAGCGGTTGCCACAGTGATGCCAACCTACACATAGACCCACTTTCTTCTTCTTTGGGCTATAATACAGTAGCAGGAACTCTTACATACACTTATAGTTACAATAATCGGGCAGTTAATTGTGTGGCTGGGGCTTGCGTTGAGAATATAAACATAACTGAGAATGAGCCAAACGACATCTTTTCATCTCTGACGGTGCTGGGAAGGGTCAGTGGCCCTGTAATGCAGGCAATTGGAACGGTGGGACCAAGAACAAGGGAAATAGCAATAGAAGCAGTGTTCCCTCCCGCAGCAGCCTGCGATACAAGCTCGTCTGCCGGGTCATATTTTGTTGCGCCGACCGGTTACGACCTTTTCGTAAAGTCTTATGAGCTAGCATTAAGTGGGTCTTACAATCAAGTATTTTTAAACAGTTTTTCTAAAACATGGGATCCCAAGGCGGGCAGATATACCATGAACAAATCTTGGACTGTGGGCGACTGTTAAGCGGAGATAGGAGCACTTATAGATGAAGAATTTTTGTTCTCCACAAAGCATATATGGTGCTTTCGACCAGACTCTATTTTTGGGATGTAGTGTTCTAAGCTTTACTGCTAGTGCAGGATGGAACGAGCAATCTTCAGATGTTACTGTTGAGCTAGTACAAGATACTTGCTCCGGTATTAAGACACATTATAGCAATTACAGCCCCAACGTTGTCAATATAATTGATCCGGGCTTTGGGGGATTAAATGCTCTCCGGGCTTATCCTAATAATGCCCCAAATATAGGGGCTCCAGCATACTTTAGGGTTGCGAACTTTGAGTATGCTGGCATTATTCAATCTCTGAATCAAAAGGAGGGCGCTGACGGCCTTCCGGTTTATTCAGTTAAGATGGGTGACCCCAGAAGCATATTAGACAACGTGCAAGTCATAGTGGATAACTATGAAGGCACCATTAATGGGATGCACAACCTAGTTAATGTTTATGGGTTCCTAGAATCCTTGGCATCAGAGGACAATGTGGGTGTTACCTGCCCGCCCGTCACGGTAGACGGTGTTACTTTTGGCGCTCCGGCAGGAGGTTTTGGATATTCTCAAAGAACATCACAGGGCATCCCTTGGAATAACGTAAAAACTGCGCTTCAGGTTTTGCTTGGAAATCCTACCGCTATAGTTGCTCCAGACTATTCCTTGGGGGGAATCTTTGGTAGGGGGGGTGCGGGAGGCGGCTTCGGTGAAATAAGTACGCCTTCGAATGGCCCAGCCAGATATATTATTGATATTAGTGAAATCCCGTTTGCCCCCACCCACTATCGAATCAGTGGACCCATTGTCTCACTGAGTCAACTTATTAGCCAAGTTTGTGCAGACGCTGGTTGTGACTATTACGTAGAACTTTTACCTACTGCGAATGTTCTGGTTATTAAGGTTCGAGTTCTCTCTAGAACCAATCAGCCTCCAATTGGCACCACTACTGGCATTGTAGATTTCATTACGTCTGCTGGCACGACTGGCGCTGGTGTTATAAGCGACTCTATAGGCAGGGAGCTTCGCAATGAACCAAACAATGCCTTCCTCATAGGAGGGAAGGTTAGGTCATTCTATGAAGAAACTTCCGAGGGCAATATCACCCCGTTCTGGGGATGGGACGCTGACGGAAAGCTGATTGAGTCTAATTGGGATGGTGTAGACTGGGAGGTTGATCTAGATTTTCGTAAAATCAATTTAGCGTTGATTACTCCGGTTTCACTGGGCCTGACTGGGGGGACACATGGTAAGGTATGGGAAGGAGAGCTAAGGGCCGCCTTGGGGGGCTTTGACACATTCAAGAACTTTGTTCTAAATCCCGACAATCATGACACCGTTTTAAAACAGTATTTTAGAGATACCCTCTCCTCTTCTATGCAGTATGTTGAGTCTGAGAACGAAAAACAAATGGGAACTGCTTCTAATGTTGTTTCGGGTATTGACGGAGCGGTTGACGCGGCCAACGTCAGAGACGCAAAGACAATCTTCAATTGGATCAATAGTTACGCTTCAGATTTTTATGGCAAACAATACTTAGTAGCCATTCCCTTTCTTTGCTATGACACAGAACCCGATACACAACAGCTTATTTGGAGTGATGAGCCTTCTACAGAGGGTGGATGGACAGACCAAACGGACGTTCTGGGCATTACACAGCCATCTTTCGAAGCAGATTTATTCAAAGACGACCAAAACAAGTGGCAGCCCCTGTTAAGATGGCCCGACTCTACTGGAGTTACTGGAATTAATCTTGATAAGTTGAATCAATCAGATTATCTTAACTCTTCAGATTATGTATGGCTTAAAGCGTCCATGGATGCAAAATGGGTGACCGGCAACCCAGTCACAGGGCTTAGTGACGAAGTGGCATCGGCGCTTCTGACCCTCTCCTCTCCAATCATTGCTAAGACAACGGGTGTCATTGATTCTCATGCTGGCGTTCCTCTGATGTCGGTCGTAAAAGGAGTGGGAGACAGCCTTAAAGCCCCCAGAATTAGTGGGTCCAAAAGCAGCCTCGGCGCTAGATCTGTCACTTCGCAGGCAATGGCAAAGAGGGCACTCAAGCCTTCTGCTGCTGGTATACCGTTGATGAGTAACACTCAAACCTATGGCCCGTGGTATAAAATCTCAACGTTAGATGCCGCTGGCCGTCCAGTCCCCGGCAATGTTCACGCAGAGGTAGATGACGGGCTTACTCCTTGGGAGTACGGAGGCACTGGCTTTATGGACCTAGCGGGACTCGCCAAGGTTGATACGGCGGTCACGGCAATGCAATTTGCTGAGCGAGGTGAGGTCACAGTACCCGGATATCCTACGAGAGGGCTTGGGGCATCTCTGACGCAACCGCTAACGCTGTACCCTTCAAGAGTGTTGTCTCAGGGCACGATTACTATAGGGGCCACAACGTACATCTACAACTACGTTAGCACCGTCCCTTCAACAGCGGGAGCGAATATATCCAACCTCAGCACCAATGTTGGTCCGGGCGGCGTCACCACCTCCTATTCTCTCAGTACGTATACGCCCGTCTTCGGAAGGTTTGCTAAAGGGAATGCCGAAAGGATCAAGCAAATAGGGGACAACAAGGTAAGAACAGCGAGAAACCTTCGTGCCCAAACCGCACTGAAACAGATGCTTAACACCGCTACGGCAAGAGGGGCAGCGGCAGCGGACATCTCAAGAGATACGGGCAAGGGGCCAATGGACCCCAAGAGCCCCGGAATTCTTCTGGCTGCTAAATATATTGACAATAACATTCAGCGGAAAGAGGTTATTTCCGCAGATGACACAACCCTTTCATACTATGAAGACTACGGCCATACTGCCATGGCCAGTTACGATGCGGTCTATAGGCCAATTGAAACTACCGGAGTTGTTGGAAGCGGCTCTTCTCTCAATGCCGACACTGATATGCCGATGCTTCCGTATGCGGGAATCTTGTCCGACTTTGGCGGGGATGATCTTGGCTGGATTCTAGCGACGGGAGCGACGGCTGGCTATGGTTGTGATGATGTCAGAATCGAGGGAGGATATGCCATTAATAGAGGATGGCCCGGCAATTCTCTTTCATTCCCAACCAGAGGCTCAGGCTCTACCCCTTTCAAAAAGTCTTCCTATACCGGGAATTCAACCCCACACATTAACTTAAAAACACTGTTTTATCTTTCAGATGCTAATAACAATAAGCCGTTCTTAGATTACCACAGCAGCACTTCCGGTCACGACATAGAAAGCTTGGCCAAGGGGACTTTTGCCGAAATCACAGGGGCTTCCTATAACTCGGGCATAGCAAGTATCTTTATAGGTGGCATTAGTGGTAGATATGCGTCACAGGAAGAAGGATACAGATTCTTGAGCCTCCGAGGCCCTCTCATGCTCCAGTCATGGGGGTATGACACGCAGGGATTCCCAATACCTAACGAGTTCGGTGATAGCGAAAATGATTTTACGAAGGTTTCTACTGCTAAGGGAACTAAGTTTAAACAAGATTGGTTGGCAAATCCAAAGCACTGGCCTGCTGCTCCTGTAGATTTGAGGTATGATCGGCAAAGAGGCGTCTGGGTTTCCCCTCCGTCATTTTCTCTTGAGCTCGCTGTTTCGGAAACTGGAATCAATGCGGGAGTCGGATTTGGCCCCGGTGGATGCGGAACTTATGGAACCGGAGAGGCTACGTTCGTTGCAGATACCTTCACGTTTGGCACTTCAGGTGGATTCATAGATGTCAGGAACCCGTTCGCTTCGATAGGAACAGGGGAGCCATTCTTCGTTGTGTATGACGCTGCTCGCGCGGAATATTATGCTCTTGGCGCTGCTGGCGGTGGTGGTGGAGCTAACACCGTAAAGGTTAGGGAGTCAGGGTCTTGTGGCTTCACCGGGAACTGCACTGACAATCCGGGCGGCCTCTCGCCGGGAGTCGCTACGGAAGAGATCACCTTCCGCAGAGGACTTGACGTAGAGATCGATCCTGTTGAAGGCCCCATGGTCGATCTAGAGTTTACTGTTTTCAATCAAAATTGCAGCGGGGAAGCTCCGGAAATAGACCCATATCTATCGCCTGACGCAACCGAAGGGTGTGCGAACATAGTGTCTATAGGCGCTGGCAAGGGAATGAGATTTGAGGCATGGGAGACAGGAGACCCCCGGCAGGTAAACACGGATAAGAACGGACAGGCCTGTGTTGCCACCATCAACTGGGTTCCCGGCATTGCGGACAATGATCAGCAAATAACTGGAAGTATGAGCTCCTTTGGCGCCATGTGTACAGAAACCGGGATCTCATGCATTACTTTCGGGAGCGGCTTAAATGTTGGTGTTTCTCAACAGTCGGGCACCGACAACACTGGATGCAATACTTTGGTTATTACTGCCGATGCCTCCCTGTCACAGATTGGGGCAACCGGAGCTTGTGACGAGGCAGGCAAGGGGGGTCTGTCACTAAAGAACCAAAAAGAACTAATGTTCCATGGATTCAAGGCTGAGCGTACACATTTAGACAAGCGTACCACCATCTACGCTCCTAAGCTTCAGTTCCTGAATGTTCCTTCTGGAACCGGCGTAGGGGAAACTCTTTGCGGGGAGGGCAGTGGAGAGGGCACCGAGGGCTGTGTTGCTTGGGACTGTCTGACCTTTGATGGGTTCTGTATTAGCAGTGGTGATAGTGGATGCAACTTTACAGTGAGCACTTCAGGACTTACGAAAGAGTCTGGGGCCACCAGTGTTGCTTGGCAAGAATGCTGGAATGCCGGTGTTACTGGCAGTGGGTATCAGGACAGCGGATGTCATACTTTTAGCTGCATCAACTTTAACGGCTTCAGTGTTAGTCCAAATCTTGGTCGCAGCGGATTAGACGAGGTGGGGTCTTTTACTGTTCACGCGCCAACCATATCAAATGTAGATTGTAGTGGTGCCGTTACAGGGATAAGTGGAACCCAAGTCTTTGCAGAATCATTCAACCATCTTGTTTTTGGACAAGGTTTGAGTGTAAGCAGAGATACCACGGCAACGACGACGCACAGCGGTTGCTCCTATTTAATCGAATCAAATATGCAGATTGGCACGACGGGAGGACAATGCTCGCCCTTTAGCGCGCTGACGTTTGGGTCTGGGTTTGCTTTAACACAAGGGACGGATTGTGGTGGTTTAAACTCATGCGGTTCGTGGACCGTTCACAATACTGGCATCTCCATCGTCAGCGGTGCTGGGGGCTCCGGGTCCGGGCTGGTATCTTTTCAAGGATGTGAGGGGAACGGGGCTGCATCCAGCGGATGCTCTTCTTTCAATTGCGTCAGCTTCAGTGGATTTGAAGTAGAAGATAGCGGCAATATGTCGTTTACAATAGCTGCTCCAAGAATAGGAGTCACCGGAGCTTCTTGTGAGCCATTTACGTGCCTTAGCTTTGGTTCTGGCTTCCAACTAGAGGGTGAGTCTTGCGCGTTTACAGTTCATTCTACCGGAACCGGAGGAGGGGGAGCCGGTGATCCAAATGGTCCTCGCAAAATCTCATCTCTTGGAACCGGCCTTTGCCCTGAAGACAATAGAGGAGGGTTTGATTGCACCGGACTAGGATGCATACAATTCTCTGGATTTGAAGTTGTGCAGTCAGGTTCTTCTGCTAATTATACTGTTAAAAGAGCCTTGAACTTTGAAGACATCATAGACGACGTTGACGCTTTGTGTGAAGCGACCGGCAATCATTCAGTTACATGGAGGCTTGCGTTGGGAGCAGGCCTGATAGACGCAGGTTCGACCAAAGATTGCCACACCCTTATAAAGAAAAAATTAAAGATTGGCACCCTTGCGAACGACTCGGTTGAGGAGATAACTTTTGACCATCTTGGGTGCGCGGGTCATTGGGCACACCCGTCAGGGCCGTCCTGCGGAGGAACCGTCCAACTCACCCTTCAAGGTGCGACTCAAGAAATAGAAGTTGTTACAGCGGTATGCTGTAGTGGAGACACCTTATCCGTGGAGTACAAGACATTAGATTTCTGTGATGGACTTCTTAAAGAAGTTACTGTTACAACTGGGGATTGTCCTTGCTAGGAAGTAATTTGAGAGGAGAGACATCATGCCCTTAATAAAAATTGGCGGTGACGACGGATGCTGTATATGCTGCTGTAAGAGAGCCTATCCCGGCTGCTGCCCATGCGTGCCCGCCGGGGACATGTGCTTCGAAATTATAGCGACCAACGAGCCCTGCGCTACGGGCATGAGCTTTACGATGAATAAAGCTACCGATTCGTGTAAGACGCACCGAGATACATTTTCTGATTATTTATGCCTTCAGTGCCAGCCCGACTTAGGAACTGGAGTTTATCCGGAGATGTGGGGTTTTACTGGGACAGTATGCGGAGGAATGTGTGTAAGCGCCTCCTTGTGTTGTTGTGTAACCGGAGCAATGGCCGAACCATCCGAGCAAACGTGCTGTGGAGACGCACAGTGTAGCGGCTATGTTCCTACTGGTACTATGAATAAATGCGTTGAGGATGGAAAGTGTCCGTGTCGTGTGGGCTGTTTCAATTTTGCGATTTCTCCTTTTTATTGTCACGACTGGGATGGAGATGGATTCAAGGATAGCGTCTGCGATAAGCCGCTGGACCCAAACACAGGACAACATATCGGACAATGGACGGCAAATTCACCCGCGACGGTTATCAGTGGTCAATGCGCAAGCCCCAAGGAGGGGGTGAAACTTATGATGCTGGTGGAGGGTGACTTCACATCAGCTTGCGATTGTTGTACTGGAATCTGGCAGGAGACCCCTCCCGCTGGCGGAATGTTTATACAGCAAAATGTTCATTATAGCGGACTACTTTACGAATGTTCGTGATTGGTGTATTCAAAGAAGGAATTTAACAATGGAAAAAGACCCGTGCAATAAAGAGTGCGAATGTTCCAGCGCAGGGTATTGTCCTCGCTATAACATCACGATGACCGAATCTCTTTTTAACAAATGTCAAACTAGTGAAGTGTGGAGGCAGAATTTTCAGAATTTCTTTTCACCAACACCCCTGTCTGAAGAAGAGCAGGTAGCAAGAACGTCTAGACACGAAGAAAGCAAAGAAATGTCAAAAAATAAAAAAGAGCTAGATAAATTCATAAATAAAGTCGAAGAAGAGGGTATTAAAGTAGAGGACTATTCTGATTCCCCAGAAGGCTTGGGCGACGTAGTTTCCAACGTGCTTACGAGCTTGGGAATTAGCGAGACCTCTGTTGAAAAATGGCTAAATATAGAAGACTGCGGATGTTCTAAAAGACAAGAGTTCTTAAATAAGATTTTCCCGTTTAGGAAAAAAAATGGCAACAAAGAAGATCCCAATAAAAAGTAGACCCAGAAAGAAACTCAAGCCCAAAACTGAAAATCAGTCAGAATATATACGCTGCATTGCAGAGTCAGCGGTAACTCTTTGCTCAGGACCAGCTGGATCAGGGAAAACTGCTGTCTCAGTTGGACTAGCCTGCGAGCATCTCATTGAAGGAAAAACCCAGCGCATCATAATATCAAGACCTATAGTAGAGTCTGGTTATGGTTTAGGCTACCTTCCCGGCACTTTTGAGGAAAAGGCGCAGCCATATTTAATGCCCATAATAGAGGAAATGCATCAATTTTTGACCCGTGACGGGTTTGAAGAACTTAGGAATGCTGGAGAGATAGAGGTGTGTCCCCTAGAGTACATGAGGGGAAGAAACTTTCATGACTCATTTATCATTTTAGATGAGGCACAAAATGCGACATTTGAACAGATTAAAATGCTGATCACACGAGTGGGGCGTCGATCTAAGGTCGTTATAAACGGCGATCTTGAGCAAAGCGATCTCCCATTCGGCATCCAAGGAGGCCTTGAGTATTTCATGGATGTCATCGAGGATGTCCCCGGAGTCTCGGTATGCGAGCTAGAAGATGAAGACATAATCCGCAATGACATCATCGCTAAAATTCTTATAAAGCTTTCAGAAGAAGGGAGAGAGGGCTAATGAGCAATCCTGTTATTTTAAGCAATGACGAGGTTGGAGAGTTGTTAAGCGTCAAAGAGTGCATTGGAATTATTGAGAACTTATTTAAAGATCTGAGCCATACCCAGATGCCTCCCAAGATGTACCTTAACATTCCCAATGGAGATTTCAGAGCGATGCCAGCGGTAGTAGACAATACCGCAGGCATAAAGTGGTGTGGTGTCCAATTAGACGAAAGCGGGACGAAGAGAAAGGTTAATATATTTGCCAAAGTTCTTATTAATGACATCGACACCGGAAAGCTACTGGCCATTATGGACGGGGAAGTTTTAACCGCCATCCGCACCGCTGCGGTTACTGGTGTAGCAACCAAGTACCTTTCTAGATCAAACTCTAAGGTCGCCGCTTTTGTGGGATGTGGGAATCAAACTAAGAGACAAATTGAAGCCGTGACTGCCGTAAGAGATATAGAGGATGTTTTTTTATATGATCTTGATCGGGACAGGGCCGAGTCGCTAGCAAAAGATATAGAAAGATCTACTGTTTTTGACAGCTTGGAAGAATGTCTTAGGCACGCGGACATCGTAACAACGCTGACGCCCTCCAGAAAAGGATTCGTAAACTATGGCTGGCTTAAAGAAGCGGTGCACATTAATGCGGTAGGCGCCGACGCTGAAGGAAAAAGAGAACTAGACCAGTCGGTGCTACAGCATGCTGGCATTATAGTTTTTGACGAATGGGAACAGTGCTCTCATTCCGGGGAAATTCAATATCTCTCAGAATGTGTAAGAAATGCCCCTCTTTTCTCTTTAGAAGAGATAGTCCGGGGTTCTTATGGCTATGATAATATTGATAGGGTTATGTGCAGCCTCTTTGACGCCACGGGGCTAGCCATTGAAGATATCGTCACTGGAAGATATATATATGAGAAGGTGAAAGATGACGGCGAACGGTCCCGTCTGCATTAAGATGGGTATAGAATATGAGATACGAAAATACCAAAGAGGCATTCGGGTGGCTCATAAGATTGAGAACCCCGATCAGGAAGAGAAGTATCAAAATATAATATCAAGATATGCCTCTAGGGTCACACAACTTAAGAAGTTTTTACTTGCTGAGACTGGAAGGTGTTCTCCGAGTCTCCCGGCGTGGCCAGTTTGAAGAGGTCTCGCAGTCGCCGGTCGAATGGAGCGTAGGGAATGTGCCTGTATTTCAGAACGTTCCCTTTTATAGTTGATGCGTCCGAGAAGCTATCCTCCAATATCAGGTCGGCCGCTGCCGCTATGGGAAACGCAGTGCATTGCTGCATTGCGGTAAACAGGTCGACATGCCAGACTGTTCTCTCGTCAACAATATCGTCAACTTCAACCCTCATTATAACTAGGTCGGGAAGAGGGGGGCACGTTCTTTTAAAGATATCAACCAGAGTTTTGTCATCGAGATTACATTCCCTGATAAGAAATTTTACTATGTCTCTATGGCCCGTATATCTTAAGGTTCGGTAGGCACAGTTTTTGACCCCACGCCTCTCCATAATGTCTAGGGTATGCGACATTCCCCCGCTAGTATAGAATGCTTCTAGCGTCCCGATTTTTGTGCCGACGTGCTTCAGTCCTTCCATGCCGGGCACGATTTTCTTAGCCCGGTGAGTCAGGATCTCACAGTCGTCCTTGTACTCATTTATGAGGCCGTCGTAAGACCAAGTACATCCGTATTTTAAGAAGTTATGTGGATCAGCAGGAAGTCCCCCTACCATCATGTCGATATTTTCAGGGGGCCGTCCTCGAAGCTCCGCACTCTTTCTTCGGTAAAGATGTTCTGATAGGATGTTCACCCATCCGGGGGCCAAGCCAAGATCGGTCATTACTGGGGCAATTCCATTTTCTGCATACTTATTAATTTGCCCACTTACATCCACCCTTCCACCCAAGTCGCAGTATTTAATACCGTTGTCTATACAGAATTTGGCAATGTTGAGATTCTGGTGATATGGTAGCGCTGATATCACAAGAGAACATTCAGCGAGGGCTCGCTGAGAGTCCGCGAAAATATGCAGATCGCCTGAAGATAACAGCTTCTCGCACGTATCTCTGCTTTTAGCATTGGAATCCACTAAGACCAGTGAGTGACCGAGTCTCTCCATAGCCCATGCTATAACGCGGCCCATTTGCCCCAGCCCAATAATTCCTACGGCTTTCATGTGGAACTCCTGTTAACATAGCCTAGCCATATGTAGCCTACGTTCGCGACGGAGTAGCAAAAGAATATCAATGCAAGTGCGTAATTCTTTTTAACAAACGCAAGATCTGCCGTTACTATAAGATATAGGACGGTGGATATTATTAGTGCCCAGAACCCCATGTCTTTCCTCCCGAGACTGCCTCGCAGCAGTCTTTAGCTCTTTGTAAGGTCCAGTCTTTTGCCTCTTGAATTTTTCCTTCGGACCAAAGACGAAGAGCGCCATTTTGCATTGTTCGTCCAAAGGAGAAGGAAAGAGTCCAAGGCAAGTAAAAGTCTTCATTCATGCAAGCCAGATTGTCGAGCACGTCTTTATCTTTCTGGCCTCCACTCAGAAATGCTATCGCGCCCACAGAAGCAGGCACGTAATTCTTGAAGCACTTCAGAGTTAGATACGCAACTTCTGACGCTGACGATCTAGAATGTGAGTCATATCCAGATACTATCATATTGGGCTTAAGGATAATGGTTTCTAAACTCACCTTCTCTCGCTCCAGTGCTACGAACAATTCTCTTATAGCTGCCCCTGTGATGCGATATGCCAACCCGGATGTGTGCATCCCGTCCATTAGAACCTCCGGCTCTACTATAGGAACAATGCCCGCATCTTGGCATCTCTTGGCGTATACGCTCATGATGGCGCAGTTGATTTTTATGTTATTCGTGGTACTTTCAGTCGTAAGGACCGCTCTCCATTTTGCAAAAGACGCTCCCAAGTCACGATATTCGGACAATCTATCTGATAGCCCATCTAGGCCTTCTGTAATTTTTTGGGTTCCGTAGTTCTTTGCCCCAGTGTCCACCTTTATGCCTAAGTTAATGCCCTGAGCCCTAAGAGGCGCTGTTGTTTCTAGACTCCTGATGGTTTCATCGAACAGTATGACGCCCCCGATATGCTTGGACATACCCTGTGTGGAAAATAGATTGTGGCGATATAGATGCCTCGTCTCTGGACTAGACTCAATTCCCACCGATGCCAGTCTTTTTTCTATCGTTCCGCCGCTTTCATCAGCGGCCAAGATCCCTTTGTTTTCCTTAAAGATACTATCTACAACTTCTAGCATATCCATCAGTTTGCCCTCTAGACTATAGACAAATTAGCCGCTTGATATAGGCCGTTAGACACAGCGAAAAGCGGATGTTCTGCATGTCTAATTTCCGAAATCGGGACTGGAAAATCCTTATCCGTAAGTTCCTTTAGTCTTTCAACGAATCCCAAGACTAAAGAAGTTCCTCCGGCCACTACTATTGGCATTTCTTCAATAATATTTGGCAGTTCCTTGCGAGGGGTTTTTTCATAAAGTTCTTTAAACTGCTCTACTACATAGTTTAGTAAAGACTCATAATAGATAGAGATGGCTTGCTGTATTCCGTTGGTGGAATCATAAAGGCTGAAATTGGCCTTTTCCTTTATTGCAGTCACTACGTTGTGTGTCTCGTCGGTATGCTTTGCAGCATGCTCGTCTATCCAATCTCCCCCTCTGCTTAGACTAAATGAAAACACAGGAATTCCCATAAATGAATAGACGACGTTGCACATGCCCGCCCCAAAGCTCATGCCGATACCAGTGTACTGAGTTTCTTCAAGCTCGGAGTATATAACAGCCAACCCCTCTGTCATAACATTAATATTCTTATATCCCAACTCGCTGAAGACGCCCCCGAGGATTTGCTTGTGGTATTCGACATCGAAGTCTGCGTCAATAGGCTCTGCTGGGACGCAATAATATAGAACGTCGCTTTCGTTCACGGGCTTTCCAGCCACTGCCTTCACCAGTTCTCCTACCATCAAGTTGGAGATGGGCTGCTTCGGATTCAGAACTCCTTGGGACATCGGGCGTAGGCATTCCTGATGAAATAGACTTGCAAATTTGAAAGCATCGTCTCCGAGGACATATAGCAGGTCGTCCACCTTCACATAGTGGGCTCCCGAGTTTTTAAGCATGCTTTCCCCGAACTGATTAGCTGAGCCTTCCAAGAATTTAGACGGGTTGAGCTTAAAGAAAGCGTCTCTCACCTTATGAAAAATTACATCATCGCCTTCCCTTTCCGCACAAGAGATAAAGCCCGTCCCAATATCGACTCCTATTGCACGAGAATTATGCGTTGACGGGGGGCTGCTGTCGTTCATTATAAACACCTCATATACTGTTTCGTTGTTTTGAATTATGGGGCTGTTTTCAGCCTTTTTTGGTGGAATAAAATCTTTACCTGTGTCTAGTTCTACAAAGGTTTCCTGTAGCCCAGATAGTTTTCTAATCCTTCGTTTCATGATGGTGAACATCACCTATTCTTTGATCTCCAAAAGAGGTCTCTATCTTTGGAGTTTTGAAGCTGCTTGATATAGCCCTTGCGGCTAACAGTTCCTCCTCTTCGTTATGGGAACCCACGATCTTTTTAGTCTTTGCCCTACGCTTTTTGTATCCGTCATTAAAATATCTGTTGATTAGGTACAGAATAAAGACAATAAAGGCAAACGGCCAAAATGAATACGCCAGACTATACAAGAAGATTTCAAAAGCTTCTGTAAACATTATTTCATTCCTTGGGGGAATGCTAATTCGTCATCATGATTCACGGTCCATGACACTTCGTGGGTAACCGCCCTAAAAGTTCTTGCCGCCGAGGGGAAGCCGTTCCCAGATTTTTTGACGCCGCCGAAGGCCATATGGCTTTCAGCCGCAATACTTCCGCCGTTCCAATAACACATTCCATACTCCATTTGATCTCGACACATGCGGGCCTTCTTGAAGTCCTCCGTAATGACCCCTACTGCAAGCCCGTATTCCGTGTCGTTGTAAATATCTATGGCTTCTTCTGTAGTTTTAAAGGGTATTATGGCAACGTGCGGCCCGAACACCTCTTCTTGAAGATATTTAGCGACTCTCCACTTAGTTTTATACACCATCGGGCTGACATAGTAACCGGGAGAGCTATATTCTGGAGATACAATTACTTCCGCTTCTGGATCGTTCAGAACCATCATATTAAACTGCCGCACCCGATTGAACTGCTTCTTATTGATTAACGGTCCTATATAGGCAGATTGATTAGGAGTTCGACCGCCCCCTACTATGTATCCAGTGTCTATAAAAGGAGGCCCCGGCTCTATGTCGGACGCCCTCTTCGCGAAGAGGTCACTAAATTCGTCATAAAGGGCGTCGTGTACGATTAGCCTTCCGGCAGACACGCACCTCTGTCCTGACAGCTTGAAAGAGCTAGCGATGCATGACGAGAGGGCCAAATCCATATTGGCGTCTTCGAACACGACAACGGCAGACTTACTTCCCATCTCACAAGAGCAAGTCTTGTGCCAGCTTTCGGCGCACACCTTTCTTATATGCTGTCCCACCGAGGCGCTCCCGGTAAAGCATATATGGTCTACGTTTTTTCTAGCCAGATAGTCTCCAACACTACCGTCTCCATGTATCATGTTGATGACACCGGGAGGCACTCCGGCTTCATGGTAAAGCTCCATCGCTAATTGTGAAGTGTAGGGGGTGTCTTCGCTGGGCTTAAGTATGACCGTATTCCCCTCCACAATCGCTGGAGCAGCACACCAAAAAGCACCAATGGCAAGAGGAAAATTCCAAGGACTAATAACAGCAACAACGCCTTTGGGTTTCCGTAGCATGTAGGCGTCTTTTCCAGATATCTCGGAGGCAACTGCTTCTCCTTGTGGATTTCGTCCAGAGCCGAAAGCATATTGAGCCATATGCAATGCCTCGTTTACTTCAGCTATGGACTCGTTATAGTTTTTACCTGTCTCAGTGGATATGACATTTGCGAGATAGTCTCTTCTTTCCTCAATCAGCCTTGCTACGTTGTACAGGAATTCGGCTCTCTGTACGCGACTTAGCGCACGCCATTCTTTAAAAGACGAACGCGCAGCTTCATATGCCTCGTCGACTTCAGCAGTTGTGCTGTTAAAAAAAGTGCCCAATGACTGTTCATTGCACGGGCTCATGTTGTCAAATTTGCTCGTAGACGGGCTTCTTATGAACTCCCCGTTAATATAATTTTTAGCATCCCACATAGTCAGTGTCCTTTCGTAGACTTCATTAAATCTTTTACTGATGTTTGACAGAACCCCTTACTTCCCCTTTCGATCAATTCTATAATGACATTACCCAATTCAGGAAGCGGCTTGGTAAAAATTTGTCGCAAGTCGTCCTCTGGGCAATCAATGATGTCATTAGATAAAAATTCCACTTCGAGACTCTGCCATTGAGACACGACATCATCTATTTGATCTACCATGTATGCCATATGATGGATGCCTCCCCCCTCATGTGATCTAACCCATTCACCGACAATAGAGTCGGGAGTTCCGTCGCTGATAAAAATTTCGGGAGCCAAGTGATGCTCTACGGGGGCAGATATTCCAGCAGACCTCACGACCCAAGGGATGTCAAGAATGGAACCTATTGGATTATGTTTCTCGGGAGGGGTCATGGCTATGCATTCAGCCTTGGACCCATTATCAAAAATAATATCGAATTCTATCCCAATCTGATAACCAAACATGGTTTGTAGGGAGCGAGCAGCCTCGTGCCGATTAATCACTCTGTAGGCAATGTGATCAAGCCTCATCCGATCCCCTCGTATAAGCTTCTTAACATATTTAAGCTAATCTGCAACGATTCGTTGTCTGTCAGCTGCCCAACCTCTTCGTCCAATCTGACGGTAATCCGTTGAGCATTTTCTGGTGTTAGAAACTCGTTCATAATAGAAACAATTTTCCTAGCCTCCTCGTTGCTAGTTGGCATCTTCAGTCTCCCTTATTTAGCGGCTTATACACATACCATCCCTTGTCAGGCAAGTATCCCTTATGCTTGTCTGCGTAGGATTTTTCATTGGCTCTCTGTTGCTGTTGCTTCTCTGATAGTTGGTCCCAGCGTATTTTGGGGAATATCTTTCCGCCTTTCTTTGTTCTTCCAAAGACGAGCTTTGCCCTGCAAACTTGACAGCTTACTTCCAACCAGTCGTTGCCCGACGTGTCTAGCCTGCAAATGAATTTGACTTCCGGAGAGGCACATGCCCCGCACTCAGGCTGGTAAAACACTTCCTGCGTTCTGGCAATTTGCTTAAACAATTCGTCTTCGAACTCTTCTTCGGCTTCAAACCACAGACTATCAGTGGCCTTAATTCTAGCTTTCATTGTGTGACTCCTTTAGAATCCGTCTTTCCAGTTTTCGTCGTATCCGGCCAAGTTGCCAGCCTCTATCTCTTCTGGATTTCGTTGCAGTCCAGACAGCTTAGATATCAACAACCTTGCTTCTAGGTTGCTTATGTCGTTGATTTTCTTAGCCTTCTCATTTCTTGATTTTGCCAAGGCGACAACCGACACGCCAATTCTTTTGCAAAGTTGATTAATTGCCAAAATCTGTTGGTCATTTATAGCTTCATCAGAAGAGGCAGACTCATCGTACTCTTCGTTTTGAAGCTCTTCTGCGGTAATAACCCTGATCTTGAGCGCTCTTCGGAGAGCCTTTCCTTCTGCTCTAGTATCCGCCGTGGCAACCAGATGGTCTTTAAAGGGATGGGGCGTCTTTTCATAAAGAACGTCCACACAGCCCTCCACCTTGATATTGCGGCTCGTGCTGTACTTATAAATTGTAAGCGAATGTTTCAGGGTACATCGATTATTTTGCCTTGTGGGGGTCTCAATAATCTCACTTTTGGATTCTATAATTTCTCCAAAGCACTTTTCGCATATGCGTCTCAGCCCATCTACAGTAGGTGCCCCATTGATTAATTCGTGATCAGACAACTGATCCAGCAAGTGCTCTGACCATTCTGCGGAGAATGAAGATAGGATTGACCCGTCTTCTGTTTCGACAGAATCGAGTTCGGGATCTGGATACGCGCCAGCTACGTCTATTACTTGCGCCAAGTCAGATGTGTCATTTTCGCGATTCATATTTCAAAATACCTTTCATGTTCCTCGGGGTATCGTTCCTCGATTTTATTTAGCAAAGACAGCAGATTTTTAAGTGTATCTCTCATGTACCTTTGTGACAATTTTTTTGTTTGTTTGATTCTTACCATAGATAGTCCTTCTGATAAAATCAAACCAGTCTTCTGGCGATCAGATCTTTGATTTTTTAACAGGTTCTCCATTCCCCAGACCGGCTTAAAGTGCGAGGGGCCGTCGACCTCTATGGCTACCATCAAGTCAGGAAGAAAAAGATCTACTTGCAATTTCTGGTTTCGTAGCCAGCGTTCCTTGTGAAATTCTACCCTAAAATTCATCTCCGAAAGCTCTGTGAACAAAAAACGTTCTAGCTTTGATCCATGGCGGCTGGACTCCCTGATGGCTTCCCGTGACTTTTCAAGGGTTTCCTGTTGGTCTATTTTATTTCTTTGGTTCCACGAATCTTTGCCCATATCAGACCTGTGCTGCCTTTGCTCTTCTGTCAGAGAATCCCATACACGTCCCTGAGTCTCGCTAATCTTGATTTTAGTTTCTTGTGATCTGGTTGTTCCTTCTGTTGGATGGGAGCTTCTTCCTGTTGCCAAGGCGTTTGACTGAGCTTCGCTTTTAGTTCTAAATTTTACGTTTCTTTTTTGCAAAATACGTCTTATCTTGTTGGGATACGTGCCGAGCTTGTCGGCAATCTCGTAAGTGCTATAGCTTTCGTTTAGATAAAGGCTGACTACGAGCTCTTCATCAATGCCTTTATGATTGGTCATGTGAGTTTCCTATTTTTTGTAAAACATTGTGGTCCCAATACTCCATTATGTGCGCCGGGGGCTTAAATAGCTTGGATACCAGATCAAAATGATACTCACTCCTTACTATCAAGTCGATATCCTCATTATAGAAGATAGGCTCTAGTTGGGTAAATCTTAATCCATTTATATATTTCCACTCCATGTCATAGATGTAAAGATATCTTTTTTTGGCACAGGGAATGTTTACCAGCATCTGTGTCAATAATAAGTCGTCTGTAATTAGCACTCCCTCGAAAGAGAACGCCTCTATTTGTTGCAGGACGGTTGTTTCGATAGTAAGTGGAAAATTTGGATCTATCGTATTGCAAAACAGACATGAGGGAAGGGAAGTCCTGCTCACCTGATTGATACTCTTTATGGCAAAAAAGTCTTTATGAGAACGGCTAATATTATTTTTTAGAATTCCTATCATTGCATTAACTCTCCAAGCTTGCCCAATACCGCCTCCTTGATCTCTGGCTCTCCTAGCATGTCAAATATGGTGCCACACCGATGGTAGGACGTGTGTCCTCCAGTAACGTACCCGTATAGCCCGTCTGCATAGTTCTCCGCTCGCTCGTCATTCTGTTGGATTATCTCGGAAGCTAGATCTTTCAGTTGTGTCAGGTTGGTAAAATATTTAAAGACGGGAGTGTGCTGAGAGTACACCAAGGACGGCGTTTTTAGATAGGCGGCATCTAAACAGTCATAGCTTCCAAAGTCGAGCAGTAGCTTGGCTGACTTAATAAAGTCTGCTTTTTCGAAGATACTTATAGCTCCCAAATAGTAAGGTAAATTGACCATGGCAGAACCTACAATTTTAACAGAATATGTCTTCGACATGCAGTCTATCATATCTAACATTTTATCTGACATAGGCACGCTACCAGTCAACACCAAGATGTCTGACTGTTTGTTTTTTTTGTATGACCCGTTGTGTATCTGAGCCACGTTTGAGGCTGGCTGCCACGGCATATGATTGGTAGCCCCTACGCCATCGGCTCCTGACGTGTTGATGATAAGATGAGGGCTTTGTTGTATCGGAAACGATATGTCATTTTGTGAGGTAATAAGGGCATATTTGAAATTAAATTCGTTGCTCAGCATATTAAGTTCTTCTGATAGCTCCCCTTCTGTTATGAATAAATGAGAAGGTGAAAATTCATCAAAGAGATCGAAGATAGACTTTTCTTGAGTATTCCAAAAGACTATCTGTAAAGACTCAGACTCGACCGTCTTTAGTACGGACGCAAGGGGATGGAGTATGCTGTGTGCCGAATTGCTAGGGATCGCTATTTTTGCTGCTGTCATAATAAGATCTCTTTAGCACGAGAAATGTCCTTAGAACTATCTATGTCGACGACCTTGATTTTGTCGTTTCGAAGAGCCCGAAACTGCCCCCCTTTTTTGATAACTTCGTTAATCATCTCAAAGCCAAATTTTTTGTAGTTCCTTTTGTCCCAACAAAGGGCCTTGAAGGCTTTTAATTCTTTACCTCGTAAAACCAAGACCTGAGCCCACTTTTCGGGGAGGTCGTACATAATACTTTCTAGATACCCCTCATCGTTTACTATGCACCCCACCTCGTTGTCTGACATAGTTCCGCTGTCCATGACTACAGAGGACTCTGCCATGTCGACACACTTTAGCATTTCTTCATTAAAGACTAAGTCTCCGTAGATAATCATCACTATTTCTGATTTGCCGGTAGCCCTTAGACCCATGCCTATGCTTCTGATTACGTTTGTTTCTTCGTAAAGTTCATTTTCTATCTTAACAATTGAGGAAGGAGTCTCGTTCATAAGCTTTTCGGATTTGAATCCACAAATTAAAATAATCTCTGCGCCCGGTATCTGGGAGTTAATTAGCTGTATCTGATTAGATACTATAGTAGACTTTCCCACTTTGATAAGAGACTTTGGCCCATAGGACTTCATCCTCCTTCCCGCCCCGGCGGCTGGAATAATTACAGATATTTTAGGCTCCCTATCCCGACTTTCTATCATATGTCACCCTCTGCAATTAGTAGTGGCTTCGCTATATGAAAGATGATGTGACCGCTCGTGTGCAGCCTTTTCATTTGTTGCTCAAGAGCGGCATCTTCTTGCATGAAATTCAAAGACGGTATTGCGCTATCTCTCACGAAAAAAGGGACGTTTGGCAAATCGGACACATGCACATATCGATACATCAGGTATTCAACACCGTCTGTGTTCCTGCGAACGAGCACGTCAGAGGTAACTATTTGGATGTTATCATCCATCTCAAAGAGAGATACTACCTCGCTTATAGAATTTGCGTCGGCATAGGAATATCTGGTGTTCATAAATCCATAGATAGATATCGGCTTCTCCGGGGCATTAGGTATCCCGTCTCGTATACAGAGGTTATAAAAATCTGATTCGGACAACTTGGGGGTGCCGAGATTGTACCTAGTAAATAGATTGTCATTATAAGACTGGCGTGGCACGGTGGGGTTTGTGTCTCCGTACATACAAACCATTACGTTTTTAGGCTTGGGCATAGTTCTGACACCTTTCTAATCAAATCAACACTGTCTTTGTAGTGTTCAATCTTTTGGTGAATTGGAATCCCAAAGCTGTTACCAGCATATTTTTCGTGCGCTGTTTTGAGGACGGCTCTTCCGCAATTGTTGTCGTTAGGCGTAAGCACTACAAACCTTTCCATGTCATCGTGAACCGATGATTGTAACTCTGAGGAGAATGAATCTGGAATCGGATGCCCGATCTCGAAAATGATGTAAAACATGTACTTATGTTTTTTTGTAGAGTCAAAGCACAGGTCTATAGTGTCCGCTTCTATGACAGCGTTGTGTTCTGGTTCATTGTCGGGGCTCGGTGTCTCCACGGGCTGCTGCACTCTCCACACACCAAAATTATACTGGTTCAACAAGGCTGCTATTTCAGGGCCCCGATTACCAAACTGTTCGCCGGAGAGGTCCATGATCGTTAATATGACTGGAACCATCTTTTGCTTATTTATTTCTAAGATTCTCTCTCGCAGGTCTTCCATGGAATCGGAATCCCGCATAAGCAATATCATCTGATATGGAATCGTCAATTGCTCCCCAACCTTCGATAGCAACACTTCGTCTCCCTCTCCAAAGAATTCTCTGTTGCGGTAATAGACGCACACTTTATCTTTTACTAAGAAGAACTCTTTATCATCATCGCATACTTCCAATATCTCCACTCCCCCCTTCCGAAATTTCTCTAGCCTGCCAGCTGAACACCCCTCTTGCGTGTCGCTGTTGTAGATAGCGAACGCGCAGTTCCTACACGAGGTGGACGTGATAGTTATTTGGGGGGTCTCTTTTGATTTGGATTTCATGGTCTTCTTGCCCTTATGTGATAAAGGCTTTGGTTAGTGGAAGCAAACTCTATTGCCAAGCCCTTTTCCTGTAAGC